>Ga0209095_1001982_pt1 | contig 10643 bp, 3 predicted proteins | sample COGITO_mtgs_1104_3_FD_184795 | JGI IMG/M metagenome (GOLD analysis project Ga0209095, IMG submission 184795) | Pelagic marine microbial communities from North Sea - COGITO_mtgs_110404 (SPAdes) (version 2) | ecosystem: Environmental > Aquatic > Marine > Epipelagic ... | reverse complement strand
CTCAGCGTCGTAGAAATAGTCAAAGCATTCTCCCTCTTTAGGAAACTTGGTTCCAAACAGCGAGGCAAAGTCCTCACTGAACTTTCTCCTGTAGTCCCCGCTCTTGTCGACAATCATAGGCCCTCCGAAAGCCCACATGGCGCAGAAGGCAAAAACAAGCTCCAAAGACTCCTGGTTCAATTTCTGTTCAGGAATAGTCGGGAGAAGCCCTTCTAGCAAGTAGATGATTGTTGTTACCTTGTTGATCAAGCGGATGCTCGTGACCTCCTTGAATCCTCGCCTGGTCATCTCCACCAAGGATTCCACGTACTTGTCGAACAGGCCAGGCAGATAGCTTTTTTCGGTGTGATTTTCCCTCCGCTGGACCCAAGTCTCCATAAACGGGCGCCATCCGATGTCCACCTCGTTGATAAAGAGGATTCCAGCTCGGCTTACAGTTGCAGGAGTGGCGTTCTTCAAACTGTTAATCTCGAAGACCATCCTCATTGCGGCACTCAGGGGGACACGTTCGTTAGAGACCAGGGTGAGTACTTTGTTGTCGTCCATAACAGTGTTCATGGATTCAATCCAAACAGCGTCGATATCACCATCAAGCACAACCCACTTGTACGTCTGGAAATCATGGAAACCTTGGTCGGCATAATTCTTACTCATTCCTCGCATAATGATACTCAGAACTCCATCTTTCCAGTCTTTAGCTAGGGTCATGTAACCGTAAAGCTCGTCTCCAGTCACGGATTTAGGGTTCACGGTCTCGGCAATACATGTTGGCTTGGGCTTATCCAAGTTGTGGGCGGCCTGGAGGGCTTTCCAAATTGTCGTCTTTGCGCACCCAGTGCACCCCAACAACATCACGGAATGCCTAACATCCAACAACTCCTGGAAGTTACAGGTCTTGTTCACAAAAGATTCGTCATATTGTAGACCGCTGGCTTTAGCAACGGTGATAATCTTTTTCTTCAAGTCGTCGTCAACCTTGCTTTCCACAGTCAATCCCATGAAGAGATCATTGATCAATCTCAAGAAAATAGGAATGTCGTGCAAAGGCATCTTCGGGGTATTGAAATCACGGAGCGCGCGCATCAACACCTGCGCCTCGTCCAAATCAGGGTTAGCTCGCTTCATTCCTCCGGCAACCCTCAGCACACTCTTCACGCTACGTAAGCCCCAATCATAGTGGGGCTGCTTACTCAACAGAGCGCTACTCAAATCATACAAGGTATTGAACTTGACGCTCAACGCTCTTGCGGTTTGGAATCCCTCCGCCATGAGCATGTTCTCTTGAATGAGTTTCATGTCCGGCCGGATCATGGCACAACTCCTGAACAAAGCCTTCAAGTTCTCTGGGAGCTCAGTCCTTCCAGCATAGCCGGGGTTCATGGTGATCCAGAATCCACAGGTAGGGATTAGCGAGATGATGTCTCCCATAAAGTCAAAGTAGCCGACCTTGTTAGGAGGGGTCCCAGAAGGCAAGTGCTGGTACTGCGGCTCGCGATTAGTAGGCACGCTGAAGACGACAATGGCATCTTGGATGGTCTTGACCTGGGTGGCAACCACGGAAAGCACATGGATGGGAATCCTATTGAACTCATCGAAGCAACCCCAGGCACCAGTCTGCGCTAATCCTCGGAAAATATCTGCCATGGACTGAAAGTTCATCTGGTCACTACAGTTGAATACATAGCAAGGGATGGCAAGTGCCCTGGCAAGATCTTTGGTGGTCTCAGTCTTTCCAGTTCCGGCAGGACCGGCAGGCGCACCACCGAGGAAAAGCTTGAGGCCCATAGTAAGCGTGATGTAGCATCGGTCAGTAAGAGGGGTGATCACGAGTCGTCCAGTATTTCCAACCCATTCATAGAAATACTTGCATACGAAATCACAGATCTTGACGTTGACATCCATTGTATTCTGTTCCCACTCAAATCTTAGCTGCTGCTGCCACATGAAAGCGGAAGGCCCATCGATCTTTTGCACAACCAATTTTTCGATAACGTCACGCGAATGCACGTCCATGGTGATGAGAGAAATGATCTTGCACCTGTCATCCCCCTTCAAGTCCGTTAACACCAACTGGATAAGCGCTGCAAGACGAGTGTTACATATCTGTAAATAACGCTTGGTGGCGTCTTCTTGTCCTCCTTCGTACTCTTCTAGCGCCAACTGAGTCTCATCGGTCCAGTAAATCTGGGTTCCGGTGATGCAAAGCTGTGCGGGGTAGCTGAAAAGCCATTTGTGGCGGGGAGTCTCCACCTCCCAATTTACAGCACGCTCAATGGCATCGCTTAAGATGTTCTTCAAAGAAGCGATCATTACTTCTGTGAGCTGATTTAAGTATCCCTCGACTTCTCCGATCATGGTGAACTCCGTTACTCTAACAGCGTCAGGATGAGGGTTGTACAACTTCACCCTTTCCCCGTCCTTAGCAATCATGGTGTCAACCACCTTGTCGCTCGTGGAACCATTATCAAGGGTGACGAAATTAAGATTAGCCAAAGCGTCGTAGCAATCGCCCAAGTAGGGCATGACTTTGGGCGGGTTTGTGCCGTTCGCCAGCATGTCCAATAGAGCCACACTCGAAACGAAATAAAACCTGGGGAAAATCTTTTTCTTGATGTCCAGGTACTCGTTGAGACTTTTCTGGCACATGTCTAGTTTCTGTAGCATTCCCTTCAAACTTGCGTAGCGTCCCTCGACGTTGCACACTTGCACACAGTTCGTCGTCCCGACAGCTTCTTTCATTAGCTCCTTGAATTCGCTGTCGATAGACTCGAACCGTTTTGTGTCATCTGGGAGTTGTGAGCGAATATCTGCCGAGGCTAAGAAGATGCTCTCAAGAGATGCCCATGATTTGGATACGTTCATCCACATGCGGAGGGTGTCGTCCACAGTCCCCAGCGTTGACTGCCAAAGCACCACTCGGTCCTTGAAGTACTCCATGAACTTGCCCATGCCGAAGATTCCCTGTAACTCCATCTGGTGGTTCTCAATGCCCTCGACAACATCCTCGGATGGCCGAGGCACAAACATTTCTGTGTCTTTGTGCTGAGCGTAGTCAAGATCCAGATCTGCCCAGCAAGACTCAATCTCGCCAAGTTTTTTCTCGATCTTAAGCTCCTTCTGCGCAGTCTCGACAATCTCAGAGACATCCATCTCGTGCTCATCAAGGTTGAGCTCCATCATGTCGTTCAAGGTGAACTTGGGGTCAGAGGGATCAACAGCTTTCACATTACAGACGCGGGCAAGAGCGGCCCAATGGCGCTGGCGCATAGACGGAGAGTGCAGCTCGTTGACCAAGGGGAGGACCTTTGCCATCCTCTTCATGTCGTCCTCGATGTCCCTGTATGTTTGCCAACCCTTGCAAGTTGGGTAGTCAGCGCCGCGAGCCCGGAGTTGCTTGATAATACGCTTATTCTCGTCTTCAAGAGCCTCGGTGTTAATTTCGCTCCACATTCCTGTCTTCCAATCAGCATAGACCTCGGCAACCATGGCCTTGAAATCCCAAAGATTCTTAAGATGTTTGATTTCATTTCGGGTCTCACCAGTCTCGACAAACTTGGACTGCTTAAGGTCAAAGAGCTCCTCGTGTTCGTTGAACCTGACCACTTTCGAGTCAAACTCCATCAAACGAGAAACGAAAGAGTTCATGTTATCGTACGCCTCGTGGACAGTGCCGGAGAACTTGAAAGGAGCATCAGATCGGAATTCCCCGCGGAATTCGCGTAAACTCATGTAGAACTTATCCAAGTCAGACTTAATCCGATCTTGGGAAGCCAATTGCATGGGAAGAATGTCTTCCTTCTTTGAATACGTCTTCTTGACTATCATGTCCCAAGTCATTGGAACTTCCTCGAGGAAATCTTGTAGGTTCTTTCCAGCAACCTCCGCCCCAAGGACATCAACACCGTGCTGCTTCAACAGTGCCACAATCTCGCGTTGGGGGCCAAAGAGCTCAGGTACTGTAGGTTCTGCCTTCCGTACATCGCGAATGTCCGCCATAACAGACATAAGCTCGGCATTTTCTGTGGTACCTTCTGGGACTTCAACGTCCAGTCCTGCCTTGGTTTTGTTCATGAAGTTGTTCAGATCGGTCATAGTCTCGACAGCGTTGCGCAGCATATAGGAGGTAAACATGTCGATCCATTTGGTGGCATACAGGGATAATTGTTGTTTGACAGGAGTAATGTTGACACGCAGCCATCCGACATCATAGGGACTCTTGAACTTGGTGACGGCCTTCTGAATCTCCTCGTATTTCTTGATGGCCGCCTCAAATTTGCCAAGGTCGAGGAGCGTCGTCCCATTTTCGGTGACGATTTTAGCGTCCTCGCAAAACTCGGCAAAATGAGCATTGAGGTCAGTGGTCCAGAGGTAGCTGTAGGACTCAAAGTTATCCTTAAGGGAATTGCACTTTTCTTCGTTTTCAGAAAGTGCCTCAGTGAGCATTGCCATGTAGTTACTGACGTCAATGTCGGTGTGCATCTCCCTCATGTAGCTACCGTCCGCATCAAGGCGTTTAAAAAGAGTGGAAATCTGGAGGAAGGAACCCACGATTGAGTCAATCATATCGCGAATTCCCTTGCCGTCGGCGTAGCCAAGAGGAGGGTGGAACTTGACCCCACCATCTCCCTCTAGGGTAAGCTTTAGCTCTAACAAGGGTAGTTTCTCTTCCCTCTCGATCTCCGCGGGGTCGATCTGATTGAGAAGATACTCAAGAGAAGTTGTGATGGAGGTAGATAAGCCATCGATAACAACATTGTTGACAAAGTCAACATAAGCCCTCCAGTTGAGGGAAGCGTTGGATACTCTCAAAATCTTGTTAGATTCCTTCAAGAGGTTGTGAATGGACTTGCCAGATTCCTTAATCTCAGAATACCGTGAGGTGCGAATAGCCTTGACCATCCGCTCAAGCTCGTCTTTCTCAACTGGCTTGACCTTGCGCTCCATCAGCGGCTTGTCCCACTTAACCATGAGTGACTCGACAGCAGAGAAGTTATCTTTCATGGTTTTGAGGACCTCGTGAACGATTTCAACTTGTCCCATGGATTCAGAGATGAAATCGTCGACTCCTGTCGACCTCCAGTTGAGATTAGCGATGCCTTCTTCAATTGCCGCATCAAACTTTGACAAATAAGGTGCAACAAGGGGCTTCTCGACGGGGAGGAGCTTGCCGAGCACGTCATTGTTCATGTTCACAATAAGGTCTAAGTTGCCCGTCCAGGCCCGGAACATCTCATTGGATTTGTAAATTTCAATGGCAGACTCAGGAACATGTTTCATCAATGACAACAAGATGAAGTACTTCACCTCGCGGAGTAGTCGAACGAGAGCGGGGTCAAAATTTGTTGTGAGCATTCGAGTATCGGGGTTACGGCGAACCAGGGGGAGTTTGAGTTTCGCGTCCGACGACGCCTCCACGTCCCGGCCCCATTCCTCAATCTTCTGTGTCTCATATTCTTGCAAGGACTGGATGATAGTAGTATGGACCTTGCTGACCTCCCTAGCCTCTTCCCGGTCAAGAATAGTCCTGTCAAGCTGCTGAAGCTTGACCATGGGAATCTTGATACGAGACATGAGACCCCTGCACCAGGTCAAGGCACCTGTGATAGGAGGCAAGTTGCGAGCTGTTTCGACAGGGGGCTTGTCACGGAATTTAAGAAAGAGCTCCTGGATGATCTTCAGGTCAACTCCATAAGCCTGGACAAGTGCGACGTATTTTTTCTCGAGCTCATCCTGGATAATAGGTCGCTCCAAGAGCCCGTCGAAACTGTCCAGGAGCTTGAAACGACCGTAGACAGTCGCACAGTCATCAAAAGCAAGGCTGACAACGGCTCCGAGGCGACGCTCAAGTTCTTTGATTGAGCATCTGAACTTGTAAAAGTCGTCATCAAATTTCTTGGCGGCCACGTCCATGATGTCATAATCCACAGCCTTGAAACGGTCTACGGCAACCTGGAAGTCAGCGTGGATCTGCTGGACAGATGTAGTGAGGGTCTTTCCCTTCGTGCCCCCAACCTCGATCTTGGCCAGTTTGCTAAACTGGACGATTGTCTGAGTAAGGTCGAGAATGTCGTGGCAGCGCTCTAAGAAGGAGTCAAGGCGAAGGAACAGTGCATTGTTCTGGATGCGCCAAGTGTTGGAAGGGCACTCGGCATTGGCCGTCGCCTTGTAATCGAAGTATGTTGACTTAAATGTTCCGCAGACCAACAAGGTGGTCTTGAGCTGCTCGACTGCCTGACCAGCTTCTTCTTTCTCGATCAAGGAAAAGATCTGCTCTCCGGAGACGTACCTTCTAGCCTGAGCGATGAGGCTGTTACAAACCTCACGCATCAACACGACAAGGCGGGCTGGCGTATTGTAGTGCTTAGAGTTCTTCCAGATGAGCAGGATAATGTGCAACATAGGCTTAAACAGCTCCAGGAGGGTCGGGAAGTCGTCTTGGGTGTTGAGCTTCTCAAACCAATCCTCGAGTGTGCGAAGGTACTTCATGTTGTCATTTGCCTCCAGACGGGCTGAGAAGACGTCCTTACAGAGACGAGCGAACGTGGCGCAGTAGGTGGACTTAGCCGCGTCAAGGGCCTTGAGCACGCGACGAATCCGCTGCCCTTGGAGCTGCTCGAAGATACTGTTCAAGTTGTTCGCCTTGTTCTTCCAAAACTCAATTTCAACATCAGGGGTGGGGTCCATACCAGCCTTGAGCTGAGATTCGGGATCCTGTTTCAGAACATTTTTTATCTGCTTCGTCCAGGTAATGATAGCTCCCTCCAGAAGGCTGATGCGGTTCTTTCCAGAGGCCGCCCCATTCACATCCAGGGGGGGCATGGGGAGCCTCGTCTCACCCTTTATCTGACCGCAGAGGATAGTTGTCGACGACAGGAAGCTGTGGAAGCGATCCATGATCTCGCGGGTTGCTACTTCCCCCCAGCGCTGTTGGTTGAGAGGGTTGGAGAGGATCGGCAAGAAAACCTCGTTGGAGATAAGTTCTAGGTGGTCGAAGGGAGAGGGTCCACCAAACTCTGTGGCAACCAGTTGGTTGTTAATATCCTTCTGCGCGTCCAAGGCGTCACCGGTCTTCACCAAAGACAGACACTTGGTCTTCGGGAGGCGGTTTGGCATAGAGATGGCCAATTTAAGCGTTTCAGGGATCAGCAGACAGCGGCTCTCCTTATCATCAAAAAAGCTTTCCAGGCAGTTGCTGAGGGTTTTAGAGAGGTCAGGGGCAATAGATGGGCACGGAACAGAAAGGTAGGCCAAGGGGGTAGGAAGAGATAAAGAATAGGAAGATTGGGGAAGGCGGGACGGAGAGGGGGGGGTTATAATGGTATTATAAAAGCGTTAGCAAGAGAGAAACAAAACCAAAAAGTTAAAATGTAAGTTGAGAGTGGAGTGATTTGCCTCACCTGTTCTCCTCGGTTTTCCACGCCTTATCAAACTTAGCCCCTGCCTGGAGCTTGGGGTAAGTTGATTGTATACGTGATACGATGAATTTAGTGCGGGAATCTCCCCACAAATCGGGCCCGTCTTCGTTATCCGACATTTTGTTGGGTAAACTTAAAGAGCAGGTGTTGGGTGTCGTTGAGTCTTTAAACTCTTTGTTTTATGGTTTGTCGTGTATAGGAATGGCGGCGGAGGGAAAAAATACGTCTCAGGCCTTGAGGTTATCCTAAATACTTGAATGAGTTTCACTTTAAGTTGAGTTTCGCGGTCTGTCGTGGAGTTGGACAAAAAAGGGGGCGCTTTAAATGTGAATCAGAATAGTCAAGAAGAACATCTACAAAAAATTGTCGTGGCATTTGCCAGCATAAAGTGGGGTGCGCCCAGGTGATTAAAATACAAGCCCCCCAATTCCAAACTCCTAAAACCTCTGAAGAATCACCCAAGTGATCACCCAAGTGACCATACTGTAAGCAACGCGGAGGCAACATCCGCGGTACCCACAAGGTTCTTGTGTGAAAGATAACAAATACTCAGGAATCATGGAAGATCGTAGGGGGTCGTTAAATGGGCGCAAAAGTAGCCTCCTTGGTGACTTTAACACCTCGCATCCCCTTGACAACATCCAAAATGACTTGGAGCAGGATATGGAGAACACCCCGATGATGTCTGGCAAAAGTGGGGTGTTAAATGACAGCAAGATGGTAAACTTTGGAAAGAGCAGGAAGCAGATCTTGGCGCGAGTGAATAAAAATAAGGAGAAGACCATCTATTCTAAGGCTGTGGCAGGGAATGAGGATGAAGTTTATGAGTTGCTGTGCAAAGAGGTCGTGGATGTAAACGAGCGCAACCCAAACAATGGCAGGACTATTTTGCATGAAGCAGCGGCTAATGGGCATCTCACACTCGCCCAGATGCTCATCGAAGAATTTGGGGCCAACGTTAACTGCAGGACATACTTAGGAAAGGAAACACCACTGCATTTGGCAGTGAGCAGCAATTTGCGACCTATGGTCTATCTATTGCTTAATTATGGGGCTGATCCGAATATCCAAAGCAAGTATTTGTGCTCACCTCTGCACTACGTTCAGAAGCGGTCGATTGCAGCCCTTCTCTGCAGAAATGGTGCCATTGCCACTCTGCGAAATGCACAGACTCACACCCCGGTGCAAGTTGTAATCGCAGAGCAAAGAGGAGAAGATCTAGTAGATTTTTTGATGAAAATAAACGAAGGGCAAGAAAAAGATGAGTACAAGAGAGAAATTGAAGCGAATAAGGCTATGAGGCAGCGAGAGAGGGAAGCAATTGAAGAACAGCTTAAGAAGAAGCGGGAAAAGGGCAAGCTGAGCTTCAAAGAAAAAGCAATGCGGGATTATGAAAAGTGGAGAAACGGTGACGAGCTGTTCTTGAACGAGATAGAGAGAAGGAAACAGTTGCGTAGGACGAAGCCTAATGAATATTTTCCAGAGAAGGAAGAGCCAGGCAGGAAAAAGCCACCCAAGGATTGGGATCCGGCTGCTTAACCGACTTTGTTACCGAATTCGGCGAGATCAAATAAATAACAGAAGTAGAGTAGTACGAAAACGAGCAGAGACATTTCGTTTGCATAGGTTGTGGGGGGGGATTTGTGTTTCTTCAGAACTAAAGTTTTGGGACTGGGTCGCAGTTTGTGAGTGTGAATACGATAATTTCTAAAAATGCCCGTCCTATGGAACGTTAGGAATCTCACGTCTGAAGAAAGTTGATTTAAATGAAATTATGGAAGGTTGATGACGGATAAATTTCATGCAAATCATGTCAAGCTCACCGCTCTCTTCTCCAAGCCCAAAAAATGGGTCGAAAAACCCCCTGTATGGATCTACAAACTCTTATTTCTCGCCCTGTAGTACAGTTTAAATTACAAGACGTTCACATCGTGTTCTTCACCTTCATATAGACTCTAAAAATCGAGCGCAACTACCATCGGCGCTAATCTGCCAAGAAAACCCCACCACTCGAAATGGCCGAAATTCTTCCCTCCCCTCTTCATGCCCCTCCAGCGCAAGCTGCCGTCGTCGACGAGGTAGCGGAAGATGCAGAAGCTGGCAGCTATACCTGTACTTGCGGCGACCCCAATGTTAAGCTCGACTCGACCGGGATTCGATGTGATCAGTGTCATAGTTGGTTCCATTCCAGATGTGTGCATGTGTGGGACACGGCTTTCCTCAATTCACCCCGAGCGATGTGGTACTGCCAGAGTTGCAAGAATGAGACGGCAGCCGGAAGGACTCCTTCGCAACCGGCGACAGCGACGAGCACCAATAAAAAAAGCGGGGGGGGGGGGGGGGGGGGGGGGGGGGGGGGACGATCAAGTTCCAAGATTTGCTTCCTGACTGGCAACATAAGATTTTGAGGCTGGTCGTCGACTTGGAGCGCAAGCGGTGGAGTATCGTTGCGAATCCGGTACCAGGTGATCTGTTTACGCGTCTGGGGGTGGATGGGAGGCTGGTGTCGACGAGCTGGACGTCGGATTTAGTATACTACAATCAAGACGGTGATGCCACAGGGAGGATATCACTCTATGGTATTTTACGAGAGAAAGGGCGCGAAGCGGTTAAAGCCCCCGCTTCTTTCCAATACAGTAGGTCATTAGCTACTGCTGAAGCACTCTAAACAAGCAATTCGGCCGGCTCTTCATACTGAACCCCAAAAGCAGGGTTCGAGGCATTTGCTTAAAATACCCTTGTTTACGAAGCTGGCGAGCGAATAGTCGACAAACGGTCACGTTTCCGTGCTTCCCTGTGGTCTTGGTATCAATGGAGACCCGACTGTCGCAGCTTGGGTTTCTTTGGCACCACCAAGAGTACATGGACCTTGTCCCCGATTACCAAAATTCTCTCTATTACTACCCCTCGAGCAGGTTTGGCCCTAAATGAAGTCCTAGGAGGGGGGGGGTACAGGGTTATATTGATCAAAAGGTGTGGGGGGATATTGTGGATAGATCCCCCATAGCTTGAGCCGCCGAGTACGAGTATGACGCCGACATTTTGTTGTTGACGGGTTCGACGGGGTGTGTCAATAAGGGGGATATTGGGGTGGGGGGGGGGTATGTAGCACCTGAGGAGGTCAGGTAGGGGGGGCATAGGAGCTCAATAATAATTGTTAAATCGCTGTTTGTTTGGTGAAATAAATTGAGTAGCACTTCGACTCGCTTAACGTTATACAATGGGCCC
>Ga0209095_1001966_pt1 | contig 10690 bp, 10 predicted proteins | sample COGITO_mtgs_1104_3_FD_184795 | JGI IMG/M metagenome (GOLD analysis project Ga0209095, IMG submission 184795) | Pelagic marine microbial communities from North Sea - COGITO_mtgs_110404 (SPAdes) (version 2) | ecosystem: Environmental > Aquatic > Marine > Epipelagic ... | reverse complement strand
CTGTTTCGCAACGACTACCGAAACGTTCCGCAGACACGCGTGTTCTCTGGGGTCTGACCCCGCGTGACGTGGGGTCTGACCCCGCGTGGCGTGGGGGTGGGCCGTCTCTTTGGCCTCGGGTCTTATGAGCGTTTAGGGATTATCGCGGTGACTGTTGACTCGATGCGATCGGCGTAACTTACCTTGTACGCCATATGCATGCCCATGTCGTAGATGGTGACACCCTCGTTCGCGAGGGCTGCGATCGTATGGAACTGCAGCAGTTTGCCGATCGATAGTTCGGGGAAGTTCTGGTTGAAGCTGTGTTGGAAGCCGCGGTAACGGTCGTCGAGTCGTGCACCGATCACGTAACCAACGTCGGTGCCATCGAGACGGGCGAACTGCACCCGCAATGCACCCACGTCAGCGAAACTGTGGGCCATCGCCAAGGTGAAGACGCCAAGGTCAGTGTCGACGAGGCCCGAGGCAACGTCGGTCTTCCAGCTGGTCTTCTCTACTGCGAGTAGCCGGTCGAAGACCTGGGTGACCTCCTCTACCGTCGGTCGAAGGGTCTCAATAGTGATGCCAGCGGACTCGCAACGATTCGCAGCGGCTCGTAACGAGCGCCGGAAGCGGGTCGAACGTCGATCGATCCACGGCCCGAAACCGTCCGAGAGGTCGGCGATGCATCGATCGGCCGTGTCGGTGAAACCTGCGGGCCCAAGTTGTTGGACTTCGTCAAACAGCGGACTTATAGGATCCAAACCAGACACCGTGAGGGCGTAGAAGTCGAGACGAGGGAGTAGATCTGCCACATCGAGAACCAGCGCTGTTGGGTCTACGCCTATGAACGGAGTTGCGAAGCCCCACACAGCGTCGAACGATGACAAGACCGGGCCGTTCGGTGTTTCGTGTTCGATCAGGGCTACATAACCGGCTCGGCTACGAAAGACCTGATGTAGGGCCTGGCCCGAGAACGAATTGGCGACCGGGACGATCCAATGTGAGGTCGAACAGATGGGATCGATGCCCTGTTCTGGGGCCACGTGCGCGACGGTCTTATCGAACGAGGTTTCGATGTCAGTGAACAAGCAGTTTTCCATGAAATTTCTCGCAGAATTCCATCGCATCTAACGCCAGAGTGAGTGGCACATAGCGATAACGTCAGGCTCCAAGAGGAGTACAAATGGATCCCAAGTACAGCGAAGAAGCCGAAGCCTACCGAGAGAAGATGGTCGCCTTTCTCGGCGAGCACCTTCCCGCTGATTGGAAGGGTATGGGTGCGCTTTCTCCGGAACAGCTCGCAACCTTCACCGCCGAGTGGCGCTCGATCTTGTCGGCCAACAGCCTGTTGGCTCCGTCGTGGCCAGCCGAATACGGCGGTGGCGGCCTGACTGCTCTTGAAAAGGTCATCATGGCCGAAGAGTTCTTGAAGGCCGGTGTGCCCACCGGTGGCAACAATGATGCCTTCAGTATTCAGATGGTTGGTAACACCATTTTGAACTGGGGCTCCGACGAGATGAAGGCAGACTTTCTCCCCAAGATTATTTCTGGTGAATACGTCTTCTGCCAGGGCTACAGCGAACCAAACGCAGGTAGCGACTTGGCTGCTCTGATGTGCAAGGCCGAACTCGACGGCGACGAATGGGTCATCAACGGCCAGAAGATCTGGACCTCGGCCGGCATGAGCGCCAACTGGATCTTTGTCCTGTGCCGCACCGACTTCACATCGTCGAAGCACAAGGGCATCAGTTTCTTGCTCTGCCCCATGGAACAGCCCGGCGTCGACGTACGTCCGATCGCCATGATGTCTGGCGAAAGCGAGTTCAACGAAACGTTCTTCACCGACGCTCGTACCCCCAAAGAAAACGTTGTCGGTCAAGTCAACGGCGGCTGGGGTGTTGCCATGACACTGCTTGGTTATGAACGAGGCGAAGCAGCAGCGACCACACCGATCGCCTTCCGTAGCGAGCTAGATCGCCTATTTGCGATGGCGAAGGAACGTGGCGTCAGCGACGATCCGGTCATCCGGCAGCGGCTGGCCGAGGCCTATAGCAAGGTTGAGATCATGCGCTACATGGGTCTGGGCACCTTGACTCGGTTCATTAAGGGCGCCACGCCGGGACCAAGCGAGTCACTGTTCAAGCTGTATTGGTCCGAGTACCACAAGGCCGTGACCGAACTCGCCGTCGACATTCTGGGGGCCGATGCCATGTGGATCGAAGGCCAGCAGCCGATGACCTCGTTCAGTACAGACCTGCCGGGCTCACCGAATAGCTCCGCTTCATGGGTCGGTACATTCTACAACGCCCGTGCAGGAACCATCTACGCCGGCACATCACAGGTGCAACGCAACATTGTTGGCGAAATGGTGTTGGGTCTGCCTAAGGAACCTAAACCAGCCAACGCTTAGGCGGCAGTTCCGAGCGTATTCGAACACAAGGCGAGCATGAGCAGCCCTGCCAGCCGTGATCGCTGGTAGGGCTCTTTTCGTTTGCCCGGATCAGACATTGGCCTGAATCTCCCGGTTTTTTTCTTACGGTTTCGTGACAACCGGCCTCTTTTATCTCAGCGTTCGGTCCGGACGTTGATACTCATCGTTGGCGTTTCCCCCACACGCCCTGATCCAGGTAGGACGAATGACGAAACACGAGCGAGTAGTCAAAACCCTTGCGGTTGTCGTATTGATGGCCATGCTTGCCGTTGCATGCGGCGGCGGAAGCGATGAAGCAGCAGCTGACTCCGATACGACACAACCCGATCTCTCAGCTGATGGCGAAGACGCTGGTGGAGAACCGGCTCCGATCGCAACGACTGCGCCTATTCCGTTGGTGAGCGACGATGCAGCGGAGCCAACCGTCGCTGTCGAGCCAACCGTTGCTGTCGACGATGAAGACCCGTGGAACGTTGATGTGTTGTACGTAAACGACGATGTTGTGCTGGTGCCGACCTTCGATGCTCCAAACGGGAATCAGACAACGATCTACGACATCAACACGTTCGACAACATCGAGCTTGAGTACCCACTTCTGGCAGAGACCGCTTTCGGTAATCGGCTGACTCTGCTGGCCGAAGAATTCGATGACTCTGGCAACTGGGCAAAGGTGCTGCTTCCTGTTCGGCCCAACGGAAGCACCGCGTGGGTCCAGACTGCGTTCTTCACAAAAGAGTCGCACAACTATCACATCATCATTGATGTGTCTGAGAACACGGTGAACGTCTACCGAGGTGAAGATTTGCTCATCGAGCAGATTGCCGTGAGCGGTCGAGAAAGCAGGCCCACACCAGTGGTGCGGGCCTACATTGACGAGAAGATTCCTGGCGCCAGTCTGAGCCCTGCCTACGGCGACTGGGTGCTGAGTATTGCGGCCTTTAGTGAATCCTTGGGCACGTTCGGTGGTGGTATGCCAAAGCTGGCGCTGCACGGAACCAATCAACCCGAGTTGATGGGTCAGTATGTGTCATCGGGTTGTGTTCGCGTCCCCAACGAGGTCATCAGCTTCATTGCCGACTCCGTCCCAATCGGCACGATCGTCGAAATCGTCGCCTGATCCCGGACTGATCGTCGCTCCAGACCCCGGTTGATCCGAGCGGATCTGGAAGCTGAACAGTCGAGAGCGCTCGTCGGCTAACTTCCGTGACGTGATCGACGACCTCGCCGAGCAATGGAAGACCAACGGATGGGTTGTGGCCGAGGGTCTTGTCTCCGCTGAGGAGGTCGGGGCCGCATTGGCCGAAATCCGACCTCGAGACGAGATCGAGACGCAGATCACCACCGTGATCCCGCGAGCTGATCAGCCCTCGGATCTAGGGCGTTTCCGAGTCAAGCAGTTCGATGGCACGACCCTATTTCCTTACCCAGACGCACCTCAGCTGAACCGCCTCTTCGTGCATCCGGCGATCGTCGACTTCGCCAAGGCTGTCTTGAAAACCGACGATCTTCGGATCTATCAAGCACGCGTCTGGTCGAAATACGGCGAACACACCAACTATGAGCAGCCGCATCATCTGGATCGGAACCACTCGCTGGTGCCCGTCCGGCAGGGGCCAGGTTGGGGGCATCTGGAGTGTTTCCTGTATCTGCACGACGTCAGTGCTGATACAGGCGCGCCGCGGGCTGTGCCTGCGACTGTTGCGGGTCGCAGTGGCATGGGCGTGGGCGAAGGGCTCGGAGGTTCGGGTACCTCACAGGGCCCCGCGAGTCGAGAGGACGCCCCTCATTTGTACGACGGTGAGATCAGTGCCGCTGGACCTGCGGGGTCGTTGTTTGCGTATCGATCCGATGTGTGGCACCGGGGTGTCGATATCCCGATTGGTGTCGAGCGCCATGTGGTTGCGGTGTCGTTTCGGCCAGCGCACGTGTCATGGATCAACTTCGATGCGCAAGGACCACTGGTGACCAGGCCCGATTTTGTAGCGTTCGCGGAAACGTGCACTCCCGAGGAACTGGCACTCTTCGACGTGCCGTTACCAGGTCATGAGTTCTGGACAGCCGAAGTGCTCGATGCTATGCAGCGCATCTATCCGAGGCTTGACCTCGAGCCGTGGTGGAATGCCTTGGGTTAGCCGGCGAGGGCCTGTCGCAGGGCTGGCAGGGCTGCCGGCAGCCTGGCGGTCGGGGTGGCTCCAAACCCAATGAGGAGCCCGGCCGGTGGGTCGTGTCGTAGCCAACACTGAACGTGATTGCCTTGTGCAGTACCGTTCGCTCGGACCCGTGCGACCACGGCTACTTCATCGGTTCCAGTGGGCAGAAGCGGGGTGATGTGTAGGCCGGCATGGCTGGGGCTGGGGGAGACAAGTAGCCCAGCCTCGGCACCTTCGTGCACCAAGTCCGTGACCATTTGATGGCGTTCGGTGTAGACCTTGCGGGTGCGACGAAGGTGTCGGTCGAGTTGTCCGTCGACGATGAATGGCAGCAGCGTTTCTTGCACCGTGACCGGCGGTTGCCAATCAATCAAGGAACGTAGTGCAATCGCATGACTCACAAGCGAGTGGGGAAGCGCCACGAACCCGAGCCGCAGCGACGGTGAAAGCGTTTTGGAGAAGGTGCCCACGTAGATCACCCGGCCCTGAGTATCGAGTCGGTGGAGCGGTTCGAGCGGACGGTCGGAATGGCGATACTCGGAGTCATAGTCATCTTCGATGATGGCGACATTGTGGTCGTCGGCGAAGTGCAGTAGTTCACGGCGACGGGCCATGCTCATGGTCACTCGAGTCGGCGACTGATGTGAGGGAGTGGTGTAGACCATGGAGCTATCCACTGGGATCTGGTCGACAACAATGCCTTCGGAATCCACCGGAACAGGCGCGATCTGAGCTCCGGAGGCGGCAAGCAGCCCGGCAGCAGGTGGATACCCAGGGTCTTCGACGGCAACGATGCGACCAGGTGTGACAACCAGTCGGGTCACCAGGTCGATGCCTTGTTGGGCGCCGGCGGTGATGATGACCTGATCTGGGCTTGCCTCGACCGCTCGGGATCGGCCAACCCAATGGGCGATAACGCGGCGTAGTGCTGGGATGCCTGCAGGATGTCCGTAACCGCCGGGTGCTGTTTGCATCGCTGTGGTCATGCATCGTCGCCATTCGACGAGTGGGAACAGGGCCGGGTCGGGTCGCCCGGTGCGGAGGTCGAAGGTGGGTGGAGTTTCGTCGAAACCTCCGAGCGACCATGCAACAGCCGAGGCAGCAGCGTTTGCGGCCGGCAACAATGCGGCAGGTCGCTGGCGAGAGTGCGTGTCGCCGAAGACACCGGCACTGACATAACTACCCGCCCCGGCTCGTCCTTCGATGTATCCTTCGGCAGCGAGTCGTCCGTAGACCGTGGTGACGGTGTTGCGTGAGGAATCAACGGGCTACTCGTCCAGCTCTTCTTTGCAGCACTGGCCATGTGATAAACCCGAGATGAGCGGCCGCTGGCTGCATAGACACTCAGGAGTGCACATGGTTTTCGATCCCCGTATCCCTGCGCCCGAGGCCTGTATCCTTGGGTATCAGATCGAGCGGTGGGCATCTGAGAAACCCAACGATATTGCGATCATCCTCGATGGTGGTGAGACCTGGACTTGGTCTGACACACTTGGGCTCACCCAACGAGCGGCCAAAGGCTTGCAGGACTTAGGGGTGCAGAAGGGCGACCATGTGTTGTCGTGGCAGCCCAACAATCGTGAAGCGTTACTGACCTGGTTCGGTCTCAACTACCTCGGTGCGGTGTACGTGCCGATGAACACCGCGTACAAGGGCAACCTGCTTGAGCACCTCGTGACACTGTCCGATGCCAAGCTGGCGGTGTGCCATGTTGATCTTGCACCGCGGCTGAACGACATAAACACCGGCGCGTTGACCGATGTCATCGTGACCCATGGCACAGCGAGCCTGACCAATCAACAGGTGCATTCGGCCGACGCGTTGTTGCCCGAAATCGGGCTCTCGCAGATGCCGAACGACATTGTGCCGTGGGATACGCAGTACATCATCTTCACGTCGGGCACGACTGGCCCGTCCAAAGCGGTGTTGTCGTCGTACCTGCAGGGTTATGCCATGGGGCCTCAGGCGAATTCGCACATTGATGACACCGATCGTTGGTTTATCAACCTGCCGCTGTTTCATGTTGGCGGCACTATCTTCGTGATCATTACGTTCGCCACTGGCGGATCTTGTTTCGTGGACACACACTTCAAGACCGATGAGTTTTGGCCCACGGTGCGGAGCCACGAGCTGACAGGAATCTGTCTGCTGGGTGCCATGATCCCGTTCTTGATGAAGGTGCCGCCAAGCGACGACGACAGACAACACACGATGGTCAAGGCCACGTGTGTGCCGTGGAACGAAGACGCGATGGAGGTCGGGCGTCGTTTCGGCATCGAGATGCGGACCACGTTCAATATGACCGAGGTTTCATCGCCGATGGTGTCGGATCCCTATCCACCTGAGCCTGGCACCTGTGGTAAACCTCGGCCAGGGGTCGAAGCTCGAGTGGTCGACGAGAATGATTGCCAGGTGGCTCCTGGCGAAACTGGCGAGCTCATCCTGCGGACCGATGCGCCGTGGGCCATGAACCATGGCTACTACAAGAACCCTGAAGCCACCGCCGAGGCATGGCGAAATGGCTGGTTTCACACCGGCGACGGGTTCCGCTACGACGAAGACGGCTACTTCTATTTTGTTGACCGGATCAAGGACGCCATTCGGCGACGGGGCGAGAACATCTCTTCGTTCGAAGTCGAGAGCGAAGTGCATGCATTCGCCACGGTCCTCGAAGCGGCAGCCATCGCGGTGCCAAGTGATCTGGGCGAAGACGATGTCATGCTGGTGGTTGCACCAGTGGCAGGCCAGACGATCGACCCACTTGAGTTATTCGAATTCTTGCGGCCACGTATGGCCCATTTCATGTTGCCTCGGTATATCCGTATGGTCGACGAGCTGCCAAAGACGCCAACCCAGAAGGTCCGCAAGGTCGTGCTCAAAGCCGACGGCATCACCGCCGACACCTGGGATCGAGAAGAGGCCGGCGTGGTGGTCAAGCGGGACAAGGTCGGCGCCTAGATCCGGGCAACTATCCACACGTGGTCGACACCGACCGTGCTGTTCCTCGCGCGCCGGGCTTATGCGGGTCGAAGTTTCATAAGAAAGCCAACCTCGGCTTGGGAACCACACCACTAGGGTTCCCGGCATGGCACTTTTACACCGGGCTACGTTGCAACCGTCGAAACTTGACCTGCTCGGCAGTTATCTGAATCGAGGCGGGCTTGAGCTGCTCGGCTCGTATCGATTCGATGATCCCGCAGGCCAGGTGGGGATCGAGACCCATCTTGTGCCCGACGGTGCTGATGGTGTGCTGCATCTGCCGGTCACCTATCGCTCGGAGCCGTTGGACGGTGCCGAAGAGTGGGCGCTTGGCACAATAGAACACTCGGTCCTGGGAACACGCTGGGTATACAACGCCTGTGCCGACCCGGTCTACGTCGTCGAACTTGTTCGGGCCATGCTCACTGGTGGCACCGAGGTCGAGCAGTACTTCGAGTCAGACGAGGGCCGATTGTTTCGCGAGCCCACCGCAACAGTGCGTGGCAGTGGCGCGCCCGATGCCGACGTTCCCGAGATCTCCGGCGTCTATGCCGAGACGTTCGACGCCGAGACGCTGATCGACGCTGGCGCAATCCAGGTGGTGGTTCGCCACGGCCTGAGCACGCCAGAGCCAGACGACTTCTCAGCGACGTTGTCGGCCACATGGACCGATACCGACGTACCGGTCATTGTCGCCTACATGCCTTAAGCAGCCTCAGGTATGGTCGATGGCTCGACCCAAGACTGTTCGGGTGATCTGTGAGATGACCGGGTCGACCAGGCCGTAGGCCCAGTCAGTACAGCCGGTCGTGAACACCCATCCTTCTCCTCGTTCGAATGTGCCCATAACGGCGTGTCCCTGCTCGAACACGTCGCGGTTTTCTTGGTTGTCTTCGCCCGCCAGGCGTTCGGCTACCCAGTTCAATTCGCCGACGTAATCACCGGATAACCCGCCAGCGATCTCGTGTGTCTCCCACATCTTCGCTGGGGCTGTGCCCAGGATCGTGAAGTTCATGGGCGTTCCGCCGGCACCGGTTGGTTCGGGACGGCCATCGACTAGCTGCATTTCGCAGCCGTCACATTCGTAACCAACAACTGCTGGGTCAGCGCCAACCACGTCGCCCTGCACGAGGTCCAGACCAGCAAAGACCCAGTGTTCAGGACGATGCACTGTGTAACCGCCACCGGGTGGCGAGTGCGCCATGTTGGCGTACCCGCCACGGGTGAAACTGACCCCGGTCATCTCGTTCTCGGGCCGTTTGCACAATGGGTCGCTCCACATTGTGGTCACAGAGTGTTCGGCATCGGTCCCGACCACGGGATCATTGTCGGGATCGAACTTGTACGCGATGACGCGGCTGGCGTCGGCTTCGAGCCGGATCTGCCAGAACGATGTGTTGCCAGACAGGAACACTGCGGCACCCCCACGATCGACCCACGACTCGACGTTGTCGCGCATTGATGCGCTCCAGTACTCGTCGTGACCAATGCTGATGTAGAGCTCATACGGGTCGAGCAGGGTTGGGTCAGTGGCCAGGTCAAGGCTGGTGGCGTAATCGAACTCGAGTCCCTCGTTCTCGGCCCAGGTAACGAAGAGATGTTCCCAGTTGGCGTAGCCCGCAGCGACGGACCAATACGAGTGGTGCGCAAAGTGCGCGCGCCGTTCGTCTCGGGGGAGTTCGATAGCGTTTGCTGCTCGGAATCGAGCAGGTTGATCCTTGGTCAAGAAGCCGGGAGGCAACGGCCGTTTCATCGAGGATTCGTGGCCGCCGGTATAGAAGCTAGGGGCGTTCCAATCGTTGTATGCCGCATACGTGGTGGTCGAAAGCACCAACAACGCGTTGCCGGGTTTGGTTGCCTTAACCACAAAGAACGCGTCGGCAGTGTCATGGTCATTGCCGAGTTGGAGCCGGTAGAACCCGGAAGTCCATTCGTCCTGGATGGTGATCTGAACGGTGGGCTTCCAATCGCAGCCATTGCGGCCCACATCTTCGGGAATCGGTTGGATAGCGAGATCACTTAAGGCGTGGGTCTCGATGACCTGCGCTTGCGCCCCAAGTCGCACGATCTCAAGCGTGCAGCTGCCGTGGTCAGAACTGACCATGACATCGATTGTCTCGCCGGGTTTGGCCGACTGCGGCCAGCAATATGCACTCAACATGACCTTGAATCTAGAACACGGCACTGCTGAGTTACCTATGCGTCAGAACAAGTAGTGGCGTTAGTCGTACCGGCTAGCCCGGAGAGCCGTCGACATATTCGACGAAAGCGCGTAATGCTGCCATCGTCAATACATTCATTGCCGTCGCCGCATCAGCCGACACAACCGCGCTCGAAGAGAACACGTTGAATGCCACCGCCGCCCACAGGGCGACAGCCATGGCCGCAGTGAACTTCATTGCGCCAGAACCAACGGCAACGATGGTCCCCGAGGCAACAGCAACACCTGCACCAGTCTCTCTCCCCGGCAATCCGTCCCCAGACCGGCCTGCCTACGAACCAGAACCTACGCCGACAGGTATACCGTCGCAGACCCCGACAGTCCCACCGCTGCCGACCCAAGCCTTGGTAATCATTGGGGTCGAGTCGACGGTGCTGGTTCGACGGTGCTGCGGCGCCTGCGCTGAGTTCAATCAGTGCCGGAGCGTTGCTGCTCGACTGGTTGTGTCGTAGCGAAGTCCGACGCTAGGCGTGTAACGGAATGCAACGACACCGATCTCAGACCAACGGCGTTCCTGGTTCAAGGTTGAGCTTCACCCGTCCGTACATCTGGGCGTTGTTGTCGAAGTCGATGGTGGCGTGGTGACAGGCAGTGTTGATGTCTCGGTATCTGGCCTGAAGGACACTGTCGTTGTAGATCGCGTGTGCCCCGGCACCGGCGAAGACTCGATCGGTGGCACGGCGGGCGAGTTCGACGGCGTAGGATGCATGCCACTTGAGTTCGGCGCGGTCCTCGATCGAGAGGCGGTCACCTGTTCGGGCAACGTCATCGCAACGGTCGGCGGCCTGTTGCATCAAGGATCGGGCCAGGTGGAGCTCGGTGGCGGACTCTGCGATGCGCATCTGCACGCCAGGCTCTTCTGCCTTTGACATGCCGGTGTACGTCGCCCGTCGAGTTGTTGTGCGGTCGATATGCAGCCGCAACGCG
>Ga0209095_1001958_pt1 | contig 10714 bp, 9 predicted proteins | sample COGITO_mtgs_1104_3_FD_184795 | JGI IMG/M metagenome (GOLD analysis project Ga0209095, IMG submission 184795) | Pelagic marine microbial communities from North Sea - COGITO_mtgs_110404 (SPAdes) (version 2) | ecosystem: Environmental > Aquatic > Marine > Epipelagic ... | reverse complement strand
GCGAAAATTTGGTCGAGATCCAAAAAAAAACAGAAACAGTTAAGAAACATTTGCACAGGCTATATTCTATAATTTGTGCTTAAGCCCTCCAATCTCGCACCCTAAACATCATGAAAGCGTATGTGAGTCAGAAACGTTGCTTAATTGTTTTAAATTTCCCAAATCATTCTATCTCTAACTCTTGCTACTGGTGGATTTTACTTTCCATTCGCCTACAGATTGCACTTCTTATCGCACTATTATTGTGTGCACTCTCTCTTGTTCCCTCGGCAAGTGCCAACTCTGTGGCTGCAGTAAAAGCTCCCCACAGATCCTTGAGGGCCCTGCAGGATGACAAGGATGCTGATGACAAGGATGCTGATGACAAGGATGCTGATGACAAGGATGCTGATGACAAGGATGCTGATGACAAAGATGATGACAAAGATGATGACAAAGATGATGATTCTAAGGAGGTCGATAAAGACATCAAGGAGAAACAAAAATCCGGCCCCAAAAAACGAAAGTTCAAGATTGACGAGAAGAAGGCTGAAATCAAGATCGAGGCCGATGCCGATACTTCTGAGAAGAAAAAGGACAAGATTGAGTTTGAGGTTAAACCCAACAAGGATGGCATGAAGGTCAAGGTTGACTACACTTACGACAAGGAAGAAAAAAAGAAGGACGGGAAACCGAAGAAACACAAGAAGGAGAAAGTTGACTTTGAGTTCAAATTCACCAAGGTAATCGAGTTCAAGCCCAAAGACGGTTTGGACTATTATGACTGGGATGAGACTACTGTGAAGAAAACCATGGATTTGGACAGTTGGAAGAACTTGACCTTGCAACAAGAGGACATTCCTGACGCCGAAGACTGTAAAAAATTCACCATTGCAGCAATTGCACCCAAAGAAGCCACGACCGAAAGCGAAAATGTCAAGATCACCCTCAAGACTTCTGAGAAGACAGAGGTTGAGAAAGAAGATGGCCTTGCTCCCAACTACTTCCGTGTCGACGTTGAAATCAATAACTGGGCTTATGCCGAAACTGGCACTCTACTTGCCTTGGTCAGTGATATCAAAGCTCCCAAGTGGGGGAAAGGAGGAAAGAAGGAAGTCGGAGATAAAGAGGACGGCCTGAACATTGACTTTGACGATTACGACAAAGATGATGCTGAAGGAGAAAAGGATGGAGAAAAGGAGAAGCCCATCGGGTACTTCACTTGGGTGAAGAAGGCAGCCTCAACCATTAAGCCATCTAGAAAGAATGCCCGAAGGCTTGCTGAAGAGGAAGTCGAAGTCATCTCTAAGGTTAAGGACCTGGCTGATGAGGATGATGACAAATCCCCCTCCAAGAAGAAGAAGATCAAAGAGATTGCCTTTACATTCAAGACTACTCAGCGCTCAAAGAAGATCTTCTGGGATCCTGAGTTCGGAACTGGATACGAAGACACAACTGAGCCTGAATATGATACTGCGCTTTATGTCGGCATGGCGGTTGCAGCTTGCGTCCTCGGTGTCGTCGGATGCATTGTCGTAAATAAGAGGAGCAACTCGGTTAATACGAGAAACCAGGGAGGGAGCAGTAATAAGAACACCCAGATGGTTTAAAGGATTGCACGGGTGTGAGAGGGAGATTAACTAACTCAGGGGGGAACCGAATAGTGGACCAGCACGGAATAATAAATTTTGTTTGAAAAAGAATGCTATCCTGTTTTTTGGACATGCGAGTGAAGTGCTGCTTGCAGAGGGGAGAGTACGACGAGATGCATGTAATTAATTGACTTCCGCGATGGCAGACGACAAAACGGATATAAATAAATAACAAGGACGGTGTTGCGTTTCAAGCAACATTTTTATAACCACAGTTACCGTAATACCATTCTCATTCTCTCTGACGACGACACCCTACAGGATAACGCAACCCCCCCTTTTCTTCTTGGGTGCCTGCTTCTTATTGAAGACACACCTAATCCCCTCGTCAAACACTTGTTTCAACCCAGCCTGGGTAAGCGCGGAGCATTCCACGTACTTATAGGCGCCAATTTCGTTGGCAAGGGCCTGCCCCTGCTCGAAGGTAATGGGCTGCTGACGCTTCTCGGCGAGCTTCTTGATAGTCTCATCATCAGAACGCAGATCAAGCTTGGTACCCACGAGAATGAAGGGAACGCCAGGGGCGTGGTGGTTAACCTCTTGGAACCACTTGCTGTTACGGGAGAACGACAAATTGAGGAAGGAGGGGGGTTAGAGACCCCAACAAAAATCACAACTTCAACCACAATACTCTCACTTACTTCTTGACATTGTCAAAACTGCTGACACTTGTGATGGCAAAGCAAATCAAAAATACGTCAGTCTGGGGGTAACTCAGCGGTCTCAGACGATCATAATCCTCCTGACCTGCTGTATCCCAAAGACCGAGGTTAATTGGGAGGCCATTGACCATCACATTGGCAGAGTAGTTATCGAAGACGGTGGGGATGTACTCCCCGGGGAAGGCATTGGTAGTGTAGGAGATGAGCAAGCAGGTTTTACCAACGGCTCCGTCGCCAACAACGACCTAAGAATGGGTGGGGTGTGAAGCCGATGGTTAGTTAATGAAAAGAGTAGGGACATGTTTGTCTCGTGGGAGTGAAATTTGAGAGCTTGGGTCCTCCCTCCAGGGAGCACTTCTTCAGCACACATCAAGAAACCTACGAAAACTTACGCATTTTATGTTCTGCATGATGTAATTGCGCTTGTTTAGCCCTTGTCTAGTGCTGTAACAGAGTCTGGATCTGGTCGGATCAGACAAGTTAAGGTTAGATCAGGTGGGGGGAGGGAGGGTTAGTGATAAAGTAAGAACACGCAAGCGATCACAGGTATCAATGCTAGCACTTGGTGAGCTTCTCACTTACTTAGATTGTTATTAAAGGTGATTGGATTTTTACTCCCAGAAGAAAGGCGAAGAGTCTTCTGATGGCTTTTCTTTTCACCTTTTCTTTTTCATTTGTGACTGCATGACCATGTAATTTACCAAAACCATAATAATAATAATGAATGATTCATATAAAATACTAAAAAAACGGTAAGAGTAGTATTTGTCACGCGATTGTATTGCTTGGCTAACAGTAATTCATACATTTAATTTAATTTTCATATCCACTGCAAAAACTGCCCAAACTGGTCGGACCAAAATCACTTAGCAACGTTCTTCTTCGCCTTTCCGAGCTCAACCTTCCTAGCTCTTTCTGCGAAATTGAGTGAACAGAAGCTTTCTTCAACGTTGTACATCACGGGACTCACGCACACGAACATGAGAGTCTTGCTATTGGCGCTAAGGCTATCCTGGAGAAGCTGTGTGAGTGTACTGTTGCGGAACGGTATGTGCTTCACCCCAGCGCCACGAGCGGCAATCACGTCGCCAAGTGCAGAAAGAGATTTGTTGATGTTTTGAGCCTCTTTCATTGCCTGGCCTGTGGCACCGCTTTTAGAAAGTCTCTCACTACCGGCCAGATCTATCAGGTGGAGCTGGGAAAAGGGAAGATGACAAGAGAAGAGTCAGAAAAGACAACATGGAGACGAACAAAAAAGAAAAAGAAGACGTGGATATATAAATAGTTGGGGTTGGGGAGAAAGGGGGACAGGGGAAGAGATGGAGGGCGAGAGTGTATTGATCAACGTGTCGCAGCCGCTGTGAACTTACTTTTCCTCTCGTAACTTCCCCTGATAGGACGTTCTTGCTCTCTACATAAACAGAAAGGATTAAGTGGGATCTCGAAGAATGTTCGTTCATGTTTGTCTTGGCTGTGGCCCTGTTGGCATGAGAAAGCTCAAGTAAGTCCATAACGTCGCTTAAGGATGACACTTTCACGATGGTCAGGTCAGGTACGTAGTTGCCGTGAGGACCCTCTCGTACTGTGTACTTTCTATCCCCATCTGAAGTCAACAAGTCCTTGATCGCCTCATTGTAAACCTCCAAAATGCTGACAGTAATAGTGTCTTGCACGACCTTGCTCCGTTTTTTACTCTTTTCGAAAAGCTCCGCTAGCGCGCGGGTATTTACCCCGGCATTCGGTCCTTCCATGTCCCCCATCATTGTGAAGGTCTTCCCTGTTCCAGTCTGGCCGTAGGCAAAAATACATACATTGTAGCCGTCAAGTACTGAAGTTACAAGAGGAGAAACCTCGTCGTAGACCGTCGCTTGTTCGGTCTTTAATCCAAATATTTGGTCGAACTCCCAAATTTTTTCCTTCCCCTTGTCATTCTTGAGGCTGACTGCTCCTTCCTCGGGGAACTTCACCACAATTTCGCTCCCCCCCTCGTTTTTCTCGAGCTCCTTCGGAAGCGGCGGGCGACAACGGCAAAATACTCGAATGTTTCCTCTTAACTCTTGTACAAGATTAAAGAGGCGTTTCCTCTCTTTCACCTCTTTCTCGTAATTATCTCGGAGGCTTTTGTCATTTTCCTGGACGCTCTGAGTTGCCTGAAGGACTGATTTGCCTGTGTCAGCAATAAGAGAAATCATAGAGCCTTGCAGAGTGTTTTTGACGATGTCCGTCTGCAGTTTTCTGTGACACGCCTGAAGACATTGGATCGTTTCTTGCAACCGTTTTACGTCCGATATCCAAGCGCTGTTCGCTTTTGCCATTTTCGAGCACTTGGCCTCTAGATCGGCAATAGTTTTTTTATGCTCAAGCTTCTCTTTTTCCAACTCCAAGTCGAATTGTGCTTTCGCGGCTGTCAGAATCGCATCCCCTTCTTGCTTCGCGCTCGCAACTTCCTGTCGCAACTTTTCCACCTCCGATGTTTTTCCCTCCTCATTCCGCTTTCGCTCTTCAGCCTCCGCCTCAAAGTTCTTGACATCGACAGTGAGCATCTCACACTTTTCCTTCAGCGACAAGTTAGAATCCGTGAGGGATTTGTTCGCAGACTGAAGATTTGCTACTTCAGTTTTGAGGGCGTCAGTTGCCGCGCTGCTGGTTGGAGGGGGAGGCCCGGACGGGCCATTTTTTGAAGGAGGAGGACCAGAAGAAGGCCCTTTCTTCGGTGGGAGGGGGCCAAGTCCCTTTTTAGTCGATGAAGGCGGTGGCCCACCGGGCGGACCCCCGGCCCCCCCTTCTAGACCTTGCGACTTCTGAAGCTTGACCAACAACTTGCTCTTTTCCTTCTCGAGTTTCTTCACTGCTTTCTTCATCTCCTTCAGCTTTAGTTTGAGGGCTAAACTATCCTTCTTCCCATCCTTCTGCTGGCCGTTTTCGTCGTTTTCGTCGTTACTAGCGTCGATATTTTCGCTCTTTTTGAGACGAGCTAACTCTTTCCGCATGAAGTCGGCTTCTTCCCCAAATATGCCACCCCCGATGTCTATGTTTTCAGCAGATCCCAAAGAAAGCTCCCCCCACGATCGGACATCCGCGATCCGTTGCTCGATTCCGGCTAAGCTCGTCAAATTTGTCGACTTCCCGTGCTTCAAAAGCGGGTCCACGACTTCTAAAATCTCCGATAGGCGCGAGGAAAAAGACTGCCTAAGGATCGAAGCTTGTACGACCGAGAGTCTTTTCAGGCGTGCTGTCTCCTCCCGAACCTTCCTTTTGGTGGGAGATTCATAGTTTCCTTCCATTTTCGGGAATTGTTAAGGCGTGAGAGAAGAGTTTCAAAGGGGTTTGTTATGAAAAGTACCTTTGTAGGGGGATCTTTGACTGACCGGATGATATGAATGATAATTAGTTAACAATAATTCATCCGGCAAAGTGTTCAGAGGGAGGATTTGTAAAAAGAAATCGCTCCTGCAAAAACTATCTGCTGCTGCTTTCTTCTTTAAATTCATTTCGTGGGGGGCAGTAACAAAGCCATCATCAACACCATGCCCGGGTCATGGGAAATTTGTTGGTTGTCCATTCACGAAGGATATTTTTGGTCCTTTGATAGCTGTATCGCCCTCCCATCGCCCCAACTCGTCAGTTTCTGGTGCTTTTACGTACGCTTGTCCCTCTCCGTGAGCAAGGTTGTTCTCAAATTGGCCTTCCCAACGAAGTATGCCAAACTTGCCAAGAGACTCGTCATTGTAAAATGATATGCCAAAACCTGAGCGCAATCCCGACACCCACGAACCTTCGTACCCACCACCGCGTGAGTATAGCTTTCTCCCATGACCGTGATACTTTCCGTCTTTCCACATCCCTTTGTACTCAATGCCATTCTCCCAGTTCATCTTTCCAAACCCCCAAGGTTTTCCATCCTTCCAGCCACCATTGTATCGTCCCTTCACACCCATTGTTGATGGAGATCCGTCATCAATGCTAGTAACTTCGCCATCGAACGTTTCGTATTCTTCGGTTGTGCTTACCACCTCCCCCATGTCGAACTCAAACTTTTCTGACGGTTCTTTTTTCCCCACAAATTCCATAACCCCCACTCCATCGGGTTTGTCAGAGGTAAAGTTTCCTGACCAGTGATTGTAACCGAACTTCCCAGAAAAATATTGCGTGCCTTCCCCAGTGCGCTGCGATTGAACCCAGTTGCCGGTATATCCTCCGCCGCGGCTGTAAGTTAAACTGCCTTTTCCGTGGAAAAGGCCACCAAACCAAGCACCCTCATACGCTATCCCATTGTCCCAAATCATGGTCCCGTGACCGTCAGGAAGCGAGGTTTCGTCGCACCAATCACCGCTGTATCTCCCTTTCTGTCCAGTCGTTGATGGGTGAGGTGTTATTAATGTCAATGGATGTGCTTTCTTCCTCGAGAAGAAGCGTAGAGTGATGTGCTGCTGTTTGCGCAAAATTAAAGGACGAGAAGTCAATCTGAACGTCATCTTGTATGTATTTATTAAGAACAGTCTGGCAAGGTCTTACGCTTTGTGTTGTTGTTTAAGAGGTACTGGTACTTAACTTTTCTTGGGATCCTCTCTCTTCAATAAATTTAAAGGGCGTCCGTTAAAACTTTCTCTCATTTTATTCATCTGCAACAGCGAATTTAAGTTTTAGTGGACTGGTTCTTGCAAATAACAGCTAAATCCCGCTCTTTTTGACCCAAACTTGCCAGCACTGAAGTTGTCTCTTGTCCCCCTATTACTCCTTTTGTATGCAACCTAACAAAAGAAAAAAGGAAGATTTTAGATTATGGCCAAAACAACCAACAAGTTTGCTAAATTTCTGCCTGGTCCAGCGCAACGAACTCGCTCGGGAAATCTTGAAGAGCAAGCACCAGACAACAGCTGGTATATTGTGCGTTCTATTGGGAAGAAAGATGCTACACCAAACGACGTGTTCATGGGGAAAGGGCCTCCAGCAGTTGGGAATGAAGGTAACAAGCGGATAGGGCGGTACGTTCAGCTTATGTGGGCCGGCTATAAAGATACACATGGCAACAGGAAGTTGGAGGTTGTTCATGATATTTTGCAGCACCTTCGGTCTTTGAAGCCACCAGCGCGATTTCTCGCAAGATCACCTGGAGGATCAGATTCATATGATGATGTTGGAGTTGTCAAAGCTATGGAAAAAATTTCTCAACTGTTCCGTGATGTCAAGATGGACAATCCTGAGGTACTGCGAGCATCACAGGCAAAATACGAAGAAGATCTGAAGAATTCTGAAAGGGTAAGGGAAAGGCGAAAGAAAACTCGCGGAGGAGACAGTGAGCCAATTGTCAACAGTAAGGACAAGAAGAGAACGGTTGATACCTCTCCAATCAGCAAAAATAGCATTCCGAGAGGTAACAACGTCGGAAGCAGAAAAAAAGAGACTAAGGTGGTGACAACGAAAAAAACCGCATCGCGGAGAGTGCAGAGAGTTAGAAAGGCAGTAGAAGATCCTTATCAAGACAAACCCAGTGGTAAAGAGAATGGGAACGGAAACGGAAACGGAAATGGAAATGGAAACGGAAATGGAAACGGAAACGGAAACGATCTCTTTAATGACTTCTTTGACAGCAACTTGAGCCATTCTCAACTGCGAAGCGACTTTTCAAGGATTTCATCGTCGAACGAAAGTAAAGCGTCATTGTCTTCAATGAGGCTTCGTCGCCTCACATCGGCTAACAGTCTAACATCTGAAGCAATAGACAGCTTTGGGATGAGGTTTCGAACGGGACGGCAGCAATCATGGATGCAAGTCGAGGGGGATAACAGCAATGGTTTCATTTCAACGAGAATAGATGTCGGCTCGCCGTCTTCTACAAGGTTTAGTCGCCTTGCGTCAGGTAACAGTCTGTCATATCAAACGTTTGACAACTTTGGCATGCAATTTCGACCAGGACGGCAGCAATCGTGGATGCAAAGCGAAACATTAGCCTCACCAGAGGGCGAAAAAAATGTACCTGAAGAGATGCACCCTCTTCTAGCTGAAGTACTGAGGGCTTCAGATAACGACAACGACAACGAAGTAATAAGTGCAAAGAAAAATGTAATTATGAAACGAGTTCGAGAGAGGAAAAAAGCGGAACGGGCAGTATCAAGCTCGAGTAATAGGAGCAGCAATTCTGATGAGTTGAACCCCAAGCGCATGCGGAGATCAAACTCGAGTAATAAGAGCGATTCTGGTGAGTTGAACCCGAAGCTGGCTGCCAAGCGCCTACGAAGCAGGAAAAAATAAAGTGACCCAAAAAACAAGACTATCAGCTCGAATACCGTCCAAGTATAATAGCTTAAGGAACGATTTTTCGGGCAAAAATTCTTCTTTCCACGTTCTCTTTGCTACACACTCCTGCTCAACATCGCAAGAGTCTCCTCCTTAACCTCAGCCGTCCTCTGCTGAATCTTCAACGCTCCTGGTGCGTCGACTTGCACCATACGGTTATATTTCTGGCGAAAATCCCGTTTCTCCAACAGGCTCCGAAGTGCAAAGTAGTATTTTGCATACAATTGGCTGCTGATGAAAAGATCCCATTTAACTTCTTGAAGAAATTGCATCTCAAGCTTGTTGATGCTGTCCAACGAGAACTGTGGAAACACGGTCGCAAACTCAATGTTCCATCCCGACAAATCCTGCCACACTTTACTTGCAAGAAGCAGCCCGCAGAGCACAATTGGACGCCACGTTTTCGCCATCATTGGCACATTAGCCCGCTCCATGAGCCTCTCTACGTAAATCAGGCAAACAATCGAGCACTCGTTAGAGAGCTGGACCTTCTTGAACAGAGAGACCATGAATTCAAAAATTTCCGTCTCAGGGGGACTATAGCAAATTGGTGTTTGTGAAGCAAGAAAGTTAGAAAAATTAGAGAAGCAATTTGCGCGGTCGAAATGTTCTACATGTTCTTCGAAGTGTTCACACACACTCACATTTTGAAGATTGCCTGCTGCTTCTTTAGGTTGTAAAAGGCGGTACCTGCACCACCAGGAACCCTGACAAACTTATATTCGTACACAGGAGTCACAAAATTTGACTCAGAGAACATGTCCATCTTCTTGGCATGAAATAGGCCGCTATTGATATTGTCTCTAGTTCTATTCTGGTAACGCTGTTCTATCTTAACAATGTGCTGGTGAACGACCATCGCGACTCGTTTAAGCGCGTCTCGAAAATTCACTCGGTTCAGAGATCCCATGCCTTCGCCGACAGCACCGGCCGCAGATGAACGTGTCTGGGTACCGAGCCGCTTGTAGGGCACTCGGGGTGTATGGTCTTCTCCACGAGACGACCGTCTAGGAATTTTAGGCGTATAGTGATCGCACGACGGTCGGAATGTTTCATTGGCTCCAGTATCGATGCGGACCGACTTATCAGAGGATTTGATGTTGGAACTACGGGCCGAGGATTTTTTAGACACCTTGTCCTTATTGTTCGATTTAGATGGCTGCTTGCGGAGACCCTGACTATCTTTCTTTGCGTTGCCATTATTGCTGATATTTGAGCTATCGCTGGGGTTGTTTACCAAGGCAGCAAGATTGCTCGTCGAGTTTCCTTTCGTTAGTGTTTGGGGTTGAGTGTATTGTTGCCGATGCGGCTGCGGCTGCGGCTGCGGCTGCGGCTGTGGCTGCGGCTGCGGCTGCGGCTGAGGCTGCAGCTGAGGCGCCTGCTGCTGCTGTTTCTGCTGCTGTGGTTGTTGTGACAGAGGCTGTTGTGACAGAGGCTGTTGAGGCATTTGCTGAGGAGGTGGTTGAGGAGGCATGGTGTGATGAGATGTCAAGCTGCTCCCACTCGTTCCTACGCCCCCTTTCACAACGCTTGATCGATCAGGGGGGCTGATAATCGATCGTCTTTCGTAACCGCCTCCCATATTCCCGCTTCCGCTCACAAATGGACTCCCTCCACTGCTCGATGGCAAACTCCCTATAGCACTGTAAGCACTTGCAAAGTTGTTTTGCTGAGAGGATTTCGTTGGAGAAGGTGTCGACCCACTCTCTAAGGACCCGGCAGAATATACTGATGATTGAGATAATGTAGGGGTCCCGAGAGTCGACGAGGAAGCAGAGAAACCACCCACACTCCCTTGAGCAGTGGCACCTTGAAACTGCCCCTCCCCAATTGCAAAAGCAGCGTTGCCGCCATCAATCTCATAGTCGACGACGCGCCGTCCCGCAGGCAGGAATGTCGTCGATTTCAATAGAGGGGAGCTCCTCGACACACGGGAGGGGGAAGCTGGCATCAGCGACAACAAAAATTTCAGCTAACCCTTTATGCTGCTGTATTTTAGCCTACTTCCTGTTCAACAACAGCCTAATGGCAGCGCTGCAGTGCAATTTCTTGATTTTAAATGCACTTTTCAGACATCTAGTTTTTCACTCCCTCACGGACTGTCGGACTGTCAAGGATCAGAGA
>Ga0209095_1001932_pt1 | contig 10773 bp, 10 predicted proteins | sample COGITO_mtgs_1104_3_FD_184795 | JGI IMG/M metagenome (GOLD analysis project Ga0209095, IMG submission 184795) | Pelagic marine microbial communities from North Sea - COGITO_mtgs_110404 (SPAdes) (version 2) | ecosystem: Environmental > Aquatic > Marine > Epipelagic ... | reverse complement strand
AACGCACCGCGGACGTTTTAGGCTACAGCACCACGCCTCCGCAAAACGTTCCAACGGATGCGCAAAAAGAACAACCACCGAAAGCGTCGATGACGTCACCGTCACCATCTTCATCGGAAAAAAAGAAACGAGACGACGATACGAAAATCAGTCTCTTCGCCGCCTTCTTCGCCGTGTTTACCTTTCCGTTTACGCTTTTGCTCGAACTCTTCAGAGCGTGCGTGGAAGTCTTGAAAAAGTACTTCTTCTCATCAAGCAGCGGAGAGGAAAGAGACGCCGGAGAGAGAAGTTAAATCATCCGATTTATAATAATATTATTAGCGCTGTAATAATCAACAACAACGCCGCGCGCGCGCACTATCCGATCTGTAAATACGCGAAAACGAGAACACTTTTGACATCACAACACGTTCGCATCGCGACGACGAACGTAGAAAATTCTGTTGAGACTACTTTCTTCACTTAAAAACGCCCCTAAAACTAAAACGGAAAGAGACGACGACGACGACGTTGAGAAGAGACACTCCTCCATCATGAGCGAACAAAAGTACACCCCGAGACTGCACTCGAAGGACAACCCTCCCGGCGCGCCCACCGTCCTTTTCCACACCACGCTCGGAGAGATAGAGTTGGAATTGTATTACTTGCACGCGCCGAAAACGTCGCAGAATTTCTTCGAGTTGGCAAAGAAAGGATACTACGACGGATTGATTTTCCACAGGGTGATTAAAGATTTCATGGCGCAAGGCGGAGATCCGAGCGGGACGGGTAGAGGTGGGAGCTCGATTTGGGGCGGGAAGTTCGAGGACGAGATCACGAGGTAAGGAGAGAGACGAGAGATTTGATTCGTCTTTTGACGAGCGTTTTTTTCTCACTTGTATTTTGCTTTCGGTTTAGTATCAGGACGACGATCGAGCGGACGATGATCGAAAGAAGAAGAAGAAGAAGACCATCGATACGATGCCGTTCTTTATTGTTCTTCTTGGAAACTTCTTGTTTGGTCGAGAGTGTAGAGCGCATCTCTTCGTTTTTATTTTCTGCCGCAACGTTTGGCGGCGACGTTTCGAGTCGCGCTTTTGCTTTTCGAGAGACTGGCGTTTAATACTTACCGAGCTTTTACTCCTTCTTTCTACTTTATGCGCACAAAACAGAGATTTGAAACACGTCGGCGCTGGGATTTTGTCCATGGCGAATAGCGGGAAAGATACGAATGGGAGTCAGTTCTTTATTACTTTAGCGCCTACGCCGTGGTTGGACGGTAAGCACACGATATTCGGGAGGGTGAGTAAACACATACAGACGTTAGAAAAGATCGGGTTAGTAAAAGTCGGGAAGAACGATAGACCGGTGGAGGAGGTGAAGATTTTGAGCGCAGAGGTGGACGATCACGGAATCAAATGGTATTAGCTCGTTGTTGTGTTGTTTGTTGTTAATAGTACATCACACTTTAGAAAGTTCTAGCGCGTACAAAACTACTAGTACTATAACGTCTCCGCATCTACGCTACGTCAAATCGTCGTCGTCCTCCTCCTCTTTTCCTCCTCCTCTTCCCATCATCATCATCGACCCGCCTTTCAACGGAAACGCTGGATTCGGCAATTTCAATCGGCTAAAGCACGCGTCCGCTATCTCTGGAACTCTCCGCTCTCTCCACGTCGTCTCAATCATCCCGGCGTCTTCCTCTTTGTACCCTCTCAAAAGCTCGTAACTAATCAGACTCTCCTCGGAGTTCGCAAACGCGTCAATCTCCATAAAATCCGCGTAACTCAGCTCCGCCTCCTTCACATCACCAACCCACAAATACGCGATAATCGCGTGCAAATAACACCTCCTTTGCGTCGCCGTGCTGCTAATTTTATCGCACGCCACCGCAAATCTCACGCACAACTCAGCCGCTTCTCGAAACGCACCCGTCTTACACCGCAAAGCGCACAGCGCTCGAAACGCGTCCGACGCGTACAACTCCAACTCGTTCTCGCAAAGCACATCCAAAGCTCGCTCGTATAACGACACCGATTTTTCCTCCCCTTTGACTCCTAATTTCTCTAAAATCCTCGCGCATTTCGCCAAACACTCCCCGCTTTGTTGCATCCTCGAGCTCGACGCGTAACACGCGCTCGCTCTCGCAGAGAAATCGCTCAGTAACTGTATCGCCTTCGAATCGTTCACATCGAACTCCTTCGTCTCCAATACCGCTCGGGATGCTAACAAAACGCACTGGTCGTACGACCGCGCCGCTAAGAACACATTGTTCGTCTCTTCGTTCGATTCTGCGCACCGTTCTTTCGCCAGGACTGCTTTATGGAACAGTCTCACGCTTTGAAACATCTTCGACGCGTCGTCGTAGAGCAGAGACGCTTTCTCGAGATCTTTCGATTTAAAGAGACTGCCTCGCGCGGAGGCGTCGGCGAGTTTGAGGATTTTTTCCGCCTCCGATTGAGACATTGGTAGTGTGAGTCTCTTTCTCACTTTTAGTACCCTGTTTAGGTCTGCTTCTTCTTCTTCTTCTTCTTCTTCTTCTTCTTCTGAGATTGGTATCGTGCGCGTGTTTGCTGGAGTTTCTTCTGAGGTGTGCGGTGGTGGATGAAACGCTTTCTTTGCGTCGTGTTCGAGTTTATATTTCTTCTCTTATTAAAACCGTGCAAGTTACAGCTCTCTCTCTTTCTTTCTTTCTCTCTTTCTTTGTCTCTTTCTCTCTCTACCGATGATGAGTAATTACTTGTCCGTGTTTTTAAACGACGAGTCGTAACTCGCCGTCGGTTCTAATTTCTTCGCCTCGACCAATTTTCTCACCGCTCTCATGAAATCGTCGTGCGTCGCGTAGTCTCGATCTTCTCTGATGGCGAACATGCCTGCCTCGGTGCACACGTTTCGCATGTCCGCGGCGTTGAAGTTTTCGGCGACTTTTGAGACCGCTTCGTAATCGATTTCGCCGTGTTTGTTTATACCGGCGGCGTGGATTTTTAACACCTCTACTCGTCCTTGTTCGTTGGGCAACGGGATTTCAATTTTTCGGTCTAACCGTCCCGGACGCATCAACGCCGGGTCTAAAACGTCCGGTCTGTTCGTCGCCATGACCATTTTTACTTTACCTAAAACATCAAAGCCGTCCAGTTGATTTAACAACTCCATCAACGTTCTTTGAATCTCGCGATCGGCCGAGGTCCCTTCGCTAAATCGTTTCCCTCCGATGGCGTCGATTTCGTCCATGAAAATAACGCACGGTTCGTTCGCTCGCGCGTACCCGAACATTTCTCTGATTAACCTCGCGGATTCTCCGATGTACTTATCTACGATAGCGCTCGAAACGACTTTCAAAAACGCGCAATCGATGTTGCTCGCAATCGCTTTCGCCAACAACGTCTTCCCCGTGCCGGGCGGGCCGTACAACAACACTCCTTTCGGAGGCGCAATCCCAACCCGTAAAAACAATTCCGGATTCATCAGAGGCAACTCAATGCTCTCTCGTAACTCCCTAATTTGCTCCCCTAACCCTCCAATCGAGGAATACTCCACCTTCCCTGGCGCCTCGCTCAACATGTTAAACACCACCGGATCCACCTCTCTCGGCAACGCTCGCATAACCGTCAGCGTCGTCATATCCAACGTCACTCTCGTCCCGTTCACTAACTTCTCTCGATCGAGTTTCGACCGGCACCCGACGATATATCTCGGTCCTGAACTCGCTTTCACGATGAACCTATCCTCGTCCAGCTGCCGTAAAACTTCCCCTATGATTTGCCCCATCGATTGGAGCGCGGTCAAATCTCGTTCTGTTTTATCAAACTGTAGTCTGGTTTCTTTCAACTCTGCGCGTAAATTCCGTACTCGTGCGTCTAACTCTTTGTGTTGGAGCATTAATCTCGTGAAATCGGAGATGGCTTGTTGTTTCCTCGGGTCCGAGCCGTCGCCGCCGTCTTCGCCGCTCCCTGCGGGTGGAGGTGGGACCGCCACTTCCGTCGTCATGATGTCTCTGATGTCTCGCTTTCTTTTCAAAAGAAGGGAAGAATGAAGTTGAAATCTCTCTCTCTCTTCTTCTTCTTCTTCTTCTTCTTCTTCTTCTTCTTTAGAAGAGAACAGTACCACCGAAGCCTTTGAACCGATGTGCTCTTCTCGAGCGCGCTCTTTGTTTTTGCGTATGTTTTTCAAAAGCAGTCGCAGCAGGAGTAGTAATAATAATAGTACTAGTGAAAGTAGTCGTCCTTTGTGTTGCGATCTCACGCTTTTCCAAGGGAACTCCCTTCTTTGCTTTTGCAACCCGGTAGGGTTTAACACCCTAAACATGAAAAGGGAGAAAATGAGACCAAAGACCGTTGGAAAGATGCGCGTTTTTAGTAAACACACTCTGACACACACACGCACGATGCGCTCGTTAGTATTAACGATAGAAGAGGGAAGAGCTCTTGTTGTTGGAGGAGGAGGAGGAAAAGGAGGAGGAATTTTTAGTCGCGATGGTAGTAGGACGCGCAACAAAACGCATCATCGTCGTCGCAGAGTACATGCTGTTACTCATGATGTTGTCGGAAAAGGAACGACTCCTTTGAGGAGTAGTAACGATGATGATGAGTATTATTGGACGAAACGGCGGAAAAGCAGCGTTTTTGGAATGATGAATACTCGTCGTCGCGAGAACAGAATGACACCAAACAAATCGGCGGTTGGTGTGCAACAGTGGGACGTGATATGCGTTCGAGACGACGACGATGACGAGAGCGTTTCGGGAAAATATCAATTCGCGACGGTCGAAACGAGGGGCAAAGACGGGCGGATAGAGTGCGTCGTTTTAGAAAAAGAAGTGCGGGACGATTTAGACGAGATAGAGGAGGAGAGTAGTAGTAACATTATTTTTGTGGAGACGCAGGAAACGAGAGTTATACGCGAAGAAGACGTCCTGTGCGTGTGTTCAGATTTCATTTTGTTCGAACAAAGAATGGATCAAGATCGAATATCGAATCCGCACGGCGAACACTCGACGAACATATGGGTGGCGAAGAAAAAAGACGTCGAAGACGAGAGAGGACAGTTGTCGAAGTTGTTGTTGAAATGATGCGATGCTGTGGTGACGTTTTCGTAGCATATCATCTCGCTTCTTTCTCAGCCACACGTTTCGCATGTGTCGCATGTGTTCTTTTTCCAAGAGGGAAAAAATATTCAAAGATATCGACGTCACACTTTTTGCCCGCGCGCAGAACGCACAACAACGCATAATCAATCAATCAATCAATACATCGATCGATCAAAGGTACTCGTCATCATGTCCTCAGCATTTTCAATCTCTTTAGGGGCGCCAGGACGCTTGAATACTACGAAACTTTCCTCCAAGACTCTTACGAGAGAAAGACAGTTTTGTATCTCTAAAAAGAAGAGGAGCGCTTCCGGCGCGATTACCCCGGTTTTCGCGAAGGTTGGGGAACAGCTGCCGCCCTCCACAATGGTCGAGCGGCAATTACCCACGACGACGGATGGGGACATTGGCATTTACGGCGCCATTGCACCGTTTAAGAACGGGTTCGACCCGTTGGGATTATCGAAAAGAAAAACGTTCGATGATCTCAAACGATATCGCGAAGCTGAACTGACGCACGGACGCGTGTGCATGCTGGCGGCGGTTGGTATTTTGGTCGGGGAATACGTCGAAGGGTCCTCGTTTTTGTTCGACGCATCTATCACCGGTCCGGCTATAAATCATTTTCAACAAGTTCCGCCGCCGTTCTGGTACGCGCTCGGCGTCGTCATCTTCATCGGAGAAGCGATGAGAGTGCAAAAAGGATGGGCAGATCCGTTCACGTCCGACTTATTCACTCTGCGAGACGATTACGTTCCCGGTGAGATTGGTTTTGACCCGCTCGGTCTCTGTCCCGATGCGAGCGATGAGCTGTATCTCGATTACAAATTGAAAGAGCTCTCGCACGGAAGACTCGCTATGGTCGCTACGGCGTTCTTCGTCGCTAAAGAACTCGTCACCGGGAACAAGATCTTCCCGCAGTTTGATTTGTTTCCCTACCAATAAATTCAACACAACAAAAGGAGTTTAAAAAGAACTTACCTGAAGAGAGGGAGAGAGAGAGTGAAAAGAGAGTGGAAAGAGACTGCGCGTCGCAACATCGATCGAGCGCTTATTTTTCAATCAAACACACATGTTGCAACACAAAACACACACACACATTTCTGAAGCACACACAAACGCAATGCCCCCTCCCTCAAATTCTCCTTTCGACGAGGCCATCGCGTCTGATTCAGAGGAGGAAAAAAAGCACCTCATTTTCGTCCCCGGGAGGTTATGTTTGCTCGGTGAACATTCCGATTGGGTGCGTTCTTATTCATAGTTTATTCTTAGGGGAAATGCAGGCGCACCAACACCCACAAGCTCACACACACGTTTTCTCTTTCTTTTCTTCAAATCTCATCTCTCAAACACGACAGGCGGGCGGATTTAGACGAACACATCCGTCCTTACCAGTTGGCTCTTGTCTCGTCGTCGGCACGAGCGAAGGCATATCCGCGACCGCGTTTAAATTGAGGAACAAAATTGCGATTCGAACAAAGACGGATACAGGCGAGACGAACGAAGTCGTGTGGGATGTAGCGAACGGGTCCGAGGATTTATCGCGAATCGCGAACGAAGGAAAATTCTGGTCGTACATCGCGGGAACGATTCAAGAAGTGTATAAGAAATACGGAAATGTAGGTGGGATATGCGTCGAGGTGACGAAATGTTCGTTACCGGTGAAGAAAGGGTTGTCTTCGTCGGCGGCGATATGCGTGCTCGTGGCGAGAGCGTTTTCGAAGTGTTACGCGATGGAGAAGGAGATGAGTGTGTTGGAGCAAATGGAGTTGGCATATTTGGGGGAAATTGCGACGCCGTCTCGGTGTGGTCGAATGGATCAAGCGTGTGCGTTTGGGAGTGGAGTGTGCGTTACGATGACCTTCGACGGCGACGAGATGAAGTGCGAAGAGACGCCGGTTGGGAACGAAAGGACGGTTGGGGGCGAGAGTACGAGCGACAACGAATGCTTTCACATCGTTGTGTGCGATTTAGCCGGCCAAAAAGACACGGTAAAAATCTTGAAGGACTTGCAATCCGCCTTTGAAAATGTGCCTCCCAAGGTTGAAAACGCTTCGCACGCGGACGCGCAAAAGTTCCTCGGTGAACTCTCTTACGAGTACGTCCAAACCGCCAAACGCGCGCTCTCAAGTAACAACGCCAAACTCCTCGGTCAAACCTTTACGGAGTACCAACGCGCGTTCGATCTGCACTTAGTTCCGCTGTGTGAATCCGAACTGACTGCGCCGAAACTCCACGCCATATTAGCCGACCCAAAGGTCAAAATTTACAGTTACGGCGGTAAAGGCGTCGGATCGCAAGGCGACGGAAGCGCGCAATTCGTCGCCAGGGACGCGTTCCAAGCCGATTTACTCGAAAAGCACCTCCGAAACGTCTGGAAGTTGGAACACGTCATGAGAGTGGTGATTAAAAGCACTTCTTCGAGTTCGCTTTAGAGAGAGAGAAAAAGATTACATCATCTAGCAGCGGATAGCGCACACGCTCCCATGATGGTACTTTTGTATAACACGTATGTAAAATATATAGCAATAGGTAATACGTATCACGCGTCATCGCCATCATTTTAACATCATCATTGCGCGTGAAAACAGGGAGAAAGTGGTTTTCAAAGAAGAGCTTTCCCGCTCGTCTTCGTCGACATTTTTTCCCACATATCGCCAATAAGCATTCAAAAGCCAATTCAAAACTCCAATTCGTCAGAAGAAACACCACCCATCATAACCTCAAGCGATCGTTTTTGCTTCACCTGGTACCGTCATTTCGTGTTTGTACTTCAACGAGAACAATTACTACTCTGCTCTCATTTTACTACTACAAATCATCGTCGTCTGAAAGTGAACATAAAAATGAACAATTCCAATTCGAATTCCTTCGTCCACCAAACGTTCGGTTTAACAAACAAAACCTGCGTCGTGACCGGCGGGACGAAAGGTCTCGGCAAAGCGATCTGCGACGCGTTCGGCGCGTGCAACGCTAAAAGTGTAATCACGTGCTCGCGCACGGGAGTTGACAAAGACCACGCGTGGCCGCACGAAAACGTTTGCAAATATCATCACTCGATAAAAGACGTGAGCAAAGAACGAGAACGAGACTCGTTTTTAACGGAAATCAAGGAAAAATTCGGCAAAGCGGACGTGTTCGTCTCGAACGTCGGGTTTAACATTCGGAAGAAAACTTCAGATTTTACGCGCGAGGAGTATCACTCTTTAATGGGGACGAATTTGGAAGCGAGTTTTGATATCGTACGGCAAGCGTATAAGAAAGGTATCATCGGGAAAGGCACGTCGGTGATTTTCAACTCGTCCGTCGCCGGATTGACGAGTATTCAAACGGGCGCGATATACGCGATGTCGAAAGCGGCGTTGAACCAGTTGACGAAAAGTTTAGCCTGCGAGTGGGGGAGAGAAGGGATTCGGGTGAACGCGATCGCTCCGTGGTACATAAACACCGATTTGGCGAAACAGGTTTTGAAGAACGAAGAGTATAAGAAGAGCGTGGTGAGACGAACGCCGATGGGGAGAGTCGGCGAGCCGAGAGAGGTGGCCACGGCGACGGTGTTTTTAGCTTCGCAAGCGAGTTCGTACGTGACTGGACAGATATTAGCCATCGACGGTGGTTTTTCCGTGTTCGGGTACGCTCCGCCGGATGGAACCAGTCACAGCGAAAACGTCGTCTCCGGCGCGGTAGAAGCGAAAAAGAAACGACGAAAAGATCCAAACGCGCCGAAACAGGTGAAAACGGCGTATCTCTACTTCGCCGAGAAGGAAAGAATGAAAATCGTCCAACAATCGCCAGATATGAGACCGCCGGACATCATGGCCGAACTCGGCGTCCGATGGAAAGCGTTATCGGAAAAGAATAGAAAACCGTACGAGAAAATCGCGGAAAAAGACAAACTCCGTCACGACGAGCAGATGAAATCGTACCAACCGTCGGAGGGATACGATAGAGACGGGTACGCGTTCCAAGCCGACGACTTTGAAATCTACGACGACGAGCGGAAAAGAAAACGACCGAAGAAAGAAGCGGGCCAGCCGAAAAACGCCAGGTCCGCGTACGTTTACTTTTGCGAAGTCTCTCGCCCGTCCATCGCGCCGAAGGGCACGCACCCGGCGGAAACCATGAAACTCTTGGGCCGTAAGTGGCAAAGGCTCTCCGAAGAGGACCGAAAACCGTTCGAAGCGAAACACGAGAAGGACAAAGCCAGGTACGAGATCGAAATGAAAGAGTGGAGAGAAGGGAAGAGAACGAACAGCGTCACTACTACTACTACTACTAATAACAACAACAACATATACATCGAGGAGTAGGAGTCGCGGCTACTAGGCAGACGGAGAGGAGGAGGACGATATCGTCGTCCGCGTGTAATAAAAACGAGAGAGAGAGAGAGATTTGAAAGTATACGACAAAAGTCACATCTCGCCTCGTCTCGCATCCTCCAACCACCAAATTTTGTCCTTCTGTCCTTCTGGTTGACGTCATTCCATTTCGCCTTTTGCGCGGACAGTCGCCGTTCGAGTGAAGACTACGCAACATAAAAACTCGATCTTCTCATCAGACGCACCATTATCATCATCGTCTTCTGTATGAACCGTCTCATCTGCGCTCCTTCGACCGTCGTCGTCGCGACATCTTCAGCGCCAAAAACGACGTTTCGTTTTGGAAAACGAAGACGAAATGTGTGCACAAAGGCGGGACCATCTCAATCGACTTCATCCGCCGCTTTAAAGATCTGGGAGGAGATTAAAAACCAAGTCGAGTTAACGTTTAACCCAAGAACGAACGGGGCGAAAATAGCCGGTCGATGTCCGGATACGCAAACGATTGAAACCGAAGTGGATAGATTACATGCCTCGGATGCAGTCGAGGGAGACGTGAAGGAAAATTTTAGCGAAGACCGATTCGCGTTGGAATTGGCGAGAAATATCACCGAGACGAGCGTACAGAACACGCCTTCGAATTGGGACGATGCTTTGAAGGAGGTGATATTATCGTCGGTGGACGACGATATGGATGATGATAAAGAGTGCGCGTTGGACGAGTTTGAAGATACCGTCGAAGAAGAAGCGGAACTGGATGAGTACGGATACGCAATCGCGGACGAATTACCGTTGACGGGAAGAGAATTGGCGTTGTTGTGTTACGGCAAGTACGATAGGTTTCACGACATGGCAGTCAAACACGTTAAAATGGGAGGCGGGATGAGTAAATGGGTTTCTCTCAATTTGTACGTCGGACATCTCGCCCAGAAATCGTATCCCACGACGGAAAGAGAATATATCGAAAGACTCGATGCAATTGCATACATGATCACCTCTTGGGGACAAGCTGGATACACGAGGAGGTGGTTCGCCGAGAAGCCAATGGCGAGAAGAGGACTACCGAGTCGACCACGCGTAGATACGTGCGTGACGTTGCAATTCAACAGATCGCCGACGTGGGACGACTCGATGGGTGACGAATTTTTCGATTACTAAATGATACTTCCTTCCTCTCGTAGAAGAAGTTAAAGAAGAAGAAGAAGAAGAAGAAGAAGAAGAAGAAGAAGGAAGACTCTGTATTATATTTGGAGTATAGTGTACCCATGTACCACGGGTATTGGTACATTTTATGTGCGTCGTGTGTTGTTGTTATTGTTGTTATTATTATTCATGCTTTAAAGCGCTATTATTAGATACGCTTACGCCTCTTTTAATAAAACTACGTTT
>Ga0209095_1001868_pt1 | contig 11007 bp, 11 predicted proteins | sample COGITO_mtgs_1104_3_FD_184795 | JGI IMG/M metagenome (GOLD analysis project Ga0209095, IMG submission 184795) | Pelagic marine microbial communities from North Sea - COGITO_mtgs_110404 (SPAdes) (version 2) | ecosystem: Environmental > Aquatic > Marine > Epipelagic ... | reverse complement strand
TGCGCCCCTGAAATCTCGGGGTGCGCCTCAAGATAGGACAAAAAGCGCTTCATGCCCTCTTTGCTCATGATGGTTTCGAGAAGGTCAAATTCACCGGCGATGGGTTGATTTGCCGGCACGCCGGTCATTTCACGCAAGATATTGCCCCAGATCAGCGGCGCATCTTCGTTGCACCAGACGGTGACCGCGATTTCAGGTGCCGAGTCGCGCAACAAACCCAGCGTATCTGACCAGCGAATATCCAACGGATCCTTTGTGCCCCAGAAATGCGCGTCGGAATTATCGCCTGACACATCATATAAAATTGGCAGTAATGTCGCCGGGTTGCGGATCGCCATGAAAATCTGCAACTCGTCGTCTGGGAACAGTTGCACCATCCGCATCATGCGCACCGGTGCCGCAGGGTATAGCATCCCCTCGATCATCGCAGTGGCAGGCGTGCGGAAAAAATTCGCATCGGACAAGATCGCCCGATCTGCTTCGGAATCGTCTAGGACCGCGTCTAGCAAAACATCACGCGCCCCTGCTGATACGGATGATTTATACATCGCATTCAACGTATCACGAAAAAGCCCGCGATACGTGCTGGGACCGGGCACACATGTCCCGCGCTTGGCCAGCATTGCCTTGTTGGCCAGCAGGCTTTTGAGCAACCGCTCTTCTTCTGTATAGTGCGCACCTGTGTGCAAAACCAACTGCATGAATTTCAGCTCAACTCTTTTAAATCTCCGTCAGCCAATAGCCTTTCTTGCGCGATCTGTAAAACTCCAAAATTTCTTCAATTTCACCTCTTGCACGCCCCGAAACAATCTTCTAAACGAACGCCCAGTGCCCCTATAGCTCAGCTGGTAGAGCAATTGATTTGTAATCAATAGGTCCGCGGTTCGAGTCCGTGTGGGGGCACCATTTTAACATCCAGATTAAACCGATGACATGCAGTTAGGCCTTGTTTATAAGGCCTATAATGAGAATGTTTATCCAGCTACGTTTGGTACCATCCGATACGATACCCCCGCTTTGGGGGTGTTGTCGGGGGTATCGTGAACTTGCCGAATTAGTGATACCCCCAACATGCCGTTAAGCGATATCCAGATTCGAAACCTGAAACCGAAAGAAAATGCCTACAAGGTCTATGACTTTGAAGGTTTGTTCGTGTTGGTGAAACCGAATGGGTCCAAGCTTTGGCAATTCAAGTACAGGATGGATGGCAAAGAGCGGCTTCTCTCGATTGGCGTTTATCCTGTTGTCACTCTAGCACAAGCGCGCAAAGCTAAAGAAGACGCGCGTGTGATGGTGGCCGCTGGTGAAGATCCCAGCGAGGCCAAACAAGAGGACAAGCGCTTACGGCAAGAGGCTAGGGGACAGACCTTTGCCAAGATCGGCGAAGCGTTTTTGGACAAGCAACGCAAAGAGGGGAAGTCCAAAGCTACTTTGGATAAGACTGAATATCATTTAAAACTAGCCAACATTGATTTTGGCCGCAAGCCGATCAGCGAAATCAACGCGCCGATGATACTTAGGACATTGCGAAAGGTTGAGGCCAAGGGCAACTATGAGACGGCGCATCGTCTACGCGCTAGGATTGGGTCTGTATTCCGCTATGCAGTCGCCAGCGGGATCACAGAGACCGATCCGACCTATGCGCTGCGCGATGCCTTGATCCGGCCAACCCGCGTTCACCGTGCTGCGATCACCGAGCCGAAGGCGCTCGGTAAACTCTTGCGCGAGATTGATGTCTTCGACGGTCAGGTAACAACCCGCATCGGATTGCAGATATCCAAGGAGATGCCTCCCTCGACGTAGCCTCGACTGTAGACCTCGTCCTTGAAACGAGGATCGTTGGCGACTTGCTTGCGGAAGTCCTTTCTATTCATTCCAATCTCATCCGCGATTTCCACGAGGGCGATCTCATCACCGAAGCCTTCGCCATCCCATTGGTCGACAATCGCCAGTGCATTCTGGATTGCCCCTGAGAGCTTTGTGACACCTTTGGGTCGCCAGTCAAGCGCATAAGAACCGAAGCCAAGGGCCAGACCTTTGAAAAAATCCGCGCTGTGTTTTTAGCCAAGCAGAGTAAGGAGGGGAAATCGGCGGCAACACTTTCTAAGACAGAATATCACCTAAAGCTTGCCAACCGCGATTTCGGGCGTAAGCCGATTACCGAAATCACTGCGCCCATAATCCTAAAGACCCTGCGAAAGGTCGAAGCGAAGGGTAACTACGAGACAGCCCACCGCCTGCGCGCCCGTATAGGATCTGTGTTTCGATTTGCGGTCGCGAGTGGTGTTGCGGAAGCAGATCCTACTTATGCCTTGCGCGATGCACTGATCAGGCCGACTTGCGTACATCGCGCAGCCATCACTGTCCCTAAAGCGCTAGGCCAGCTTGTGCGTGAGATTGATGGCTTCGAAGGCCAACCGCAGCGAACGACAGCTCTGAACTCACTATGGCAAATGCTGCAGTGAGTTCAGAGCTGCAATCAACTTTAAGGGGGGGGGGGAGGTTCGAGGGATGTCATTGAACTCTGGTCGGGGATGTCTTGTTGGTTTTCATTGGCTCAATGATTTTCCGCTTTGCTTAGATAGATAGTGCTCCAGAAATCGTTGCTTTGTTATAGTGACTTGCACGCCTGACGTCGTGAAGTTCGGCTGCGGCTCTGTCACAAAAGCTTCGCTCAACCAACACAAAAGTGAATTGATAGCGACGTACTGACAGCCCAACACAGGGGGCTGCTATGCTGCAATTTGATCAGGTCACGAAAACCTTTGGTGCGAACACTGCCGTAGATGCGGCGAGCTTCACAGTCGAAAAATCCATGATGATCGGGATTATCGGGCGCTCTGGCGCGGGTAAATCGACGCTTTTGCGGATGCTGAACCGCCTGACGGATACATCTTCTGGTAAAATCCTGTTCGACGGGTTGGAAGTGACGGATCTACGAGGTGCAGCCAAGCGCAATTGGCAGTCGCAATGCGCCATGATTTTTCAGCAATTCAACCTTGTGCCCCGCATGGACGTAGTTTCCAATGTTCTGCACGGCACCTTGAACCGGCGGTCGACCTTTTCGACGATGTTCAATCTTTACCCTGACGAAGACATCCACCGCGCGATCAACATTCTTGAACGCCTCGGGATCGCTGAACATGCCCCAAAGCGCGCCGAGGCGTTGTCGGGTGGCCAGCAACAACGTGTCGCCATCGCGCGGGCTTTGATGCAGAACCCGCAGATCATTCTGGCAGATGAACCGATTGCGTCCCTTGATCCGATGAACGCGCAGGTCGTGATGCAATCGTTGCGCGACATTCACGAACAGGATGGCCGCATGGTGATTGCCAACCTGCACACGCTTGATACCGCACGCCGCTATTGTGACCGCGTCATCGGCATGCGGGACGGCCGCATCGTCTTTGACGGGCTGCCAGAACAACTTACCACCGCCATGGCCCGCGAGATTTACGGCGCTGATGCGCGCTTTTCCGAAGCAACAACATCAACCCAAATTGAAACGACCGACCCGGCCCAAAAAGAACTGGCCGATGTCGCCGCGCAGTAGCGCCAAACGATTTACCCCCGCACCCCACTGCTGGGTGCATCAATCAAGAGAGACTTCCGATGAAAAAGACGATCACACTTGCCCTTCTGACAACAGCGCTGGCGGGTCCAGTCCTGGCCGATGCCCATGCCATTGACGAATTCCGCATTGGTATTCTGGGGGGCGAGAATGCCCAAGACCGCATGAACAGCAACGAATGTTTGCGCAGCACAATCGAAGAAGCCCTTGGCGTACCAACCAAACTGTTCGCACCTGCCGATTACAATGGCGTTATTCAGGGCCTGCTGGGCGGTACGATTGACCTGTCGCTGATGGGTCCATCTTCTTATGCAGCCGTTCACATCGCCGACGAAGCTGCAGTGTCGCCGATCCTTGTTAAGGTGAACGTTGATGGCTCCACGGGATATTACTCGGTTGGGTTTGCCCGCATTGACAGCGGCGTGAAGTCGCTTGAAGACATGAAAGGCAAGGTTTTCGGCTTTGGCGATCCCAATTCGACATCCGGCTATCTGATCCCTTCGGTAGAGATCCCCGGTCAGGTCGGTGCCTCGATGGAGAGCGGTGATTACTTTGGCGAGGTGAAATTTACCGGCGGTCACGAACAGACCATCGTAGCGGTCAATAACGGCGACGTAGACGCCGGTGTGACTTGGACCGACGGGCAGGGCAACTGGGAAGACGGCTATACGTTCGGTGCCTTGCGCAAGGCCGTTGATGCGGGTCTGGTCGATATGAACGATCTGGTTGAAATCTGGCGCTCCAAACTGATCCCGGGCGAGCCTGTAGTTCTGCGCAACGCCCTGCCTGATGATGTCCGCATGAAAGTGACACAGATCATCGACACCATGGGCGAGACAGACCCTGAATGTGCCGCAGCCCTTGCCGGTGGCGAAGTCAGCGGTTTCGATCCGATCACCCATGACGCCTACACATCGATCGTCGCCGCCCGTTTGGCGAAATCGAATTAAATCAACTGATTTTATAACCTCTGCTGGCTCCGGATCTTTTCGGGGCCAGTAATTTATGTGGGGCAGAGCATGGCAGATGAAACAATAAACGGTGGTCAGAAGGGCACGGCAGGCGAAGCCTATCTTGCGCAGGTAAAGAAAAAGAGACTGATGAATTTCATCATGCTGGTGGTGTTTTTGTCCCTGCTGGTATCGGGCTTTTACGCCGCTGATAGCCGCAATGCGGGGGGCTTTTGGGACGGCCTTGCCAACATTTTCGATTTCCCGACCGCCATGTTCAGCGAGGCTGTTGAACGTGCGCCCTTGATGCCCGGTTATCTTGTCAAATATTTCCCATCCCTGATCGAAACCATCAACATCGCGGCTGCATCCACCTTGATCGGCGGGTTGCTGGGGTTGGGCATGTCGCTGCTTGTCACGCGCGGTCTTGCGCCTTTGCCTTGGCTGGTGACCCCGCTGCGGCGGGTCCTTGATATCCTGCGGGCGATCCCTGAAATCGTCATTGCATTGGTGTTGATTTTTATGTTGGGCGGCGGGCCTGTGCCCGCGATGATCGCGATTGCGCTGCATTCTGTCGGTGCCTTGGGAAAACTGTTTTCCGAAGTCAATGAAAACGCATCGCTCAAGCCCGTTGAGGGACTGAACTCTGTCGGGGCGGGGTGGATCCAGCGCATGTGGCTTGGGGTGATCCCGCAGGTGGCACCGAATTATCTTAGCTATGCGCTGTTACGTTTCGAGATCAACATCCGTGCGTCGGCCATCCTGGGCTTCGTCGGCGCGGGCGGCATTGGCTATGACCTGCGCAACACAATGAGCTGGGGTGTCGGCAAATATGACGAGGCCGCAGCGATCTTTATCCTACTCTTCTTGACCATCGTCGCCGTGGATCAGCTGTCGGGCCTGCTGCGCAACCGGCTGACCCATGGTGCCGCGACCTCACAGGTGACCCTATGACAACTGCAACGCTTCATGCCGCGACCTTGCGCCAGTTCAGCCGTAAAAAGCGTACCACACTGGCCGTCCCTTTGGTGATCCTCGCATATCTGACCTATATCTTCGTGTCCTTTGACGTCGCGGGGCTAAGCGAGCGGATCAACATCGACAACGCGCGCACCCTGATTTCCGACAGCTACAGTTATAAAACCCATGTGGCACAGGACAACCGGACCGGCACCGTCGCCATTTCCATCGAGGGGGAACGTAAAGGCCAGTACCCCGATGGCACCGGCCCCGACTGGGTCCGCCTTGGCGATGCCACCATGGTTGATCTGGGCGGTGGTCACCTGATCACCCTGGGCCCACAAGTCAGCTATGACATTCCGGGGTACGGACTGGTCACAGCGCGGCCAGACGGCACAGGCGTCAATGCGGTGTTTCCCGAGGGGGCCCTGCCAGAGTTTATCAATGCCTCTAAAAACCGTGTCATGATCGCGACGGATGCAGGACGGTTCACCATCACACGCGCACGGGCCGAGGTGTTCAAGTACAGCTATGGCTGGGAGCTATTCTTTTTCACCCTCGACAGTCCCTATTACGGTATGGGGCCAATAGAACTGCTGGGTCATGCGTTCACAGGCGAGGCCGCCGCGATTGTGCAGGATTTCTGGACCAACAAGATGTGGCGGCATGGCGATGTGTTCTGGGCGCTGTTCGAGACACTGCTGATGGCCTTTCTGGGCACGTTCGGGGCGGCCATCGTTGCGTTGCCTCTGGCCTTTCTTGCCGCGCGGAACTTTACCCCTCTGGGTATTTTCCGCTTTGCGGCGCGGCGCATGTTCGACTTTCTGCGGGGCGTTGATGGCCTAATCTGGACGATCGTGCTGAGCCGGGCCTTTGGCCCCGGCCCATTGACCGGCGCGCTTGCTATCCTGCTGACGGACACGGGCACCTTTGGCAAAATGTTCTCTGAAGCGCTTGAGAATGTGGACGACAAACAGATCGAAGGGATCACATCCACAGGAGCGAAACCCATGCAGCGCTATCGCTTTGGCGTGTTCCCGCAGGTGATGCCTGTTCTGCTTAGTCAGGTCCTTTACTATCTTGAATCCAACACCCGTTCCGCCACGATTATCGGGGCAATCACGGGGGGCGGGATCGGGTTGCTGTTGACCCAAGCCATCGCGACCCAGAAAGATTGGGAAGAGGTCACTTATTACATTGTCCTGATTATCCTGCTGGTCATGGCGATGGACACCTTGTCCGGCTGGCTGCGCCGCAAACTGATCACAGGTGATGAGGGCGGACACTGATGGCACGACTGAAAGCGGACACCCCTTTTCTTCACCCCGATTGCGAGTTGAATGATGCAACTTTTGGAAAATTTGTTGAAATCGGGCGTAGCACCAGATTGGCCCACAGTCATTTTGACGACTACGCCTATTGCGACCGATCCTGTGACATTGCCAATACCACCGTGGGCAAATTCGCAAATATCGCCGCCTTCGTGCGGATCGGGGCCACGGACCACCCGATGGACAAGGCCAGCCTGCATCACTTTCACTATCGGTCGGGGGACTACTTTGACGATGTGGACCATGATGAAGCCTGGTTTGCACACAGACGCACGCGGCGCACGATCATCGGACATGACACGTGGTTGGGGCATGGGGCGCAAGTCCGGCCAGAGGTAACGATCGGCCACGGTGCTGTCGTGGCCGGTGGGGCCATCGTGACCAAGGATGTCGCGCCCTATATGATTGTTGCCGGAATCCCGGCTGTGCCGCTAAGGGCGCGGTTTGCGCCTGAGATTTCTGATCGGCTGATGGCCTTAGCATGGTGGGATTGGCCCCATGATGCGTTACGCGCGGCGCTCAAGGATTTTCGCGCCCTCAGCGCAGAGGACTTTCTGGACCGCTATGAAGGATCAGCTAGGGATCAGAGAGTGTCAGGGTAATCCTGTCGCCTGCAAACCAGGTGCGCCCGACCTCGATGGGGGTTCCATCGGGGTCTGCATTCACGCTGATGGTGCGCAAGATAGGCGCGTGTTCTGCGATGCGGAGCTGAAGTGCCTGCGTCGCGGTCGCAAGCTTGGCGTTGACCCGTGTCGAGACGCGCGTGTAATCCGCCACACCCGATTGTGCCAAACCCGCTGTCACGGATGGGTTATTGCGCAGATGGCTTGGCAGGTCGGGCAATCTGTCGGCAGGAAAGACACTGCGGAACAATGCAACGGGCTGGTTTTCGACCAAAGATAGCCCCTCGTAGACATGGACCAGCGCGCCGATTTCAAGCCGCAGGGCTTCGGCCTCGGACGCATGGGCGATGCGGGTCTCTAGCAGCAGAACTTTCTTGGCGGGGCTGCGGCCAGCGTCTGTCAGGTTTTGGTGAAACCGAACACGACGCCCGATGGGATAGTCAGTCGGTGTCGTCGTGACAAAAACGCCCGCACCGCGCCTCGCGTGGACGATACCTTCGTCCGCCAAAGCCTTCAAAGCCTGCCTCACAGTGTGACGGTTGACGCCAAAGCGCATGGCTAAAGCCGCCTCGGTCGGCAGCTTGGCACCTTCGTGGTACAGACCCTCGACAATATCGCTGCGCAAGGACGCGGCAATGGCTTTCCAGATCGGTGTGCGGCGGGTCATGTCACTAAAACTTCACACTTCGGGGGATTGGCGGGACAGTCATCATCAGCTAGTATTTGTATAGTTGTATAGTAACTTGCGAAAGCTGTCTAGATGAATGTAATGAGCGATCCGAACGCATCCCGCAAAGGCTGGCTTAGCCTGTTGGCTGGATCTCGTGCTGCGGACGTTGCGCGCTGCTGGGCGGCTTTGGACATGGCTCCAGCGTACACGACCCTGCGCAGCCCCGAGATTGGCGGCGTCATGGTGCGGGGCCGTGCAGGCGCTATTGGCGCGCCCTTTAATCTGGGGGAGATGACGGTAACCCGTGCCTCCATCAAGTTGGCCGATGGCACGGTTGGGCACGGGTATGTGCAAGGCAGAAGCAAAGACCACGCCCTCCAAGCGGCTCTGGTCGATGCGCTGATGCAAACCGAGGCGGCAGATGCGGTTGAGACCACTCTGCTGACCCCGCTTCGCGATGCCATAACCGCACGCAAAACCGACCGCGCCGCAAAGGCCGCGGCAACCAAAGTTGATTTCTTTACAATGGTACGAGGAGAAGACTGATGCAGAGCCAGGTTCTGGAGGGGGGATTTGTCGATCTGCCCGTAGATGCCTCCTATGCCTTTCGGGCTGTGATGACGGCCATGGCGCGTCCCGGCGATATCGCTTTTGTGGGCGGTGCGCAGCCGCCTGCGCCAATGAGCGTGTCGGCAGGTGTTGTTCTTCTCACGCTTTGCGATCCTGAAACGCCGATCCATCTGGCGGCCAGCCATGACACACCGCAGGTACGCGACTGGATCACATTCCACACAGGCGCGCCACTTGTTGCGGCCGGGGACGCGATGTTTGCCCTTGGATCATGGCAGGCGCTCCCGCTGCCGGACTTCTCCATCGGGACCGCGCAATACCCTGACCGCTCTGCCACCCTGATCGTCGAGAGCGCGCAACTGTCTAACACAGGTGCCACCCTGCGCGGTCCCGGGATCAAGGATCAGGCGCTCTTGTCGCTTCCCGAAATCCGTCTCTTTCAGACAAATGCCACGCTCTTTCCGTTGGGTCTGGATTTCTTTTTCACCTGTGGTGACCGCCTCGCGGCGTTGCCACGCACGACGAGGGTTGGCTGATGTATGTGGCTGTAAAGGGCGGCGAGCGCGCCATTGATAACGCCCACGCCTGGCTGGCAGAAGAACGGCGCGGCGACACGACGATTCCGGAACTGTCCGTTGCGCAAATCCGCGAGCAAATGGCGCTTGCGGTCAATCGCGTCATGTCCGAAGGTTCGCTTTATGATCCGGACCTTGCTGCGCTTGCGATCAAACAAGCGCGCGGCGATCTGATCGAGGCGATCTTTCTGATCCGCGCCTACCGCACGACGTTGCCGCGTTTCGGCGGATCAAACCCAATTGAAACCGAAGACATGGCCTGTGATCGACGTGTGTCGGCCACATTCAAGGATGCGCCGGGCGGACAGGTTCTTGGGCCTACGTTTGACTACACGCATCGTTTGCTGGATTTCAAACTCGCCGCTGATGGCGAGGTGTGTGATGTTGCCGTGGCCGAGCCGACGCAGACCGCGACGCCCCATATCATGTCCTTTCTGGACCGCGAGGATTTGATCCAGGCCGAACCTTCGGGCGCAGATGTACCTGACGACTTGACCCGGACCCCGTTGGAATTGCCCGCCAGCCGCGCCTTGCGTTTGCAATCGCTGACGCGCGGTGACGAGGGTTTCATCCTTGGCATGGCCTATTCTACGCAGCGCGGATATGCGCGCAACCACGCCTTTGTGGCCGAGTTGCGGATCGGCACTGTGGCCGTCGAGATGGACATTCCCGAGCTTGGGTTTGCCATCGAGATAGGCGAAATCACAGTGACGGAATGCGAAACAGTCAATCAGTTTCAAGGCTCCAAAACGCAGCCACCGCAATTCACGCGCGGCTATGGTCTGGTATTCGGGATGACCGAGCGAAAAGCAATATCCATGGCTTTGGTCGACCGCGCTTTGCGCTGGAAAGAGTTGGGTGAAGATAACCTTGGCGCCCCCGCCCAAGATGAAGAGTTCGTTCTTTATCATAGCGATAATATTCAGGCGACGGGGTTCTTGGAGCATATCAAACTGCCTCACTACGTTGATTTCCAATCCGAGTTGGAGCTGATCCGAAAGCTGCGCCGTGAGGCACAAGATAACATCAGTCGGGAGGCCGCAGAGTGACGGACTATAACTTCGCCTATCTGGACGAACAAACCAAACGCATGATCCGCCGCGCGATCCTCAAGGGGCTCGCAATACCGGGCTATCAGGTGCCCTTTGCCAGTCGCGAAATGCCGATGCCTTATGGCTGGGGCACTGGCGGAGTGCAGGTCACAGCGGCAGTGTTGACACCCGATGATACGTTTAAGGTGATCGACCAAGGGGCTGATGACACCACCAACGCGGTGTCGATCCGAAGGTTCTTTCAAAAGACTGCAGGCGTGGCTGTGACAGAGGCCACATCGGCGGCCAGTGTGATCCAGACCCGCCACCGCATCCCCGAAGCGGCGCTGCGTGCCGACCAGATATTGATTTACCAAGTGCCAATCCCCGAACCCCTGCGGTTTCTTGAACCGTCAGAGGTCGAGACCCGCAAAATGCACGCGCTTGAGGAATACGGCCTCATGCATGTGAAGCTCTATGAGGATATTAGCCAGCATGGCGATATCGCCACCGCCTATGCCTATCCGGTCAAGGTTGAAGGGCGTTATGTCATGGACCCGTCACCCATTCCGAAATTCGACAACCCGAAACTTGAAATGGCAGGCATACAACTCTTTGGGGCGGGACGTGAACAGCGCATCTATGCGATCCCGCCCTACACGCAGGTCGTCAGTCTTGATTTTGACGACTATCCGTTCCAGCCCACCAAAGCGGATCACGACTGTG
>Ga0209095_1001847_pt1 | contig 11050 bp, 4 predicted proteins | sample COGITO_mtgs_1104_3_FD_184795 | JGI IMG/M metagenome (GOLD analysis project Ga0209095, IMG submission 184795) | Pelagic marine microbial communities from North Sea - COGITO_mtgs_110404 (SPAdes) (version 2) | ecosystem: Environmental > Aquatic > Marine > Epipelagic ... | reverse complement strand
GGGGTCTCGAGAGTCTCAGCGATGATCTTATACCGCTCCTCATACGCAAGCAGGAGAGCGGTATTGTCAGGGACTGTTACCCCGCAGATTTCCTCTTTGGACAGCAGGAGGAGGGGAACCCTGACAACCCTGGCGCTACCGACAACAATGCAACGAATTCCCACCCAGCTACACCCGAACGGAATGTTCGGTCTGGCGTTTCCAGATCGATATCGATTGGGAGCAAGGGCTCAGTAACCAGCATATCTTCGTCTGTGGAAAGCGGCAACGATTTGTCTCCTAGTGACGACGGCGTTGGCACCGGGAATGCCGGTGACGACGACGGCTGTCTCGACAAGGAGTTCGTCGTCAACGCGCTCATCATACCCAGGGGTAGGAGGTTGGCCCTCAGGGCGTGCACTTTTTCGAATTACATCTTCGCAAACAGGGAGGTTGTGAGCCACGCCCTCACCAGTCCAACATTGATAGGGGGGATTGGGGGCGAAGATGGTGGAAGCGGAACCGACGTCGGCCTGCAGGAGGTGAGCAAGGACATGAAGCCTTTCAAAATGGCATTCCCCACCCTCGCAAACAAGCTCGACGGGAAACTCCACGCAAAGGACTCTACGCTCGTCTTGAAGGGGGCCGACCTTGGCACCATGGCCAAGAAATGCAACTTTAAAAACAGTGTCATTGGTGCCGGAGTAAGAATCAGCGGGAAGGTCAGCATCAAGAATAGCGTGATTCTACCCCATGCAACGATTGGTGAGGGGACACAGCTCGAGAACGCGGTTGTTGGAGTCGGCGCTGATGTCATGAAAAATGTCAGCTTGAAGGACTGCCAGGTTCAGGGGGGTGCAACGGTCAACGTGGGCACCAAGCTCAATGGAGAATGCATCGAATGCGACAATTGACGACGACAAAAATAAATAACTTCAGCGGAAACTTTTTTTTCGACGACGACAAAAATAAATAACTTCAGCGGCAAACTTTTTTTTCGACGACGACGAGGAAACGACGAGTGGAAACGACGAGTGGAAACGACAAATGCAACTCCTCCTTTTTCTTTTTCATTGTTATGGGTATCGTAATTCATCATCGTGGCGCAATCGTTATTTTCCCCTTCCCTTGCAAATTTGACAAACCCAGGCTCGCCAGCATATCCGCCTTCCTCTTGTCTTCCTTGGCCTGGAGCTCTTTGACCCGGTCCTGCTGTTTACTATGTTTGTTTTCTCGCCGAGCTTTGTCCCGGGAGAGGAGGTCGTCATGACCCCCGTTACCGTAAATGTCAGCATCGCTCAGTTCGATACCGCTTTTCACTTCCTCCCTATCACGGGCGCTTCCGTGCAATTTTGCAGACGTTTCCCGACGCTTCTCGAGCAGGCGCTCGTGACCCTCCCTCTTCTCAATGCCATAGATTTCTGCGTTGCCAGTCTCTATTCTGTCCTTCAAGTTTTTGTTTGCGAGACGGCGGTTAATGCCGTTTAAGCCCTGACCGTCCCCGCTTCCGGGGACGGGCTGACAGAGGGATGGACCATTATTGCTGTCATCCCGCGCACGGACTGTAGCACGAGCACTGCTCGAAAACGACTTTTTCTCGCCAGTCAATTTCACAACGTCTTCGGTTTGTTGTTTGATATTGGCTTTAAGCAAATCAAGCGATTCCTTCTCCACGCATCCGACCTTTAATCCCCAGCTATGTGTCGTGCGCTTGCACTCATTCACATACATTTCGTCCATCTTTTCGTTATAATACGGCTGAGGCAGCTTCCCTTTATTGTAGAGGGCGATAAACTTTTCAAACACCTGATGAGAATCATCTGTAGATAAGTCGGAGAGAGATTTCTTACCATCAGACGAGCGAAATACGTATACTTGGAGGTGTTTATTCCGGGTGAAATAGTCGTCAACGCTCAGGAGTGTCCCTGGAGCAGAATTAATAGGCGGTGGCATCGAAGTAAACGATGATTTAGGCAATTTCGACTCCTTCTTTGAATTCTTCCTCTGTGAACCCTTCTTGTGCTTCTTGCGCTTCTTGTCACTACTATAGCTGTCGCTATTTGACGAGGACGAGTCACCTCGCTTGCGCTTCTTCGATTTATGTTCTTTTTTCTTGTCTTTCTTGTCCTTCTTGTCGTGTTTCTTGTCGTGTTTCTTGTCCTTCTTGTCGTGTTTCTTGTCTTCTTTCTTTTGGCTTTTTTTTGCGGCTTTCTTGGAGTTCTTTTCAATGTAACGCTTCGCCTTTGCTAGCAACCCATTTTCATCATCTTTCTCACTCATGGTGTTGAGGAAGAGATTTGGAAGAGTATTTTTTCGGAGATTCCCGAAAAATCTACAACAGAGCGACAGTATAATTTGATTCGTAGCTGGTTGTCAGTCTACAGGGTATTATTGGAATCGTCAAATTTTTGCCCTCCATTTTGTCACGACCTCCGTTGACACAATAGGTAAACCAGTAGAGCGCGTCACGACATCATCCAGCCTAACTTAGCTACAATCGAAGTTCGATCTCGCAACAAATATCTAAAATCGAAGTTCGATCTCGCAACAAATATCTCCTGCAATTTGTCCAGGCAGCCAAAAGAAAAGGAGCCTGATAGGTCTACAATGTCGCAGCCCATAACGAATCCTACTGCGCCATCGCAGGAAGAGGAGACTATGCACCACCAGGGCAGCCAAGTCTTCATAGGCAGCCAGATGTATAGTGCCCATGACGAGGAGGAGAGCTCTCAGCTTGACCCTAGCGGGACGTTCTCGAGTTTGAGCTTCACGGACGAAGGAGGCGGTGTGCACGCTGCTGATAATGTTGTTGGCGATAACGTTCTTAATACCGACGTAAAAAATAATGACGCCTCCAAAAATAATGTGTTTGACAGAATGGTAGATGAAGATGACAGTGCTCCTCTTTCTGAGGAGGTACGAATTACTGTTGAACCACCAGCATCTAATAATTTAGCTGTTGCCACGACCCCCACTGGAGGCAACTTGGCTGAAACGCAGGAGACGCCAACACAGATAATTTCCACCGCTCTCACGCCGCTCACAACTCCTTTGGGTCACGAGGGATCGGGCAGCAAAAATGCAGATCTCCTGCAGAAAAAGCAGCACCCAGAACCCGTTGAGTTGAACTTCGGAATTGGTTCGGCCGAGAAGGCTGCCCTCTCTCCCAAGGCGGCCGTTCAATCCTCGACGGGAGAAAGTTGGGACTACGACGGAGAGACAGAGCGAAGTGAGAAGAAGAGCGTCATCGACGCTTTCGTGGCGACGACTAGTACCACCAATGCGTTCGATTACGGCGGTGATCTTTCCTCTTCTGGCCCCGATCCAACACCGACCTTAAATAATAAGCAAACCCGTCAATCGGATGTGTCGTCAGATGCGGATGATGACACACAACCTTGGGGCCAATCGCAATCTGCGACAGAAACGAATGAAATTGCGACGAATCTGGCAGCGGCAACGAAAGCAAAGCCGACTGATAACGAGAGTGCCGCCCCAAAATCAAACCTTTTTCGCTTTGCTTCCTCTCGGATTGCCGCCGATGACAGTTTCCGGTCAGCCGCAGCTTTGAGCACAAACTTCCAGCAAGCAGTTCAGCCGCCTCTATACGAGCCTACTCCGGGAACAGCGATGACGCCTGCCAGCCAGGTGCTGATATCTCCCACGAAAGTCGAGAATGAAAGGGACCATGACGCTGACAATGACAATGGAGATTACGAAGATATTCTCTCAGATGTCGACGACGACGAACCTCCTAAATCGCCTGTACACAAACCGGGTCTTAGTGCAGACAACGATGATGATGACAGTGTTAGCGAACCTTCCGGAAGCGCAACTACACACGCCAAGTCGAAATCGCCGTCGCCAATGAAGGTTATAGTTACGAAAAGAGTGACCGAGAAAAAGAAAACTTCACCACCAGCACCAGCACCAGCACCAGCACCAGTTGTAGCTACTTTAGAGACAATTGAAAACTCGTCTGACGAGGACCGCAACAACAGAGACGATAAAGATGACATCTCCAACACGATTACAACTACTCAAAGCGACACAGAATACGACTCGTCGCTGAATCTTCCACCGCGCTCAAAATTAATATCCTTTGCTAATCCTGTCGTGGAAAAGCCAGCGACGAAGCAGTCGAAGCCGAAGCCAAGGTCCTCGTCGCCTACCTCTCCGTCACCTGCGCGGCCGAAAACTAAGGGCGACCAGACTAGCACATCGTCAGCCGGTTGGCTGAAAAAGGGTCGCTCAGACACGTCATCGCAGTCACCCCCCTCATCGAAGCGGAGCTCTCTTGAAACATCCAGTACCAAGCCGGGCGAGGGCGAGGCCGCTAAAAATCCTGAAAATCGATGGGGGTTCGCAGAGAGTGAGGACGACGACGGAATCTCGTCGGCGTCGTCTTCATCCTCAGCATCCTCAGCATCCTCAGCATCCTCAGCATCCTCAGCATCCTCAGCACTGTCACCGTCTTTCAGTGAAGAAGAGGATATGGTGGTCAAGGCGAAGACAAAGAACCAAAAGGTGGAGAAGAGAAAACAAAAGGTGGAGTCCGACGAAGAGGACGAGTGGGCTGGTTTTCAGAGTGACGATTCCTCTGGATCGAGCGCAGACGACTTTGTGGACAGCAAGAAGACTAAGCGAAAGAACGCGATGATGGCGAAGAGGGCGACGAGGAAGAAGGTTTTGAAGAGACGGCTTTCATCGAGCTCCGACGAATCCTCCAGTGACGAAGTTGTGGTTGTCTCCAAGTCCAAGCGGAACGGTTTAAAAAGGAACGAAAAGAAAAGCAACAACAACAACAACAACAACAACAACAACAACAACAACAACAACAACAACAACAACAACAACAACAACAACAACAACAAGAGTAGCAACAGCAGCAATAGCAGCAACCGGTTCAGTTTGACTCAAGATATGGCCGAAGATGACGACATGTTGCGGCAAATCGAAAGTAAAAACGCCCTTCTTCGAAAATCACCTCCTCCCTTAACTAGTCTCTCCGCCTCTGTCACGACGGACGCATTGGCCCTTGCGGCCAAGAAGCTCAAAGCAGAGCAGAAGAAGTCGAAGAAATTGACCGAGATGAATCAAGCACTGACAACAGAAATCGACAAAAGAGACAAGTCTATTCTTAAGAAAAAGAACATTATCAAGGCTCTCGAGGAGCAGAACAAAAAATTGGAGAACATGATCCAGGGTTTGCAAAATGAGTTGAGGGGAAAAAAATTACTCCAGTCGCTGATGGGGGATCCCGAGGAGGACGAGGACGAGGACGAGGAGGAGGATGAGGAGGATGGGTTAGGGGAGGATGAGGTAGAAATAGCCGAGAAGATTGTTGCCAGCAAACCAAACCGGAAGAAACACAGCCCTGCCAAACGTTCTCCCCAAAAAAACGCGAGTAAGAGGAAAAATAACAAAACTCCTTCCAAGACCTTGTCGGATTCCCGCCGAAAAACAGCTGAACTGGCACGACAGCAGCAGAACGCTGACAGAATCGAACAGCAAAAATATAACTTTATAACATGGAAGTTCTTGAGGGAGAAGAAGTGGCGGTTTGTCACTGGACCAATCAGCGTCAGTGGAGACTCAGTGTATGTTCCACCCGAATACGATGCCAGCAAAGGGGCTGACAACATCGAGAATGTCCACTTCTTCAGGGGTCTGAGTGCAGTTCAAGCCAATGGAGGGCTGCTTGGCTTCGATCAATATCTCGGTGAATATCAGGATTGTCAGGAGGATGACGACGATATGGAGGCCTTTGACTTTGACGACGACGGGGAAGGGGAAGACGGGAGGACCGCGGAGGCATTGAAGACGGCTACAAAAAAATCAGCGAAAAAGAAGCCAAAAAAGACGGTTGCGAAAGAGATCCCACCACAACCGGAGGAGCAGCACGAGCCTTCTTCTTCATCCTCTTCGTCTTCGGCGAGCGAGTCTTCATCGGATGACGACGAAGAAGAAGAGGAACATTTTGTCGCCACGAAAACCACCCTCAGGGAAACGATAGAGGTATTTAAGACTTACCAGCGCGAGCTGAGAAAAGACCCTTCAATTGATTTCAACGTGTTCATGCAATCACCAATCTACCAACTGGTGTCTAAAAGGGTGTCTAAAAAGGAACACAAGTGGATCTACAAGAACGCACCTAAGCACGATTTGTCGACCAATTATTGGTATCTCCCCCCTGGTGTTAAATCCCTGACCCACGCAATGAACTTACCCGTGGGTAGCTACGAGAGCTTCGGAGGCGAGCATACTTTCGATGGTAGGAGAATGGTGTACGTTGTCGGAGTAAAGGCCCTGGAATACTTCGCTCGGAGGCGGGCCAGAGCCAATCGGAAGAAACCGCGTAAGCCCAAACACAACTTCACTCTCGAGTGGCTCCGAAAAACTTGCTACCCTGATTCGAGCGAGAATTTGGCTTCCCAGGGGTCCGACTTTGTGGAAGATTTCTACGGAGATAAGATTGGAACCCGAGGTAAGGGGGTGACTACTTCTCCGCCGGCGAAGACTGTTAAGGTTAAGGTTGTGAATGCCTCGAAGAAGGTCAAGAAGGCGAAGGCGAAGGCAGCGGGGGCAGAGAAGGGAGGAAAGGAGAAAGCAAACGAGGTCGCGACTCGGCGGAAGGAGATAGTTGACAGCCCTGGAAGCGACTCAGTGCAACTCAGTCAAGGCGGGATGAAGGGCGTGGAACTCCTGGGAGTTTTGATGGGTGACAATAAAAAGATGGAGAAGGCGAAGGCAGCTGAAACAAAGTTGTCAAGTAAATCAGAGGCCGTTACAGAAGCCAAAGAAAAGCGTGTCAAGAAGAACAAATTGCCAGCGAACCACTACAGGAACAGTAGGGTGACGAGGGAAGCAACACAGGCTCTTGTGAAGAAGCGGTTGAATGACCTCGCCAAGATGGCCACGACGGAGTCAACATCAAAGCAGGGGACGCCAACACCAACGAAAGTTGACATGAACCAGCAATTGAACAAGACAAAGATACAAAAATCGACCACTTTGACCACCCCCGAAATGGTCAACGGCAGCAAAGGCAACATCAACATCGACAGCAACATCAACAGCAACATCAACAGCAACAGCAATAAGACGGCTGCCACGCCCAGCCCTGGAAAGCGGCTCCGCACTATTCTTAGCGGCTACAAATTTCTGCTTTGCGGCCTGCCTGAAGACGCCCAGAAAGAATTTATCAACAAAATCGAGTTCCACGGTGGTTGTATTATGGGGAAGAATGGTGGCAGCATGCCAGTTCTAATGAATGAATTAAGAGACGCTGGTTTACTGGGCGGTGGGGGAGGGGTCGCAGTGGGACAGGACGGCACCAGCTGGTCGGGTAAAAAGCGCCGAATCGAGAGTACGGATGCACCGACGTCTACTACGGCCTCAGGATTGGCGACAAGAACCAGACGCGCGAATACTTTCTTCCTGAGCACACCTACAAACCGTCGCAAACCCAAGTATTTGCTCGCTTGCGCATGTAGAATTCCGATGGTGCACTACAAATGGCTAGACGACATTATCAAGGCGCAAAATGCGTTCGACGAGGTCGCGTACAATGCCTGGCGACTTCCCCTTGGTTTGCCGGTAAGCGATTCCGAGGAGGTGGACGACATGAATCTCGCGTATGTTCTGCAAAAGGGAACCCACACGAGGATGGCCGGGGAACGGATACTTAAGAATGTCGAATTTGTTTTTGCATGCGATGAAAATGATAACAAGTTCGTGCGGGGTAACTGGGAGAGCATTTTGTACGCAATGGGGGCGATGTTGTACAAGGAAGGCAAAAAGGCTGCTACCGTACACGTCATCGTCGACAGTATTAACCTCCCCCCACATAATATTGCCGTTCCAGATCGAGTTAACCAGACGATAATGTCCCTTAAGAACAGCCCTAACATCGGGGACGTAATCGTTGTCGACATTTCTTGGGTAGTACAGAGCATCGTGTGCCAGCAGCAGCTGGAGCTGAGCACCAACAGCAGTTTTTTAATCGATTTGAGTGTCGAGAGTAAAGTCCGGGGGACGAAAATCGGCCAACGCAGGTTTGAGAGAGGGGATGTCATTCGCTGGAAGGAAGGAAACGGTGGAGGAGGCGGCGGGGGCACATCAAGAATCGCCAAAATAAAAAAAGTAGAGATAGACGAAAATAAACAATACAACGCCACCGTTAATCTTTACACCGAGGATAATAACAAAGTGCTGCATGGACCAGCTGCATTCGGGATCAAGTTGGACGGGAAAAAATTCGATAGAATTTTTACCTCTTGTGACCAGGTCATTTTGTTGAAACGGGGTGACTACCAGAAACTTAGTTATGTAAGCGGTGGGGAGAATAGTCTGGTGAGGGCTTGGAATGAATGCTAAAGAGTAAATTGTGTGTGAAGAATTGATGTAGGGGTCGTTCTCGCTAATGCAATGTTAAACTACTTTTCGAATGTTTTCACAACCGCCGGAAACAAAAAGGAGTTTATTTTGATCCAGGCTTGTTGAGAATGAGCAAGCGAAGGGAAAATTATCGGGAAATCATGGCCACAATTTTCGCCGAAATACAGCTCACCCCTTTTGCCCGCCGATAACATCTCTGAATAAAACAAAGACGACTCGGCAGCTGTCAAGAGTGTTATGTTAGAGAGGAGGTTTGGTGGGGGAGGCGCTTTTTCGTTCAGACTCTTCTTGCTCACCTATCATCTCGCCACTGCCTGTCACAATCAAGAAGGGCGGTAAGTTTGCATCCTTTGCCCGATTGATTAAATTTCGGAATCGATACTGGACATCATAGTCACAAGCGGCAATTTCGCTCTGAAAAGAGTCGTACAGTGAGCGTGGCATCCAGTCCGTGGTCCTGTTCTCGTTTCGGCGAATTTTCTTCTCGCTGTTCAATATGTCGAACCAAGGGGAAATCATTACTATTCTATCAGGGGAAAGCGAGCCAAGCTTTTGCAAATCTAGCGATAGCAGGCAAGTAAGATGACCCCCTGCAGAGTCACCCATGATGACAAAGACGGTTTTCTTCTTGTCATATTTCGCCGTCTCAGCATCCCACTGCGATACAAGCTCGTCACGCATGCGCTGAATTGTATTCGACTTACTACTACTATCGCTTCTGTCCAGTGTAGTGTAGGAAGCGGTGTAAAGGGATAGGGTCTTGTTCCTGGAGAATAACTGCCCTGCAACTGCGGCTCCAGTTTCGGACTTTACACAAAATCCGCCTCCGTGAATGTAGAATACAAAGGTTTCCGGTTTCGTTACGTGATCGCGAGGAACATAATGTCCAGTCGACTGGTCAATAGCTACCATACTTTTGTCATGGGGAAGTGGCATTGTGGAGGCCCGAATAATTTTCATGTGCCATTTGAATCCCAGGAGCCAAATGAGGGCGTCGCACAAGAAACGAAGGAGATAACCAAAAGCGGATGCTCCAACTAACGACAACGCACTGTCAGTGGTGGCTGATTCACGCTCCTTACTTTCGCCCGCCTTCGCCATGTTTGTTTGTTGTTGAGAATGACGCGGTGCGGTGCGGTAGCGACTTAAAAATCTATTTTTGGGGGAATACTTAGGAGTAAGCGACGACAAAGCACAAAAAATTAGAAAAAGAATAAGAAATGATACTTATATTTGGGTCGCAAATTTTTGGGCAGAATATCCATGCTCGATAGCTATCCTTGGAGTACAAGGAAAAGTCGAGAAAAGACAATCTTTGGTCTATCACCGCTTAAAGATCATCACACTGACCGCCCGCCAGGAATCGTGACCCTCCCCAGATTGCTCTGACCTTTGCTCATTCCTCCCCCGCCTCGAAGTTCTGTCTACAAACTTGCCTGCTATTGTCCTATTCTGGTGGTTATTAGTGATTTTTGGTGGTTATCCTCCCCGCAATTACAATGACCACTCCCTCTACGCCTCAAACGAAGACGAACCAGGTTATATTTGAAGCCCTAACAAAGACTGTGGAGATCATAGTCCTATCCCGCTGTAGTGTTGTTGACCAGGGGCTGAATTTCAGGGGAGGGCGCAGTCGCTTTAATCTGGAGGTCCCCGAGGTCCCGCATGTGCGACGAATAATGGGCCGCTGGAAGCGCGGAGTAGGCGTACCGCTACGCCTGGATGTTTACTGGCAGTGGCCAGAGGATGAAAACAAAAAAGAAGAAGCAACGGCCGCCGCAGCAGGTGAAACACCGCCTGGCGAAACGCTAGGCCAAGATTCAGCTCAAAATCCACCTTCCCCTAGACGAACTCTTCTGGAACGTTGGTTGATTGACTATTCGATAAACCCACCGCATATGCACCCGCACCCGTCAACCGATGTGATTCCAGCCCTTCGAACTCTCTGCAAGAAGGTTATTGTACTGCTCCGCGTTTTACACTGCTACGTTCGGATGATGCCCGGCTACTCGTGGGGGATGCGGGATGTCGAAGCCCAGAAATATTTTAAAAGCGAGGCTGCCAGTGATGATGGCATTCAGAAGGGGTGGCAGGGCAAGCCCTGGGAAAATGACGGGCAGAAAAAAAGTTCTGCTCCCCCGGGATCCATTGGTTTCTCATTCTACGCGACGAGCTCTGTCGAGGGCGGGGGAAATGACGGGACGAGAGGATTTTTGAAGAAGGATTTTAAGGGCATTGACACGCCATTTGGTGTCCTGAAGCTGAGTGTTGAGTATGCAAGAGAGGGGGCGGGAGAGTTGTCGCCGCCCACGTCGTCGTCAGTAAATGCGGGAGCTACGTCGACGAGCAGCAAAAAGAGCAACTCGCCCTTCTCCGAAGAGCCCCCCCAAGTGCCGCCGAAACAGCAAACAATGATTGCCAACTATATCATTGACGATTATGCGTCTGAGTCACCGCCGCTGCCGCCCACCTCTCCTCCCCTCCGACCAATGGACCCATCGCAGCGCCCCCCCCCCGCAACGACAGGACTGGGGTCGCGGCGAAATTCAGATAATTTCGATGATATGAGTGGGCTGGCGAGGGCTCTAGCCAAAGAAATATCGTTTGGAGGACCCGGCAACAACAACAACAACAGCAACAACCACAACAGCAGCAGCAGCAGCAGAAACAA
>Ga0209095_1001827_pt1 | contig 11107 bp, 7 predicted proteins | sample COGITO_mtgs_1104_3_FD_184795 | JGI IMG/M metagenome (GOLD analysis project Ga0209095, IMG submission 184795) | Pelagic marine microbial communities from North Sea - COGITO_mtgs_110404 (SPAdes) (version 2) | ecosystem: Environmental > Aquatic > Marine > Epipelagic ... | reverse complement strand
CAATAGTGCCCTTTAGGACATACGAACTGCTCCTTTCTCGTCGTCTGGGAGTCTTTGCTTTCTACGTGGTCTGGGGGGTTAAAGTCGACAGGTACACTCTGACAAGTTCCAGTGGTGAGATTGAAGAACAAATTCTCGAATGGGGCACCGCCAGAAGTCCTGAAGCACTCGCAGGTGGTTCTATCTTGAGAGGAGACCGATTCTATCAAGGGACAGTCCGCGCAGAGAGCCTCCGCTTCCCCCCTTACACTCTTGAATTTGCCATCTGGACAAAGACTGCAGGGATAAAAGACCTCAGTCATGACCACGCTTCCATCGTCGTTGGGTATTAATGATGGGTCGTGTGTACCGTAGGGGCCATTTGTAGTATTCCTGTACAGTCCTGGACCGCATTCGTCCCCGTAAATAACTGTGGTATAGTGCGTGGGCAGCACCAGCCGAGGTGCGCTGCTCCCTCGGGGACAGAATCTCTCCGGACCGCCGCAGACGTTCTGAGTCGCGTGGGTGGATCCGGCAGGGCAATAGTAACCCTCTTTACACTCTCCTGAGCACTCTCTTGACGAGAGTCCTTGGCTGTCACCATAATACCCAGGGGGGCAGCGGTACTCGATACCTCCACTCGCGTAGTGCCCTCTCTCAACAATTGCCTCGCTTTCTCTTGTTGTCTCGCCACCGCCTGTCGACAAGTACCCTTGGGAAACTGGGATTGGTACAGTGGATCCCTGAGGGCAGTACACATTGGGATCTCCGCAAGGGAATTGCCTTTCATACGAGGAGCCACTCTCACAAAAATAGCCAACTCGACACTTGCCATCACAGAGGCTTTCTGCGTTTCCGAATGTGCTGCCGTAGTACCCTGCCGGGCACTCGTACCTTACGCCGTTCTTACAGAAACGACCAGGCTCACACAACATCTCTCTGGTCCTCGTGGAACCATCCTGACCACCGGCAGAGTAATGTCCCTTGTCGACTAGTTGGGGGGCAACACTACCTGAAGGGCAAAAAAAGGCGGCAGAGCCGCATATGAGCGTGGATAAATCCGTCTCGGATGTTGTTCCTTCCGGACAGTAATGACCCTCCGGACAAGGAGTCCAACTCCCCGTGCCTGCGTGAAAAATGAAGCCGGGGTTGGAGGGTTTGAGTGATGTGTGAATGGATCCATGGGCAGTTAAAGTGCCGTCGTTTGTTAGGTATTGGTGGGTGCCATAAGTCGATTCTGTCGAGGAAGAAGTCAGGTGAGGAGAGAGGAGGAGGAGGTGGAGGGGGAGCCTCATTATTGAGCGCTCCTGGTGAACCAAAATAGAATCCTTGACAATAGCTGCTTATGAACGTCTCTCTGTGCCTCGTCAGGGTTTTTTCTGGGGAAATCAATCCGCCCTGAGATGGCCTCAGTGGAAGTTGTCCTGCGGAGAAAAATGAACTCTTTGAAAAAAGTGTTTTGCTTAAGGTGTATGAGAAATAGAATGTTGATGGTATTTAAGTTGAGATTAGTATAATTCACCGACAGTGTCTCTCCGTCCGCTCGATCAACCATTTAAACTACTGCCCTTGGCAAAGCTAATTTTCATTTCCCATTTTGAACCTCCTGGAAAAGGAAAATACTTTTGAGTTTCCTACCTTCCTTCCTTCCACGGCTGGACCCGCTTTGGTGTACCATTCTCATGTCTTCTAATCTTCCATGTTCCCCTTCTGAATCCCTGTCTCTCCCTGACTTTCACATCCTAGAGGAGTTATTCCGGTCCGCAACAGGCGCTGTCTTCAAGGTCCGACGGAAGCGTAATCGTGCCTTGTGTGTCCTCAAAGAGCGGAAGTTTGCCGAACTTGGGAGGAAGAGAGACATCTTGAATGAAGTGGCTTTATTAAAAACTCTAAGCCACACGAATGTGATCAAGTGCTATGGGAACTTCTGGGACTATGGCAGCGGGGCGCTGTATATGGTATTGGAGTATGCAGATGATGGAGATCTGTTCTCGGCTGTGGCCAAGAGGAGGAGGGAGGGAGGGTACTGGCCGGAGGAAAAAATATGGAAGATGTTTTACCAGCTCTGTCTGGGTGTGGACCACCTGCACTCCAACGGTGTCATTCACAGGGATATCAAGTCGCTTAATATCATGAAAACGAAGTCGGGTCTATTGAAAATTGGTGACTTGGGGGTATCAAGACAGGTCGGCCAGGACACTATGATGCTGCAGACATTCTACGGCACGCCTTTGTACGCGAGTCCAGAGCTCTGCGAGAACAAACCCTATAATGAAAAGACGGATATTTGGAGCTTAGGGGTGGTACTTTACGAGATGGCGTGCCTACAACCGCCGTTTTCGGGGCAAAATCTTATCGCTCTTGCAGAGGCGATTCGGCAGGCCACCTACCCTAAGCTGCCTGCTATTTTTAGCGAGAGCTTATCCCGGATGATTGGCATGATGCTGCAGAAAAACTACTCAAAAAGGCCCTCCATCAAGCAGATTCTAAGCTGGTTCGGGAAAGGGTACGTAGAGAAGATGGAAGAACTCTATGCAGAAGAGGGGGGAGAGGGTGGTCGCAGTAATGACGGGTCGGGGCTGGGGGGCAGTAGGGGCATTGACTTGGATGAGGAGAGAGAGAGGAGACTAAGGAAGAAAAAAGAATACAATGAATTGTCCGAGAAGCTCCAAAAGGAGCGGGATAAATCGAGGGAAAGAGGGGAAACGAGGAACTTGAAAAGAGAGGGAGAAAGGGAGCGATTCGAGGAGAGAAATGGTGTTATTACCAGTGAATTGGGGCGTGATAGTGGTAGGGATCTGAGTGGCAAGTGGGATGACGAAGACGGAAATAGTAACAGCAATATTTACGTGGGACTACACTATCATCATCGTCCCACCGATGATACTGAAGAAGAAGAACCGAGAATCCACAAAAACAACAAATTAAGTGAACATGACGATAACATTTTGTTCAAGCCCTCTCGAGTACCAAGACCAGAGAAGACAAACCATGAGAAGAGGAACGGCAATGCTAGAACGGAGAACGAGCTTAGGAGGTTGCAGCTAAAACTGAAGAATATGACCAAGGTGAATCTCATGTCGAGCGGTAATAAGCGCAACGACGGCGGCGCCTACCCTCAGATGCGACCTGCCGTTGGTGCAAAAGAAGCGGTCGAATTGGTAGAGAGGGAAATCGCGAGGCTTAAGAAGAAGCTCGGAAGGGGAGGAGGAGGAGGAGGAGGAGGGGGTGGAAAGGACTTTGTTGCAGCCACTGCACCGCCGCAGCCCGTGAAGAGCGCTTGGAGGGCGGAGGAGGAAGAGGAGAAGGAGGAGGAGAGAAACAAAAAGGTTATCGAAGAGCATCGACAAAGACAGCAGCAGGTAGAAAGGGTCCCTGCTGCTGTGAAAGTGAAAAATAACGCACCCCCCGCAAACGAGAGGGAGGCTAGGCTACGGCAAAGGGTGCTAGAGAGAGAGATGAGGTTGCAGAGGGTAAGGTCGGCAAGGGAAGAGCGAGATCAACAGCACAGGGCAAGGACGGTCCCCAACACAACAAATGTGAAGAGCCAAGACATTTATTTGAGCAAAGTGGCTTCGGCAACAGAGGAGAGAAAGCAGAGGGACATAGAAATTGAGAGGAGGGAGAGGGAGAGGGAACTAGAGAGAGAAAGCGAACAGGCCAAGGAGCTCGAGTCTATCCCGAAGGCAACAGCTGACGAGGAGAACACAGAAGAAGAATCTTCGTCATCAACAGAGGTAGAAATGTCGTCGTCGTCGTCGTCGTCGTCGTCGTCGTCATCGGATGATGATGATGATGATGATGATGATGATGAACCCCAACGACGACAATTGCAGCAGCAGCAGCAGCGACCTCAAACGGCCGTCGCTAGACGGCACAAAAAAAACTCCTCACCACCGCCTCAGCCTAGAAGGCAGGAACCGCACCGAGCTGTGCAACAACAGCCCCGCGTCAGGGCACGACAGTCCCGACCGGTCAGTATTCATGCCACAGGGAACGCTAGGAAAATCGGTATTCACCATCTCTTCAGGGAGGACGATGAGAACTGCAGTGGTGGTGGAGGTAGGGGAGGAGGCGGAGGTCACCAGTTGAGACGAGTAAATGGGACGAACATGAGAGGTAATTTTGATAGCTTCTTTGACGGCAGGGAGAGAAACAATGAGAGGCCAACCACAGCCCCAGTCAAGGGGGGCGCGCAGAGGACGCAGAGGTTCAATTTTATAAAGCAGATGTGGGAATGAGATATTAAAATAAATTTTACTTACTTCGTGGAGAATTTTTGATTGCCTGCAAAGTTGAGCTCATTGTTTTTGAATTTTGCTCCAGATAGATGCTCTAGCTTAGCGCTTTTATTAAATTGTCGCACAAAACCCCCTGACCCTGAGCCCTGGGAGTGGGTTACATGTGCATCGCTGGAGAGCATCGTCATGTAGCCCGCGCCTAGTTGCGCAAGACCTTCGCTGACATATTCCAATACAATGCCGTCTCTCCCGGTGGTAGCGTGCAGCCAGCTAAATATGTTTGAGCGCTAGCGTCCAATTGCGGATCGATTCCCTCGGAATAAGATCAAAAGTAGCGCCGGGGAGTCGCTTGAAGGGGCCCCAGGGACCAGTGGCTGGGAGGGTCTCGATGAGCAGGTTGGAAAGAGAGGGAAGTTGGGGAGAGATTGCAGACTGCGAGAAGACTGTGACTGCGTTCTCGAAGTCGCGTTCGCAAGCTTCTTCGTCTGAGGCTGGCGGAGGGGGGTAGTTCACCTGGCCGGTGCATCGGGTGCTGCGCGGGACGAGGCTCCCCGTGATCGTGGTCCGACGACATCGTGTGCCCGCTGAGGGAGTGAATTGGCGGTTGAAACGATGTGCGTTTGTGAGACCGCCGAGTGAGTGAGAGAAGAAGCGATTGAAAAGGTTTCGTTGCGTTGTGCGACTGCTGAGTGCTGTTTTGGCGATATAATCTAATTCTGAATTTCGCTCGGGCAAAAAGTCTTTTTTGGTGCCTTCTTGTCGACTTTTTAAGCACTTTTTCTTTCTACGGCGAGTCAATTCAATCATCAAAGATAAAAAAGCCGCCAGAGAAGAAATCTTTTACTCCTTCCTGTTTCCTGTTGCAAAATATGGACGCAGCAGAGCCAGATTCAGATTCATCTTCTTCTTCTTCGTCGCCCCCCCCACAGCCAAATCCCCTTCGCGAAGTTCCTCTTAGATACCTCGGTTATGCTAACGAGGTCGGTGAGGCCTTCCGATACCAGGTGCCCAAGCTGGTGGTCCCTTCTTACGTAGTGGCATTTGGATACTGCATTATGGATGCAGGACTTCTCGCAAAGAAGGGCCCTGTCGGTGGGAAAGTTATGACGTTTGTCGACACACTCATCTGGCAGTCTTTGGCATCGGTCATGATCCCGGGGGCTATGATCAACATGGTAGTAAAGGGAGCGAGGACTTTTGTTGGAGTTGAGAACCTGAAAAAACCGGGGTATAAATTCGTTCCAACGGCTCTTGGACTTGGTGTGATTCCCCTAATCGTGCACCCGATTGACTACGGTGTGGAGGTTCTTATGGACGAGACCTTGAGAAAGCTTTACAAATGAGCTGATAGAAAGAGGGAGGATGAGATAAATAATCGATAAGTAGGTAGAGAAGATTTTGAAAATGCATTTTTGGCCAGCGATCTCCTCCTGCCCTACTCAAACTTCTTGAAGGTTCTTTATCGTTATTTTCTTTCCTGGGGTTCTTTTTCCTGCTTCTCTCCAACGTGTTTCTCCTCTATATCACCGCCACCTTTAGCCGCTGCACCCGCCAAAATCCCATTCCAAATTAAATCCACGGCATTAACCCAGAGGACCCGATGCCTGCCGGGAATCACCCCATAGGTGACGCAATGTACAAGCGGCCAGAATTTCCATGCCTTGATCATGACTGGTCTGATCTTTGTCTTCACATTATCAGACGCCGTCTCCGTCGTGCCACCATTGAGGACATCCACACTAAAAATGTAAATGCTATGAATCAAATCATCAAATGGAGGGCATCAAAAAGCGAGGGAGGCGTCAGCAGATAAATTAGCATTCGCATTAGTTTATCGTCGCTCCAACGTGCCGTGCCGTGCCGTGCCGTGCCGTGCCGTTCGGAGATTTTTTTTCGTGGCGGCAATATTCACTCACCTGCACTTGACGCCAAGGTAAATCGTTTGGTCCATGACTATTTTCCAGAACCTGTTGGTCACTACGTCCACGGGAAGTATGAAATCTGAAAACTGGTAATAGTAGTGCACAAGCGGGCCAAAACACAATCCAATGAAACCGTTCCTCAAGGTCCGAGACGAATCGAAATTGAGGAGAGGCTGACCTTGGAAAACAGTCTGGGACAACCAGTCCCCAAGCAGATAAATGACAACATTGATTGTAGTCTTGGTCAGGACAGGGCTCTCCTCGAGGCTTCCCTCGTAATTCCGCCAGTTGTCGTAAGGAAGCCGTTGCATCGTCTCCTGGAATGACCAACCGCGAGAAAAATCAGCGTCCACGTTGAGAATTGTGTACAGCACAAAAAAGAAAGAAGAAGCCAGCAAAACAGCGTTCCAGAGCTTGGGAACGGTTTCAGGTATTTGCGCAGCAGTTAGCGTTATTGCCGCTGCTGGAGGTGGAGCTGTCGATTCAGCAGACATTGTCGTCATCGGGAATATCTCACTTGCCACCGTATTGTCTTCCTTCTGGCCATTATCATTGTTGGGATTTTCTTCGCAACGTAAAGAAAACGTGTGATGTGATCGTCGTGCGTGCTTGGCCGTCACTCGAGATCTTGTCACCAGCGCGAAGCCATCAACCACTTGCCCCCTCCAAGCGAAAGCGAAAACGAAAAGGAGGAGAATGAGCAGCCCCTCCCTCATAAGAACCAATCCTAGAGTTTTCGTCGGGCGTTGACTAGTTCTAGTAAAAGGGGATGGAATGAATCGATGCTGCAGAAACAAAATAGGAATTAAAAAATAGTTTTTGGATTTATTTCGAAGAACACCGCGAGTTAGTTCTTTCAGCAGAGGAAGAACTAGAACCAGGGCCAAAATAGCAAAGGTTAAGGGCACTGTTTTTAGGGTAACCATACTTCGCATTGTGTGTATATATTTCTTCTATCCATGTCTTCGTTGACCAGCCCCCAGTCCGCTGTGCCAACTTTGATACCCCTCTGCAAGAGCCTGCACCTTTGCGGCATTGCCCTGGCGCTCATATTTCCTTCGTCATTGATGTTCATGTTCAATGGAAAACTCCACATGCGCTCCGCAAATGCCATCCCACGGAGGAAGAATACTTGGTCGAAGTTAAATTCGTCAATGGATACTCCCCACATGCATGCCTCGGCGCCCAAAAAATTTTCACTTGCTGAGCTAAAACCTTCAGGGATGGGCTCCTTGTCATACACATCAGAGAAGGTGACCCCTCCGTAACCACTCGATAACCCCTGTGTAAAGTAATATCCATAGCTGTTGATAATTTTTCGATTGTCACCCAGAGCGCTCTCCATAGACCCATTTCTCCACGTTTGAACAATACTATCTCCCACATCAGCTCCACTCTCATAAACCTCATCCCAAAAAACAACCGTTTTCTTGTGCTTATTGTGGGCGATGTCAAATATTTTTGACTCAAACAATCGGAATACATCGTTGGTGTCTGTCAAATTGTTTTCTTTCATGTATGAAACAATGGAGGGTGTGCTATTCCAGCATTCAGGATCAAATTCATCCCCGCCCAAGTGCACCCATTCATCAATAAATAACAAATCCAAAAACTCGCCTAAAACATTGTCAATAAAGTTGTAGACGGATGGCAGGGTCGGGTCGAAAGAATCCTTGTTGAGGTAGCGATCCGTCCACGTTTTGGAGCAGTTTGTGAAGAGCTCAGGCTGAGACAGCTTGTAAGCATAGTTATGGGTAGGCATATCGAATTCGGGAATAACTCTGATGCCACGGTGGAAGGCGTAGTCAATTATGCCCTTCACATCATCGTGCGTGTAAACTGCATCCTCCAAAAAAGCTCCATCGAGTGCAAGTTTTGGGTATGTGTAAGACTTTAAGGGCATGGACTCAGAGTCAGAAACATGCCAATGTAACACATTTAGTTTCAAGTAGCTCATTCCCTCAATTATTCGTTTGATACTGCTCGTGGAATAGAATCGGCGCCCCGTATCAATCATCACACCTCGGTGAGGGAAGCGGGGGGAGTCGGTTACGTCGACCAGATACTCAATAAAGTAAGACTTTGAAATGGGAGAGAAGCTTATAAGGTGGGATAGGGTCTCTAGCGCATGAAGTGTACCAAAGGGCGTTTTAGAGTGTAATTTGATGTTGATTGTGGCGGAATCGTCACCGTCATCGCCATCGCGTGTCATTGTTATCGAATATGACTCATCAGTCTCAATTGACAGTGAAGTTCTGCTCGTGTCTTCGATACAAAAATACACAAAGACGTTGATGCTGTTATCAACATGGGAGCCATTTCCCCAGGCGAATATAATCCTTTCATACCGTTCCACCCCTTGCTGAATGATGCCCGATCCGTCCAGAGGTAAGTCCCCCCACCGGAATAAGGATCGGTTGATCAGAATTTGTTCTTCCCCATCATGATGCGTTATGCTCGAGGGAGCAGGCCAAATTGTTGGTTGCGAAAAAGATGCTAACAGGAATATAAGATAAAGGAGCCCCCGAAATAGCATGTTTTTATCGCTGTTGTCTGTTGTTCCTCGTCTCCTTTGGATGATACGGGTGTTGTCACTTCCTAATTGTTATCTCGCCAACTTCCCGAGTAAGGGTAATGAGAATAGAGTCCAAGGCTTTAATTCTTGCTTTGATTTAGGTAAGACTTCTGAAATGCAATTAGCAGAAAGAACAAAGAACCCCTCAACACGTGCTCAAAACCGAGACCTCGAGACAAAACTCTAAAAAATCCAAAATTAGGAGGTGACAACACACTCAAAACAATCGAGACAACCTCCTCTAAACCCCCCTCTCCCCTCCCTCCCCCCGAACGATGGCCTCGGTGTCTTACGGTCTAGTTCAGACCCCCTCTCCGAGCTTCCCAAAGGACACGATTGTGGCAATATACAGCCAAAATAGTGCCTCGAAAACGTACAATGTTGCGGATGTGACTTGTCACTCTTCTGACACGAGCAAGGTTTCGAAGATATCCAAGAATGACTTAGTTGTAGGCAAGTTCATGTCCCCCGTGTCAGCCTACAACAACTCCTCTGCAGATGAGCTATCCCTTTCCGTGAACTCTGACGTGGTGACGTTTACGGAAGAGGAAGGCTGGTTTTACGGTTACTCGCCGGCACAATCAAAGTCTGGCTACTTCCCTGCCAACTTTGTGAAAGCCTCACCATCCGGCAGTAGTCCGCCCATAAGAGAGGAGCAATCATCTGCTTCTCTTCCTCCTCCTCAGCCGCGACGCACTCCCCCTAGGCTCCCCTCAAAGCGGACGTCGTTGCCGGGCAATTCTTCTAAACCCTCTGTAGTGCCTCCGGTGCAGCCTAAAAGTCAACAGGCTTACTCCCCTATGAAGGCTGAGAAGAATCCCATGGCTCCAAAATCGCCCCAAGTAAGTACGGCCACTGCTTCCACGACAACTCTCCCTGCGGTTGCTCCTAGGGGGAATCCTTCCTCCGGCAACCGCTTTAAGGGCCGTTTCAGCTTGCAATTTCTACTCTGGGCCCATAACATGGCTCGCGCTTCTGCAGTCTGGCTGTTTCCTTTTGGGATTTTCACGGTCATGTGGGCAAAACCTGCCATGTATGATTGCACAGTTGGTGGGGAGCCTATCAACGACATCTACTTGGGTCAGACCTCAATCAACAGCTCCGTAGTATGCGACCCTGGCCAGGAAGCCCCTGATCTTAATGGTGATGAAACGACGGGTTACCTCGCCATCATTTGTGCCCTCCTTATTCTCCTTTTTGAGAATGAAAGCTTGGGCTTCGGTTTGTACTTCCCAAGCGACACGTTTTCGTTTGAGAAACGTGTAAGTTTCAGGGGGGTCGTATACGGCTTTTCTTCCATCCCCTTTTACCGCAAGTTCCCCGTGGCTCTGGCGGCCCCGTGCCTCTCTGCAACAGCTCTGTGCAACATATACGGAGTCTGGAGAGGAGAGAGTGGCGATGGAGGGCGTGCCCGTGCTGCGGCGGCAAAAAAACGAGCTGCGGATAATAAGGCCCGCAACCCCGGTAAAAGCGCTGCCGGCAAAAGCACAGAAGCATGGAACTTCGATCCGATAAAGTTTTACACGAAGCTCGTAGATGAGAACAAACTGTCCGCATTCTTGTGGCTCTTTGCCTACTTCGTAGCCAACGTGTTTACTTTCTTTGTGACGCTGGATAAGTGGAAGGGTATCGTCAACGATGGGAACAAGGCTCTTGTTGACGGAACCCTTGACACGACCTGCGAGTTTGACGAGTGTCTGTTCAACCAGGTCGTAGTTCAGAGGGGTGGGATATCTGCCTATGGACCTTATGCGAAGGCCTGCGGAATGTGTTTGAACTTCAATTGCAGTCTGATCATTTATCCTATTGTGCGCCACCTTCTCCGGCGCTTAAACAACATTGGAGGGGGTGTTTCCCTCTCGAACAACCCGTCGGTCTTCGCCAAATTCTTCGCGAAGCCGATCACCAAATACATCCCTTTGAGCAAAAACATTGAATTTCACAAGATCATCGCAAAGACGATGTGCGGCTTTGCGGTAAGCCATACACTATTTCACTTTTTGAATTACTGGCAAGCCAGCGAGGTAACTTTGGCCCGTTTCTTCAAGTGGGGCTACGGCGGAACAGCCTTCGTAACTGGTAGTATCATCTGCTTGGCAATGTTTATGATATTCACGGCTGCTGGGGACAATGTGAGACATGCACACTACGAAATTTTCTTCAGTGCCCACCACTGGTTTGTGCTCTTCTTCATTGTTCTCCTTCTCCATGGCCCTGTCTTCTGGAAGTGGAGCGCTGTTCCTCTCTCCCTTTACCTCTGGGAGAGAATAATGCAGCAGCGACGGGGGGACCGTCCTTTCCTCGTAAACAAGGTGGAGTGGATTGAGCCTGTAATGGCCATCCAGTTCAGACCTATCTTCAAGAGCGACTTTGAATTCAAAGAGGGGCAG
>Ga0209095_1001824_pt1 | contig 11124 bp, 10 predicted proteins | sample COGITO_mtgs_1104_3_FD_184795 | JGI IMG/M metagenome (GOLD analysis project Ga0209095, IMG submission 184795) | Pelagic marine microbial communities from North Sea - COGITO_mtgs_110404 (SPAdes) (version 2) | ecosystem: Environmental > Aquatic > Marine > Epipelagic ... | reverse complement strand
CTTTCTCTCTCTCTTCAGTCCGACGCTCTCGAGCGAAAGAAGGAGAGCAAAAACTTGAGCGCGTTGTTTTGCGTTAAAAAATGCGGATAAAATGCGTCACTTTTTTCCCTTTACGCGAGACGATGATTGCGTGACGAGATGTCTTTTCTCATCAGAAGCAGAGTGTCGACGATGACGTTTGCTTCTTTGACATTTAAAAGAACGAGGATGATTACGACGAGCGCGGGAGTCACCACGAGCGGAGTTCGTTTTCCTTTGTTGTCTTCTTTGTCTTCTGAAACACAACAGAAAGTGTTTCTTTCGTTTCCCCGTGGGAGGCGTTCCATCGGGGGAGACGCGAGACGTTTAAAAGGCGGTTGGTGGTCTTCTTCTTCGTATTCTTCGAGAAGCGCAATAAGGAGTCTCAGCGGGAGTCATCTTTCTCCTAATAATAATAATAATAAACCTATCTCGGATTTGGACACGAGTTACCTCCCGTTATACGCCGCGGATTGGGCGCGCGTCGATCTACCCCCCGGACACAGATTTCCAATGGAGAAATATCTCCTGACGCGCGAAGCGATCGAGAAAGAGTCGCCAGATTTTTTAAAATATTCCATGCGCTTCTCACCAACCGCGAGGAAAGAGGACGTTTTATTAGTCCACGACAAAGAATACGTGGAAAGAGTGCTCACGCAGAAACTGACGCGCGAGGAAGCGAGGACGATTGGGTTTCCTATGAGCGAACAGTCGGACGGGTACGCCTCGAAATTCTTATCGGAGGACGAGACGAAGCGAGGGGAGCAACACGTGACGAGGAGCTTAGCGAGCACTGGCGGGACCATCAAAATGACCAGAGACGTGTTAGAACACGGTTTCATGTGGGCGGGACAATTAGCAGGAGGGACGCATCACGCGTTTGCAGGGCACGGGGAGGGATTTTGCGTGTTTAACGACATCGCGTGCGCGGTGAGAGTAGCGCAGAGAGATTACGAGGAGTTGTTCGAAGGCGAAGATAGAAACGTTTTGATCGTCGATTTAGACGTGCATCAAGGCAACGGGACGGCGAAGATTTTTGAGAACGATAAAAATATTATCACTTATTCTATTCACGGAGATAGGAATTATCCGTGGAAGACGAGGATGTTATCGGATTACGACATCGCGTTACCGGACGATTGCGAAGACGAGGAGTATTTGAACGCGTTGGAAACGTCGCTACCGAAAGTGTTCGAGAAGCATAAACCTTTTTTGGTGTATTTTCAAGCCGGAGTGGACGCTTTGAAAGCGGATTCGTTCGGAAGATTGAGCATGACCCGAGAAGGGTTGAGGCGGCGCAACAATTTAGTTCTCGCGTTGTGCGTTGAACACGACTGCAAATTAGTAACGACCATGGGCGGTGGGTACGCGAAACCGATCGAGCGATCCATCGAATGCCACTCGGACGTGTTTCGAATTATGGCTTTGAAGCATAAAGCAATAATGGAGGAACGGAAATATTTAGAGAAGATGGTTACTTGATGTGGATGTATGAGTTCGAGGCGAGGCGATGAATTCCCGGCTCCTCGTTTGGTCGAATTTACGAATATTTATTTTTAATTTACGCATCATTTTTTAGCTGTGCGACGACTTGAATGCGACTATATAATGGAGACTACAAAAATCCAATGGTATTACGTGGCTGCGTTTGTAGCGCTGATGATTTGTGTATCAGCATCAGTGAGAGTTGTTCACGCTGCTGTTAATACTATCATACCTTCGAACGAAGTTTTTTTGGATTCCGTTTGCAAGTGTTTAAAAGAGGACGCAAAAGATGGCCTTTGCACTTCGTTCGCAACTACGAGTGGGTACGGAACGATGCCTTTCTGGATGACGAGAGATATCACTAACATGGCAAATGCGTTTGATTTAGACCGTTTGGTTAATGCCGGACCAGTGGGGTGTAACTTGACTGAGATTGAAGCTTTGAGGTTCAACGCGGACTTAAAATACTGGGATACGTCGCACGTGACAAACTTTGACTTCATGTTTCGCAAAGCGAAAAGTTTTGACGGCAAAGGATTAAGGTTTTGGAACGTAGGAAATGCAGAAACGATGCGAGGCATGTTTCAAGAAACCACGGAATTCGACGACAACATCGCATTTTGGGATCTTCGAAACGTAATCGATCTTTCCAAATTTTTTTTTAACGCGGAAAAATTTAGCCAACCGATTGGTTTTTGGGACGTTTCGAATGTGGAAACCGCTTTTGGGATGTTTGAAGGTGCGAAGCGCTTTAATGAAGATATTAGCACGTGGAATTGGGCATCTATTTTCAGCGGCTCGAACCCTTTGAATTCTTGCAAGAAGAAAAAGAGGAGGATGCGCGCGTTGTTGCAACAACAAACTGACGAGGAAAGTTTGCGACTGTGCGGCGAGGAAATAGGCTTGAAGCAAATGTTTAAGAACGCCCCGAGATTTAACGGAGACGTTTCTCGATGGAAGGGCCAGGCCACGGCTTTTGAGCAAGAGAATATGTTTGAGGGTGCGGATAGTTTCAACACGAAATGGAAATGTAAAACCGAATTTGACGGCCCGACTGAAACATGCAAAGTACGACACGAAGCGGAGGTTCTCGAAGAAATCAGCGAAATCAGAGAGTTCTTTCGAAGCACTTAGTTACGTGTTATTGTGTATATATATGTGCATATACCTGCTCTATTTGCGCGCTAATACTACATCTCTATCTTCTACTCGCTCTCTTATTTGCAGTTCTAATAAGTTCTTGTCGTTACTCTTCGCATCCGCACTCTTCGTCGTCGTCGACTAAACACTTCTGATGTTCCTCGGCTTCGTTCACGGCGTCGCATTCGTCCACTCGCAAAACCAACCGCCAACCACCATTCGCAGTCTCCGGACTCCTGTGTACCGATGCTTTCCCACTCTCCCACATTTCTCCTTTCAAAAACAAAATGTCGCAACTCTCTCCTTTTTCTTCCACCAAGTTCTTCTCGAATAACTTCGCGTTTGATTTCAACGCGTCCGAGAGAGGAAGCAAAACCCGCGACGACATTGACGCGTCTCTCGCCGCCGACGCGATCACTTTATTCACCAACGAATGCTCATCTAAAACCTCCGTTTTCCTCCCGTAATACGTCGTCATCGCTCTCAAAGGTACGTAATCCACGTGCAGTTTCGTGCACAGCGTCCGGCGTAAAAGCGAGAGAGAAACGACCACTCTTTCGGGAGCGTTCTCTCGTCTTCTTTCGCCGCTCGAGTTTAAGAAGAAGTTTCGATACTCTTTCACGACGTTTTCCACGTCCTGCTCTAAAAACTGGATCGAACGTTCCGAACAGCCCTCTTTTAATAAAACGTCGCGAATGCCTAACAGGCGAGCGTCTGGATCGAGCGCGTCTAACTCTGCTCGCACTTCAAACTCTGCGCTTTTCCGCTCGCACGCTCGCAGAATATCCGCCGGGAAGGCATCTCTCACTTCAGGTCTCGGTTTCACCACGAACGCACTCTTCGCTGACGATGATGATGATGACGCGGGGGTTATTCTTTTTCTTATCCTCTTTGGTGGCAGGAGTGCCGTCCTCCTCGCCGCCACCGAAAGCATCGTCGGAGCGTCACCAGACAACAACAACAACTTAAAGGATAAAGTGCAGACAACATTTCCCCTAAAAAAAGGCAGTTTAGATACGAATTTTACCTAACAAAAAAGGAGAGGTTTGTTCCTTGTGTACGATGATGATGATGGCCCCGCACATTGCGACGACGACGAGGAACAACTCGATGATGCGACCACCAACGCCTGGTCGCAAAATGAGGCGGCGAGGAAACGTTTTTCTTAACGCAGGAGGAAAGGCAGACGATGACGATATGAATGAGACTGCTCCCTTTCGACTCCCGAATTCCCTGTGGACAAATCAATCAGATTTAAAAACGCCGGAGCAAAAGTGCTCGGACATTTACCAGTCGTACGCGACGATGGCGGCAACGAGACTGGTCATGGCCCAGGACGATGGGTTCGGAAACGAGTGCAGCGAAGACGTGAACGTGAGCGAGACGACGAGTAAGATTTTAACGCACAAGGAGAAACACAGCATGCTCTCGGGAACGAGTTTCGTGCGAAGCATGTTGCAAAGCGCGGATCCAATCTTAAGGTCGGCCGCGTTGAGAATTATAGAGACGAGACGAGTGTACGTGTCCGAAAAGGAAGGGATGGATTGGGAGAGTAGCTTTCGATACGCGAAGGAGGATATGGAACAATGGCGGGTGAAGATGTTGAAACGCGTGGCGGAGAAGTCGCTCGAAGGAGAATGACGATTGGAAATAAAGAGAGGAGCGCGTGTATTTTACTTGTGTACTTTATTTGTGTGTGTATGTTTGCTTGTTTATATGCTGAATCAATCTCCTTCTCTTTAAACGGCGGCGGCGGCGGCGTCGAAACCTTCTTCTTCCCATTTCTTACCAAACGTCTGGCGACCGTTATCGATCCAATGATCGACCATTTCCGCGATACCTTTGCCAATACCCGCAACTTTACCCACCTTTTGTCCTTTTACCGTTTTGCCTAACATGCCTTTCCCGCTGCCTGGCTTTGTCACGTCGTAATCTAACAAACTGATATTTTTCGCCGCGCCGGCGTAGGCGTTCACTTTAAACGCCTCGACGACGTTCGTGCCCAATTTTCTCGCTTTCATCACCAAATCGTTCAAAGCGTCAACTAACGGTTGGTTTTCCGCGCACAACGCTTGCGTTTCCGACTTGGCTTTTTGTTTCGGCCACACTTCCAAGGCATCCTTGAAAACCTCTTCGAGCAAAACGTCTCCAGTTTCGTCGTTTACGTTCTTCTCCACGTTCATCCACGCCAAGACTTGCGAACCGGCCTCGCCTAAATTGTCCGGACAAGACAATTTCTCCTCGTTGCAGATTCGAATGAACTCCTTCGCTAACACCGCGCCTTGCACACCACTCTCGGCCAGTTTTTGCAACTTCTCCGTCGGTACATTCGAACTCACTTTATTCTTTTTCTCTTCCTCCTTTTTCTTCTTCTCTTCCTCGGTCAGCGGCGGATTTTCAATCAAATACTCCTCGTACGTTCGCCATTTCGGCCTTTCGAATTCGTTCAGTTTTTTCGAAAAGTTGCATCGCACTAAGCACATGGATTCGGCGTCATACGTCCCCGGACAGTGCACTTCGCCTCTCCCTAATTTCTCCTTATCTTTGGACACGTGATACGGACTCTCGTATCTCACGTTCAAATGCGGCACTTTCTCGTTGTTCCCTTTCGCGCAGTGCGGACACTTCGTCAATCTGCCGTACAATTCACCGTCGATGCACTTAAAAATCAACTCTTCCTTCTTCCCGCCGGTGGTGTATCCATTCGCTTTGCACCATTTCTTCAACTCCTCCGTTTTCATCGCTTTATACTTCTCCTTCAGAGAAACGACTGTCGATTCGTCCTCGTTCGGGAAGGTGTACTTACCGTCCTCGTCAACCGGTACCGGCGGATCAAAGCTATCGAAGTTGTTCTTCTCGTTCCAAGGTGTAAACCACAACGACTTCTGCGCGTATTTTCGTCTCTTATCCGCTTCATCCGCGCCGGATTTTTCAGCGCGCTTGGTGGTCGTTTTCTTTGTTTTCGTCGTTTTTGCTTCCTTTTTCGTTGGTGGAGACGACGACGGATTTGACTTCTCTTCCTCCTCTTCCTTCGTCTCCTCCTCCTCGACTTTCTGTCGCTTCACCTCTTTCTCCTCGTACTCGTCGACGACCTTCTCCTCCTTTTCCTCCTTCTTTTCCTCCTCCTTTTTTTCCTCCTTCACCACCTTCAGGGACAAACACTTGCTCTTCAAAGAAATCTTCTCCTTCGTCTCCTTCACTTGGACTAAAAATCGAGATTTCGTTTCGTCGAATTGGACAACCACGGCTGGTTTCCCGTTCAGTTCTGGTTTGCTGTTCACGTTGACGATGGAGACTACAGTTCCCGGAGGGTAGAGAGATACAGCCTCCTCTGTCGCAGCAGACGCGGAGGACATTTTTGGATTCTTTCGTCGTATCAAGCGGCGTGTGTGCCTTACACTTGTGATGATGGAGTCAATTTGTGGGGAGATGATTTTGAAATTCAACGCTCCACTGCGGCACAAAAAGAGGCGGAAGTTCGGATAAAATGGACGACGATGACGATGATTTCAACGTAAAAACCTGGGCGACGTTACACGACGCCGCGTTAGAGGTACTCTCGACGCCATCTGCGCATAAAAAAGCCCTTTTGACTCAAGTTATCGCGAAGAAATGGTTCGACGGGAAAAGCATCCTCAAAGCGAGAGATGTGAGTTCCTCGGGAAAACGTGTGAAAGAGACACCGGAAAGAGACGCGCTGGTAACCATCGTCTCGTCGAACTCGAACAAATTAAAACTCGGTTCTGGTCGCTCGATCGAGTCGAGACGGAAAATTTTACACTCGCTCTCGCACATCGAGTCGTGGGCGATCGATTTGAGTTGGGATATTATCGCAAGATTTGGACACGAGGTGGAAAAGGAGAGAGAGTTTTTCGACGATTTCGTACGCGTGGCTTTAGACGAAGCGAAACACCATTTACTGTTAACGAAAAGATTAGAAGAAATAGGAGGAAAATACGGGGATTTTCCCGCGCACGATGGATTATGGCAGTCTGCGATGGAAACGTCGGATTCGTTGATGCATCGACTGGTTGTCGAACACTGCGTGCACGAAGCGCGAGGATTAGACGTCATGCCGAATACGATTAACAAGTTTCGAGAGAACGGGGACGAGGAGAGCGCTTTATTGCTCGAGACGATAGTGTACCCGGAAGAAATTGGCCACGTCAAAGCTGGTTTAAAATGGTTCAAGTTTCTATTAGGAGACGCGTCGGAACGCGGCGGCGAAGAGACGGTGAAAATCTTTCGCGAGATTGTCGAGAAGAAATTTTACGGGGCGTTGAAACCGCCGTTTAACGACGAAGCGAGGGCGAAAGCCGGGTTCGACAGGAGGTATTACGAAGTAGCAGTAGATGCGGTGGTGTAGTCGTGGTAGCAGATAGAGCGCAGATTAGAAACGCGTGTATGTATATCGATTAAAACAAATGTGTTTTCTTCCCTTGTATCATCTCTCTCAAACACAGCTCTCGATCTTCTTCTTCTTCTCCTTTACTTCTTCACCTCTTTTGCAACCTTCTCTCTTTTCTTTTGCAACGCATCGCTCGCTTCCGCGATTCTCTTTGCCATTTGCTCTCGCATCTGCGCACCCATCGGACTCTTTCCTTGCTCCTTCTCCACTTTTCTCTTCGCCTCATCTCTTACAGTCTTTGCCCGTTTGACGACTTCTTCGTCTTCGTCTTCTTTGTGCTTTTCGCTTAAAATTTTAATCGAGTCTTTTAAAGAGTTGAACGCGTTCTGGAACGACGCTTCGATGGCTTTCGATTTCCGCGTTAAAGCTTTAATCACCTCAGAGCTCTTCTCGTCGTCGTCCCCCATGATGACGATGACGATGAACTAACTGTTTGTGCGGCTTTTCGCTGTGTTCTTTGTTTTGCGAATACTTTTTTCCTGCTCGTATTTTGTAAGAAACGCTTCGAATTGAAAAATCGCTAAAAAAAACACAAAAATACACGATCACGAACTTTAAAAAACAGATCATGTCTTCTGACCAACGAGGACGAGCGGCGGCAGAACGAATGGGGAATCAAAAGTCGGCGAACGAACAACAAGAACGAGAAGAAGAAATGACGATAACGACTCCGATGCGACGCGTCCTGACCGTCCAAATTCGAAAAGAAGAAGAAGCGACTCAGAAAAGTGTTCTCGAAATCGTTGAGAAGGTTTTCGTTTCTGTTTTAGAAACGAGCGAGATACGCGCGTACGACGTGACGGTGACGAAAGAGAACGATAAGATAACGTATAAATACAAAGCGCCTGCGCCTTCCTTTCCGTTCGTGCCGAAATCGATCGGTAAACTCTCCGAGACTGGCGTGTGTGAGGTGACCGAAGTTGTCGTCTGTGATTATGAAAAGAATAAACTTGAAAATTTTTGCGAAACCAAAGGGATGCTGTTTGCGGATATGTTCGTGGTGGAGAGTTTTGTCAGATTGGATAAAATAAGCGGTAATTCGCGTGCAGTTGTGTGTGTGGTTGATGTGCGATTGCGATGGCTGAAACGGTTGGACACTCAAAGATGGATGGAAGGGTTAGTGACAAAGGCGACAGAAATGAAAATAAGAAAGAAGTATGAGATTTTGATGAAGCGAGTGGCGAGCGAGTTGAGTGCGACGGCGAAGATGACGAGAAACGATTTAAGGAACGATTTAGAATTTATTCTGCGCCAAAACGTGAACTATCTCTTTTGCGTTTTAGTTTCGATATTGATTTTCTGCTTGGGCTTCTGCCTCGGTGGAATTGATTCCTCGCTCTCGGCGCTTTGGAAAATATAATTTTATTAAAACTACGTACTCGTAGACGTGCATCTACTTTGCGTTTCGTCTCTGTCCTTCACTAATCTTCCCAGACAACACCACGAATGAATCACCGGTTGTTTTTTGAACCGCTTGCATTCGTTCAATTGTGCTGCCAGCTTTGTTGCTATCGCCACCTCGCAGCGCGTTTTGCTCCTCTTCGTACTTGCGCAAACGCTTCTCCTTCGCCTTCGCGCCGGGCGCTTTGCCGTGAAACTTCCAGCACAACTCGCGGAAGGCTTCTTTTGGAGTCAACGTACGTCCAAACTCGTCGTACTTATCAAGTTTGAAGTTGAACTTTCGAGTTTCGGACGACGGGCCGCCGCCATCTTGTTCTTCAATCACTCCAGAGGCTTCTAATACACGTTTGCGATCGTGGTGATCTTTCAAATCGTTCGCGCGTCCACTCCAACGCGGTCCTTTATCTTCGAGCTGACCGGAGGCTTTCATGTCTTGTAAAATGCTCGCTAAACCAATATTTCTGCGCGATAGATGGATTTTAGGCTTTTCTTCTTCTTTAACCGCTCCTTCGCCGTCTTCCATTTTGACATCGACGGCACCATCGCCGCTCTGAACAATTTGCGGAGCGTCCTCGTCTTCTTCGTCCGGTAACTTGTCCGCTCGCGCCTTCTCCCAATCGATTACTTCTCCCTCGGCGTCCTCTTCGACGTGGTTGGCTCTTTTCCGTTTCAAGTTTTTAGAGGTTTTCCCTCTCGCGACGAACGCGTTATTTTCGTCGTCACCGCCAGACGTATCCGCGCCGACGCCGCGACAGAATTCAGCGACATCCGTTAGGGCCAAATTTTTATCGTTCTTTTCATCATTATCTGCGTTCATATCGGTCGGCTTTTCTCGTTCGAGCTTGGCGATGCGTTGAAACAAAGATTGTTCCCCATTCGCGGGAACGATTTGCTTTTCTTTCTTTTTCGTTTCTCGTGCGGATGCGAGCACTCGTTCCAACTCGTCGTCCTCTTCCTCGGCGGCGAAATCTAGAGGTTCTTCATCGCCTTTCTTAGTATCGCCGGCTAAATTGGCTAAGATTTTCTCGTCCACATTATCTCTCGCTTTGTCCATTGCCTTGGCCCACGCCTCGTCGTCTCGAGACGGCTGTTCTTCTCCCGTGTTGCCGCCGCCATTCTTCCTCGATCTTCTGTGCGTCCCCGCCGCGTTTGCCTCCTTCGCCAACTCGTCGCTTTCCAACTTTGATACGTCAAATCCACCATCCTCGTCGTCTGAATCCTCGTTTTCTTTCTTCTTCTTCTTCTTTCGCATCTTCTTCGGCTTATCTTCTTTGCCTCCTTTCCCTTTTTTCTTCTTCTTACTATTGAACTTCATCAACTCTTCCTCTTCTTTCGTATACGCGTCTATCTGCGTGGCTGTTTTTGACACCTCCGCGGAAGTCAATTCGCCTTTCACCAATCCAGCCATCCGTAACTTCAACTCCCTCGCGTTTCGTTTCCGAATCTCCTCGGCGTCTTTTTGAACTCCTCCCGTGCCATCTAACGTCGCGAATCTTTCGTCCTTCTCTTCCTCTCCGTACTCGTCGTCGTACTTGGACAAAATCTTCTTCTCTTTCAATCCCGTCAACTCGTCCTCGTCTTCGCGCATAATCTCGTCCTTCTTATTTCCCTTTCCAGCTAACTTTTTATTCTTCAAAACCCTCTCTCTTTCCGCTATTTGAACGTTCTCCAACTCGTCCTCCGAATCGCTATCTAAAATCGACTTATCCGCTAACGTTAAAACGACGCCACCTTCTCCCTCGTAATGGATTCCTCTCTCCTCGGCGACGTGTTCCAACGCCGCGCGGTCCACCTTCAATCCCGCCAAGTCTTTCTCCGTGTATTCAACGGACACGTGCTCCTCTTCTTCCTCCTCGTATCTGCTAGCTATTATATCTGCAGCAGTCGTCCTTTTTTTCTTCGACTTCTTCTTCATCGTTCTCGATTTTTCCACCCACGCTTTCGCGTCCTCCTCTTCTGTGCCTTCTCCTTCGTATAACTTCCTCGCTCGCTCGTGGTCTTCCTCGCGCAACTTTTTCGCTTTTCGTTCGTTCAACTTTTCTCTCAACTCTTCCGTTCGTTTTAATTCGAGCAGTTTCTTTTCCTCTTTTTCTTTCAAGATCTTCTCCGCGGCTTTTACGCCGTCCGTATCGTCGTCTTCGTCGTCTTTCGGGGGATTCGAATCCATTTTTAACGGCGCGAGGCCTAATTTCTTCCTCAAATTGTTCGTCTCCGCGATGGAGAGAGAGAGGTCAGATTTCTTCGACAAGACGTTATTATTCGTCGTCGTCATCGCCTCCTCCTCGTTCCCTTCTTTTTCTTTTCCCAAGCGGCGGCTCATTTTGTCTCTCAAATCGCAACAAGAAGAAGCGTTCAGGCGAAGAGGAGATGATTAATTTTTGTGGGGAAGAATTGGAGCAAAACGAAAAACACAAGTCTGACGTATGAATAAGTATACATACGCGCAAATAATGAGTGCAACCGGAAGACGACTCACGCATTATGAAATAACTAAACGCTCTTTACGACATCTCTCGCCCCTCTCAAGGCTTTCTCGATCAAGGGTTTTGTTTCGGGCGCTCGAGCGACGGCGGTGAACAACGCCAAAGCTTGTTGCTTGACGTTCGGGTCCGAGCTCGTCATGAACGTGGCTATTTTACGAACGACGATTGCGTCCGAGCAGAGCTTCAAAG
>Ga0209095_1001815_pt1 | contig 11171 bp, 10 predicted proteins | sample COGITO_mtgs_1104_3_FD_184795 | JGI IMG/M metagenome (GOLD analysis project Ga0209095, IMG submission 184795) | Pelagic marine microbial communities from North Sea - COGITO_mtgs_110404 (SPAdes) (version 2) | ecosystem: Environmental > Aquatic > Marine > Epipelagic ... | reverse complement strand
CATTATAACCTATTCTATTGTATTTTTTAGTAAGTTTCTTTAATTTTTTATCAAAATGTTCTCTTTTACCATTGTAATTAATTTTATATAAATGACTAAAATGACCTGGACTATACTCTCCTGTTTTATAAGTTGATTCTCTTTCAATTTTACAATCAGTTACACCTATTTTAACAACCTTGTAATGTGTTGTAACTAGATCTAATACTCTTATGTATAATAAAAACTCAATCATTTATATATTTACATATAATGATTTCATTTTTATATTTAAAAATGAATATGTATAATACATTATACAGATATGATAAATCATTGGTTAATAAGAGTTAAAAATGGTAAAAACTTTAAAAATAGTAAATATCCTTTTTGGGGAGTAACAGCTGGTAAAAAATAAATAATGGTGATATATTATGTAATAAATCTAATGATAATAAGATCATAGGTATGGCTACATTTACTAAATTTTTAGATAAACGAGATGAACCTTTAATTGCTATAGAAACTGTTAGTAATATTGATCAATGATAATAATTATGAACTTGAATTACATTATACAAATCTTTATAATACTGAAAAACAAAATATAAAAATTGATGAAATATTAGGACAATCCCCTATTATAAATTACAACCATAAAATTAAAGAAGATCTTGAAAAACATTACATAGGTTTTAAGTTTTATGGTGTTCCTTTATAACATTGATTTCATTAATGTTATTTCCTTTTCTTGTGTATCAATAATTTCTTTTGCTAATCGTTTTAATTGCGGATTTTCTGTTTTATTATATATTTTATGCGAGGTTGTTAATGCTGTAGAATGATGACCAATCATTCTTAATAACCATTGTTTATCATCAACAAATAATTGTTGTCTTAATAACAATACTGATATGGTTAAAGATAAAATGATTCCAAAACAAAACACATATATATTAAAATGACCTAAAGCTAAATAATGAACAATTTCGTGAGCCCATATCATATTAGAAGCCATTAATAAACCACCATAAAATAATGTTAAAGATAAATATAAATCCGAAAATCTAAATGCTAATATATTCATAGGATTAAATAAAATACCAATTATAACCATTACAATAAACATTATAATTTGTTTTTTATAAAAAAAGGATTCCATTGTTATATATGAAAAATATAAAAATATATATTATTTAAATATATTTTTATGTATTCCAATATATATCTACTTTTAATAGTGTATCCAATAATTTTTCTTTTTCTATTATACTAAGATCAGGATATGTTTCTTCAATATATTTAACTAATTCAGTATTATAACAGTTGGTTAACTTTGTATTTTTTTGTAGTTGCCACAAAGCACCTATTGCTTTTAGTTGGTCTTTCTGATGATATTTAGTTTTAATTTCCGGCATTTTTTCCCTAACAAATAAATTATATGCAGTAAGTTTTCTTGGTTTTTTTACACCCTTATTACGGGTTTTGTTATCGTCTTTTGTTTTAATTTTAGAAACAACCGTGATGGTTACTTTGATTTGTTCGGTATTGGTAAGACTTGTCATTGCTTACAATTAATTTTTTGTCTTATCATTTTTTATAAATAAAAATACTATCTTTTACATTTTTGTATAAAAATGATAACATTTTAAGAGAAAACTATATACGAAATGACTGAAGTATTTCATGATGCACAGGAATATATACCTGACGATAAAATTACGAAATTTGATATTAACTCTAAAATAATGTTTAAAATTGATAAATATAAATTTATTGTAAAACTAACAGCTAAAGAACTACTCCAAGAAGCAGATACGTGGATTTACAATAGAAAAATTAATCAACAAAAAGTAGAAGAACTTAAAGAAGAAATTAAAAATAATGCTAATAATATTACACCTATATGGAATATTAGTTTAATATACGATAAATATGGATCTACTGACGATTATCCTAAATATTTGAAAATAGTAGATGGACAACATAGATACAAAGCAATCTATGATCTACTATTTAATTGCGAAATAAACGAAGATTATGAAATATATGCAAATTGTTATGTTATCAAACATTGTGAAAATAAAAATAAACATATTGCGACTGAATTATTTAAGAAAATTAACAATAATATGCCACTTAATATTGAAGATATACCAGATACTCGTGTTCAAGATATTATTGATAAAATTATTGATGATAATACTTTAAATCAGAATAAGGAAGGAATTAAAGTAAAAGATGCACAGAAAACAGCACACGAACCTGCAATTCATAAGCAAGAATTATTTCACTTATTTAATAGACATAAAGAACATTTTAATGATTTGAGTATTGATAATATTATTACAAATCTAAAAATTATTGTTAATAAAATATCTCTTAAACAATGTAATGATATTTATAAAAAAAATACAAACAATATGAGAAGATATCAAAAAGCAAAAAGTGTTAATTTTTGGTTAGGTCTAAAATCATCTGAAAAATATGCACCTGATAAATGGATATTATATATCAATAATCCAAGTGAATTTGGTAAATAAAAATATAAAAATATATAATTATATATTTATTTTACATATGTTTCCACTCAATCATTGCTTGAATGATGGATTCTTTCTTTGACATATTATTAACTTTTTGCATTGTAATTGATCGAATATGAATATACTTTCTCATTTTCTTTTCTTTTTGTAGTTCTTTAATAGCAAGTTTCATACAATCACTTTTGTTATAAGTGGGATTTTCAATATTAATAGCAATCGAAGTCCATTTCAAGAAATTGCGAGTATTGAGAGTGGTCATTGGTAATAATAATTTAACAAATTATTCCGTCATTTTTTAAGTTTTTTTTAAGTTTTTTTTACAAATTATTGTGATAATTACGAAATATGTAATGCCAGATAACATATGAATAGCGTTTATAGTTTTATAATTCATCTACAGTTTTTAAAGTATTATATAATCGTAAATCTGCTATTTTACCATTTAGATAGTGGGTATTAAATGTAAATGGAATTTTAATTACATCATCTAATATTGAAGTATAAAATCCACCAAATATATACATATTAGAACCTAATATTACCATTGTATGTTTCCTTCTTTTTGTATCTGTTACCTCATTTAATGTAATTTTTGTAGAATTACCATCTGTATCAATTTCATATAAATCATTTGATTTACCAGTACTTGAAATTCCACCAAATATATACATATTACTACCGATTGCTACCATAATAGAATCTGCTTTTATACCAGATGGTGTATTATCATCATCCCTTTGTAAAGTAATTTTTTTAGAAATCATTTGATTTACCAGTACTTGAATTTCCTCCAAATACATACATATGATCACCAATTACTACCATAGAATGACTATATCTTGGTGATGGTATATTACTTTCATCATCATCATCAATTCTACTTAAAAATAATTGTTTCAAAATTACCAGCTGTATTAATTTTATATAAATTATTAGTATGTGCTAGCTTATATAGTTCCATTTCCTAAAAAGGTTATACTATTATTAATACCACAATAAACAGAAGATAAAAGAGCTACTATAATAAGTAATTTCATTTATTATTACAATGTAATAAAAATATTGTATTGTCACAACAAAACTTATTTTTAAATTATTGCTAAGAGTACTATATCTTTCTGCAATTGTTAGATATTTATCAGTGTTTATAGTAGTTTCAAATACTTTTAAACCTTCTGCTACTGTTAGTGTATTTTTTAGGAGTTATTCCAATATCACCTGTTCCGGTAATTTGTTCTTGAGTAATATAAATGGATACATTATTATTCCATAATACCTGATATTCAACTCTTAATTAAGTATGTCCAGTAGGTATTTTTTTAGATATAAATCCTGTATCTTCATTGTGTGTCCAAACCCCCGGTATAATAAATATAACTTATTATTTCAAAAGTAGAAGTAAACCATAATTATTCCAATCAGCTAAACTAAGTAGTATGTGAAGGCTCGTAGGTTATTGGATTGGAAGTCTTTATTATTACTACACCTGAACCACCAGAACCTCCATTGTTAGCATAACTACCACCTCCTCCACCTCCAGTTAATGCTCCACCATTACTACCAGGAACACTATTATTTGACTGACCACCATAATTAGTTCCACCATTGTTAATACCACTACCTCCTGTCGCCGGACCATAACCATGATTCACACTACTAAAAAATCCACCACCGCCACCACCACCTTCTCCACCACTACCGAAATTATCATACCAACCACCTCCTCCTCCTCCGCCACCCCAATAATAAGGCCTTACAATATTAATTAATTTACCATTAGCACCATTTAATGAATGGGCTGGAGTATCCGTAGTATATGTACCTGTACCACCATCACCACCGGTATATTCTGTAAATTCAAAACTACTATTTGAAATATCTGTTGTACCACCTTCACCACCATACCAATAAGTAATATCCGATGCATGTTTACCTTTGCTACCCCCCCTAGCAATAGCATCAAATGCTTCACTCGGAAAACCATCTTCAGCTGAAGTTCCACTAGCTAATTCACCTACTCCTCCTCTACCAACTTTAACTGTATAAGTACCACTTGTAACTTGTAAACCAGTTGCATATAAAATTGCACCTCCTCCTCCACCACCACCTGTATGATATTTTTCAACTTGTCCATTTACCATTGTATAAATACCATAACCACCACCACCACCACCTACAATCAGTATATCACACATGGTATCTTTAGTAAATGTTATATCATATTGTGTTTGTCCGTTTAATTCAGGTGAATCACTGGTATAGATAAAAGTATTTACATTTACATAACTATTCTCATTATAAATAGTATTATATAATCGTAAATCTGTTATTTTACAAGTAAAATAACTGGCAGTATCTATTTTATATAATTCTGTAGTGGTATCAGAACCATAACCTCCATATATATATATATCATTTCCAATTGCTACCATAGAATGGTTATCTCTTGGGGAAATCGGAGGATCTAAAATTATCTCTGTTATATTTGATTCATCTGTAATTCTATATAAATTGCTAGATTTTATTCCACCAGTACCCACACCTCCCATTATATAAATATCTTTATTAATTGCTACCATACAATGATTGTATATCAAAGGTATATAGTCTCCAATTAATGTAATATTACTTACATTTGATCCATCTGTAATTTTACAAAACACATCAGTTTCTGTTATATTATTTCGACCACCATATATATATATATTATTATCAATTTTTACCATAGAATGATCACATCTTGCTGTTATAGCAGTAGTTAAATTAATATGTTCTACATTTGATCCGTTTGTAATTTTATACATTATGTCGAAAATGTTGTCAAGATTTTCAGATCTTCCACCAAATATATATATATCTTTATTGATTCCTACCATAGAAAAATCTTGTAAAGCTGGTAGAGTATCACCACTTAATGTAATATTGCTTACATTTGACCCTTCTGTAATTTTATATAAGTTGCTTGATATTGAATTAGTATTACCATCTAGTAAGCTAATATAACCACCATATATATATATATCGGAATCTAATACTACCATTGAGTGGTTCGCTAATTTTGAAATATTATTTAAATGTGTAGTAGTTGTGGTTGTAGTTGTAGTTGTTTCCGGTGTAATTTTATATAAGTTACGAGTTTGAACTGCAGTATTAGTTTGTCCACCAAATATATATATATCATTATCAATTGCTACCATTGTGTGGGTTCGTAAATGAGGTATAGAAGATAGAGTAGTAGCTGTCAATTTCATAGTTGTATTACGACCAGTATAATATTTACCAATATTCAATGTAGAACTACTTACATCTTTATAAACAATTGTTTCAGGTAATTTAGTATTATCTAAATATATATCGTAATTTGCATTATTATAGGTTAAAGCTAAATTATACCATATATTAGAACTAAAATCTCTTGTTATATTACAACTTTGAAATTCTAAAGAACTAGAATTAACTTTAATATAAAAATCATTATCAAATGATAGTAAATAATTATCAATATTAACATCTGGTAAGTTAAACCAAAAACTTAAAGTTTTAACTTCAAAATCAATATCAACACTTAAATACTGATCTATACCATTTAATTCTACTGAATTATTAAAAATAGGAGAACCATATGAACTTAAATCATAATTTGTATTACCATTTGCTTCGTTAGCATCTATAAAATTGTAATAAATGCTGAATGGGAATTCAGATTTATTCAATAAATAAATGTTATTTAATTCGTCTACGGTTTTTAAAGTATTATATAATCGTAAATGTGCTATTTTACCATTTAGATAGTGGGTATTAAATGTAAATGGAATTTTAATTAAATCATCTAATCTGAAACTATTACTAAATCCACCATATATATATATACTTTTATTTAATATTACCATTGTATGGGCATATCTTAGTGGAACAGTATCCTCATCTAATGTAATTTTTTCAGAATAACCAGTTGTATCAATTTTATATAAATTACTACTATAATTTTGCTCAGTATCTAGTCCACCAAATATATACATATAATTATCAATTGCTACCATAGAATGTGCATATCTTTCAGATGGTATATGACCTGTTACATCAATTTCTACAGAAGTATTAGTAGTGATATCAATTTTGTATAAATCCTTGTTAAAACTTCCATCATATCCACCAAATATATATATATTACTACCAATTGCTACCATAGAATGAGAATGTCTTGCGGGTGGTGTATCACTATCTATTAAAGTAATTGTTTCAGAAACATTAGTAGTGGTATCAATTTTGTATAAATCATCTGAAATACCACCAGGTGATGCATTACCACCAAATATATAAATATTACTGCTAATTGCTACCATAGTATGGTAAATTCTTTTAGATGGTATATTACCATTTAAAGCAATTCTTTCAGAAGTATTATCAGTGGTATCAATTTTATATAAATTACTACTATATTGCTCATCCGTTCCACCAAATATATAAATATTACTGCTAATTGCTACCATGGTATGGTAATGTTTACTAGATGGTATATTACTGTCATTATCATCAATACCCACTAAAGTAACTTGTTGGTGCTCACCTTCTGTAGTAATTTTGTATAATCCACTCAAACCTTGACCACCAAATACATACATATGATCATCAATTACTACCATAGTATGTGAAAACACACCACCAAGTCCTATATCATTAGTTACTATATTTTCAGTATCAATTTCAATTTCAGCATCATCAGTATATTTACCAATATTCAATGTAGAACTACTTAGATCTTTATAACGAATTGTTTCAGGTAATTTAGTATTATCTAAATATATATCGTAATTTGCATTATTACTGGTTAAAGCTAAATTATACCATATATTAGAACTAAAATCTCTTGTTATATTACAACTTTGAAATTCTAAAGAATTAGCATTAGCTTTAATATAAAAATCAGTATCAAATGATAGTAAATAATTATCAATATTAACATCTGGTAAGTTAAACCAAAAACTTAAAGTTTTAACTTCAAAATCAATATCAACACTTAAATACGAACTACCATTTAATTCTACTGAATTAGGTGATGTGTTATATTGAATACTACCAACTGGCGTCAAATTATAGCCACTGTGAGAATTATTAGGAGTAGTATCAAATTTATATTCAATGATCAATTCAGATTCATCTTCAGATGGAGGATCTTCAGATGGTTCTGACGCAACAATGTTCATAAAATTGGTACCTATTAATGTAGGACGTGCATAAGTTTTTGGTTTATTTTCTATTGATGTAGCATACATTTAAATATTTATTCTTACCTAACAATAATTCCTTTAAAAAAGAAACGTAATGAATATACTAATATATTTCTTTTAACATTTTGTAATTCTTTAATAGTAAGTTTCATACAATAACTTTCGTTATACGTTAAGTTTTTAATATTGAAAACAATATAAGTTGATTTTAAACATAAACTATATATCTTAGTATGACAATGATGTTAATATATATAAAAATGAAAACTATATATTAATGATAGAGAAGATCTTAGTATCAAGACATTTTTTTTAGCTGAATCTTGGTATAACTTTAGTAGTTTTAAACATTTAGAACGCTGACTTTCTAATATTTAGGGAATTAACAGAAATTGTTGATTTAAAAATAAAATATATTAACAATATATAACGAAAATGGTTAAATATTCATGCGAACGATGCGGAAAGGAATTTTCTCAAAAATCTCACTATGATTCTCATAATAGACGCAAAACGCCTTGTGAAAATAATGCTGATAAAATTAAGTATCTTGTAGATAAGGCAGTTGAAGAAAAATTAAAAGAATTAAATAAAAAAGTGATTGTTGAAAATACAGAAGAAGTAATTATAAATACAAAAGTTATTTCATTATTTACAGGAATCGGTGGTATGGATATGGGATTTGATGGTGAAGTAATTGTTCACAAAGATTCAATTATAAATAAAGAGTTTATAGATAAACCATACACTATAAATGATTTTGTTGTATTGAAAAAAAACAACTTTGACTGTGTATTTCAAAATGATATACTTAAAGGGGCAAAAGAAGTATTTGGATTTAATAATGATAATTCAAAATATAATACAACAAGTATTTATAATTTGATTGCAGAAAACTTCGTATTTCCAAAAGCAGATATAGTTATCGGAGGATTTCCTTGTCAGGACTTTTCACACGCAGGAAAACGGAAAGGATTTAAAAGTAATAAAGGACATGATTTAAAAGAAAAAGTAGACATTGAAAAGGAAAACAGTAGAGGAACATTGTATAAAAGTTTTGTGGAAGTGGTTAAAAAAGTTCAACCAAAAATGTTCGTTGCTGAAAATGTATATGGGCTTATTACTATGGAAAATGAACCTATTAAACAAATTATGAACGATTTTGCGGAATTAGGATATGATGTTAATTATCAAATTGTATATTGTCCCGAATTTGGAATACCGCAAACTCGTAAGCGAGTTATAATTATGGGGATTTCAAAAGAAAGAAGTGTAAACATTAATGAAGGATGGAATATAATTACAAAAAATAAAACCGAATGTTGTATCGGAAAATATTTTGAACATCTTGTAGAACCTAATATTACAAACGATATTTCCCAAATGGTATATTCAAAAGCCAAAAAACTTGAAAAAGGTCAAGGGCAAACCGAAATTAATCTTGATACATTTGCACCTACAATGAGAGCCGAACATCATGGAAATATTGAATTCCGAAGACACTCTAATAGTAAGATAAATATTAATGAAAATACTATGATTGAACGACGATTAACAGTTAGAGAGGCAGGATTAATTCAAACATTTCCTCCTGATTATGTATTTAGTAAAAAAAAAAATATGGTCGCATATAAGTATATAGGAAATGCTGTTCCACCTTTATTGGGTTACTTAATTGCCGATAAAGTCAATGAATTATGTAAAAGACATTTTGCTTAAATATTTGTATTTTCAATTTGTAAAGAAAGCTTATCTATTTGAAATTGTTCTTCTGATGTATTTCCGACATAATCATCAAAAAAAATTTTAATACTTTCTTGTTTCACTATTTTAATCATATCATCTTGCCAAGACTTTTGACACATTGTATGTTCTTCAATCCTTTTTAAAGCACATTTTGCATAGTGTTCTTTCCAATTGTACTTATTTTTAGTAATTAAAGGAACTATATTATCTACATCACTCATTTTTTCAAAATTAATGAGAGGTCTTGGAGTTCTATCTTGAAATAAATCAATATCACTTTTACTCATAGCATTATGATATTGCGAACATCTTACTATATATGGGTCTGAAGCTATGGATGGTCTTAAACAATAAATTAGCATTTGATTAATATCCAAATCTTTTATAGTTGAACCATGTATTTTTTTTCGTTTTGAAGATTTTAATTCTATTTTGTGTTTTGTTTCTTTTCCATTAGGATATATAAATGTAATATTTATATCAGGTATTTTACATATGATCTCTATTTCGCTATATTCTGGGTATTTTATTTTCATTTCATCCCATGCTAGTTTACAACATTCACAAGATAATTTAGAATATTCAGTATCAAGATTAGATTCACCATCTTTCCATTTAATGTTTTTTAATTCATCTTGTCTTTCATTAATTTTTTTTGTTGTTTCAATACCAAGTTTATACACAATAGAATTTGTAGTGTTATTACTGGAATCAGCTGAAGATTCATTTTCGTTTTCATCACTCTGATCAGATTCTTTCTTAGGTTCAGCTTTCTTCTTAGTCTTCTCAAGAATAACTACACCCTTCATCTCATCAATCTTAATATCTGTAGTGTCTCCGGGTTCTTGCTCCTTTTTCATAGTATTCTTGGCAATAGTCATCAACTTACTGATAACTGCCTTGATATTACTGTTGTTCTTACAACCATCGAAATCAATGTTCTCAATAAGAGGAACAAGATACTTGTGTACGATAGTGTTGTTGGTGTTGGTAAGGGTGGTCATTTGTATGATAAATACTTTACTTACTTTTCTTCATTTTTATAAGTAAAATTGTAATATTATTACATTTTTATAGGGAAATGATAAAAGGATGTTATCCTTCTATCAACACTATGTTTTGTTTACTCACTACCCGAAGATTTCTTCTGTTCTTGCCACAATTCCGCAATAGCTTTCATCCTGTCCTTAGAATCAAACTTTTCTTTCACCTCCGGCATCTTATCCTTGACAAACTGTTGATAGAGAGTCAGTGCCTTAGGTTCCTTGTCTTCCTTAGTCTTCTTGACTGTGGTTTTACTTTTCTTAGCTTTGTTGATAACCTTATTCATCTCAGTATCAAAGTCATCTTCTTCGGTAATATCCATCTTCTTGATGATGGTGATAACTTTCTTGAACATCTGCTCGTTGGTAAGGGTGGTCATTTGTATGATAAATACTTTACTTACTTCTCTTCATTTTTTTAAGTAAAATTGTATTTTTCTTACATTTTTATAGGGAAATGATACAAAAATAAATGATAAAAGGATGTTATCCTTCTATCAACACTATGTTTTGTTTACTCACTACCCGAAGATTTCTTCTGTTCTTGCCACAATTCCGCAATAGCTTTCATCCTGTCCTTAGAATCAAACTTTTCTTTCACCTCCGGCATCTTATCCTTGACAAACTGT
>Ga0209095_1001806_pt1 | contig 11206 bp, 5 predicted proteins | sample COGITO_mtgs_1104_3_FD_184795 | JGI IMG/M metagenome (GOLD analysis project Ga0209095, IMG submission 184795) | Pelagic marine microbial communities from North Sea - COGITO_mtgs_110404 (SPAdes) (version 2) | ecosystem: Environmental > Aquatic > Marine > Epipelagic ... | reverse complement strand
GGTGTTAAGCTTGGAAAAGCGGTTCAGTTAGCTCTTCAGGAAGTCGTTGGCGCTTATGCGATTGCGGTATTTGATCTTGAAAAACCAGATGAAATAGTGGTAGCTAAGCTGGGAAGCCCCTTGGCTATTGGTATTGGAGAGGGAGAATTTTTTGTAGCATCGGACGCCAGTCCATTTATTGAATACACTACTGACGCACTGTATTTAGAAGACCATCAAATGGCTATTTTAAAAGTGGGTAAGAAAATAAAATTACGTTCCATAAAAGACGACCTTCCTAAGACCCCTCATATTTTAGCCTTGCAACTCTCTTTAGATCAAATTGAAAAAGGAGGCTATGACCACTTTATGCTCAAAGAGATTTACGAGCAGCCAAAGGCCATTCAAGACACCTATAGGGGTAGGCTAAGACCAGAAGACGGATTGATTAAAATGGCAGGAATAGACGCCCATATAGATCGTTTTTTAAAAGCCAATAGAATAGTGATTGTAGCCTGTGGTACTTCTTGGCATGCAGGACTTGTGGCGGAATACATCTTTGAGGAATTGGCTCGAATTCCTGTGGAGGTAGAATATGCCTCTGAATTTAGATATAGAAACCCAATTATTGGGCCTAATGATATTGTGATTGCTATTTCTCAATCAGGAGAAACTGCAGATACTTTGGCTGCCATTGGACTAGCCAAAGAAAAAGGGGCCTTTGTGTTTGGGGTTTGTAATGTGGCAGGATCTTCTATTGCCAGGGCAACAGATGCGGGTGCTTACACCCATGCAGGACCGGAGATTGGAGTGGCATCTACCAAAGCATTTACCACTCAGATTACGGTTTTGAGTCTTATGGCGCTTAAATTAGCCAAAGAAAAAGGGGTCATGTCTACCACAGATTTTCACACCAATTTAAATGCCTTGGCGCAAATACCAGCCCAGGTTGCTTTGGCCTTACAGGCCGATGCCGCAATTCTAGAAATTGCCCATATATATAAGGACGCCACCAATTGCCTTTATTTGGGAAGAGGGTTTAATTTCCCTGTGGCGCTAGAAGGAGCGCTAAAGCTTAAAGAGATTAGTTATATTCATGCAGAAGGTTATCCGGCTGCAGAAATGAAACACGGACCTATTGCCCTTATAGACGAGCAAATGCCTGTTATTGTCATTGCCACCAAACGCGGTCATTACGAAAAAGTGGTCAGTAATATTCAAGAGATTAAATCCAGAAGTGGAAAAATCATAGCCATTGTGACCAAAGGAGACGTCACTGTAAGAGGCTTGGCAGACCACGTTATTGAAGTGCCAGAAACGCTTGATTGGTTAAGCCCGCTAGTGACTACCCTGCCTTTGCAATTGCTTTCTTATCATATTGCAGTACTTAGAAACTGTAATGTAGACCAGCCCAGAAATTTAGCGAAAAGTGTTACAGTGGAGTAAAAATTTCATTATTTGACAATTTAGTCCTGTCTTTATTTCGAAAAATAAAGTGTCTATGCACGTTTTTTTCGAAATAAATAAAAAAAGCAGTATCTTGCTTTGATAAACTAAACTGTAAAAACTTATGAAAAATCTTTTACTCGTGCTTTCTCTGTGCCTTGCATTTGCGGGTTATTCACAGACTACTATTAAAGGAACTGTAGTAGATAGCAATAGTATGCCGGTACCAGGAGCCAACGTTGTGATAGACGGAAAACCTATAGGAACGGTAACGGATTTCGATGGAAATTTCGTATTAGAAACATCTGAAATTCCGCCATTTACCCTTAAAATATCTAGTATTGGGTATTCCCAGGCAACTGCCAGGGTTACTTCAAACAACCAAACCATTTCAGTGACTCTTGACGAGGCCAACACTATGTTGGATGAGATTGTAATCTCTGCTTCAAGAACACCAGAGCGTATTTTTGAGTCTCCGGTAACCGTGGAGCGTTTCGGAATTAAAGAGATCAAAAACACCGCTTCTGTAGATTTCTACGACGGTTTGGAGAATCTTAAAGGAGTAGATGTAAACACCAACTCATTGACGTTTAAATCTATTAACACCAGAGGTTTTGCCACTTTTGCCAATACGCGTTTTATGCAATTGGTAGACGGAATGGACAACTCTACCCCAGCACTTAACTTTCCAATTGGAAATTTGGTAGGAATGATAGAGACAGATGTACAGAGTGTGGAATTATTACCAGGAGCTTCTTCTGCCTTATATGGAGCGAATGCCTTTAATGGTATTTTGTTCATGCGTTCTAAGAGTCCTTTTGACTATGAAGGGGTAAGTGTTTCTTTAAAAAGAGGAGTCACTTCTCAAAATGCTTCAGGGTCTTTTGGTAATCCCCAAAACAATCCATACACTGACGTAAGCATTAGATTGGCGAAAAAATTCTCAGACAAGTTTGCGGCTAAAGTAAACGTTGGTTACCTTAAGGGAACTGATTGGGTGGCTAACAACGTTACAGACAAGAGAAATAATGGATTTACCAGAGATAATCTGGATTATGACGGAATTAACGTTTACGGAGATGAGGTTTCCACAAACATTAAGGGTGTTGCAGTTGCTTTAGAGGCTATGGGTATACTTCCCGCTGGAGCAAACGCTTTAGTCCCATCTGTTGTGGTGTCTAGACCTGGTTATATGGAAAGTGATTTAACCAATTATAATGCGGAGAGTTTAAAGGCAGACTGGGGATTGTACTTCAGGCCTTTTGCCAACGACTTTGAAATCCAATACGTAGGAAAGTACGGAACTGGAAATACCATTTACCAAGGAACCAACCGTTATAACATTAAAAACTTCATGCAACAACAGCATAAAATTGAAGTGCGTAACGACAACTTCTTTTTAAGGGGTTATGTGGTTTCAGATGACGCTGGAGACTCTTACGATATGGTATTTACTGGAATTAACATTAACCGCGCTTGGAAAGCAGACAATACATGGTTTGGAGAGTATGTGGGGAACTATGCTTTAGCTACCCTTGCTGGTGCTTCAAATGAAGCAGCTCACGCAGCTGGTTTAGCGGCTGCGCAAACTGGGCGTTTTGAACCAGGAACAGCAGGTTTTCAAGCAGCTTTTGATAAAAGTGTTAGTGACCCAAATTTATCAACTGGATCTAAATTTCAAGATGCTTCTAAATACTATCATGCAGACGCCAACTACAACTTTAGTCATCTAATTGACTTTGCAGATATCCAAATTGGAGGTTCTTTTAGAAGATACAATTTAAATTCTTCAGGGACTATTTATACTGATAGCGACGGCACTATTTCATATAATGAACTTGGGATTTATTCTCAAATCCAAGAGGATATTGATATGGGTAATGAATCTTCATTAAAACTGACTGGTTCTGTTCGTTATGACAAATCTGAATTGTATGATGGCTTCTTCTCGCCAAGATTATCTGCAGCCTATTTCTTAAATAGTAACCACAACATACGTTTCTCTTTGCAAAAAGGGTTTAGAAACCCAACCACCCAAGATTTATTTATTGGTTTAGATGCAGGTAGGGCTATTTTAGTAGGTTCCGCAGCAGACAACTTAGACCGTTACTCAAGAAATTTCGCAGTAAGTGGAACCGCTCAAAGCTTATATGGGCAACCAGCTACAATTACACAAACAGGTAGGGCAGCCTATGAGAATTCCTATACGGCTAGTTCTGTTCAGGCATTAGCTGCTACTGGAAATCCTGGAGTTTTAAAAGTGTCTAATCCTGATTTGGTAAAGCCAGAACAGGTAACTTCTATGGAGGTTGGATACAGGGGTAAAATAGGTAATGTTACTTTAGATATGAGTGCTTATTACAACCAGTATAGCGATTTTATATCTGGAGAGAATGTAATTGCACCATTTTATGGAAAAGTGGGAGATAATGGTTTGTCTGTTGCAGCGATTGCTGCTGGGGACTACCAAGTATACCAAGCGTATACCAACTCACCGGTAGATGTTAACTCTTATGGCGCGTCTGGTATGTTAACTGCTAAAGTGCTTAAGAAGTTTGACTTTACAGCGAACTATACCTTTACCAAGCAAGATTTTGACAGAACACTTTATCCAGATTTTAGAACCAACTTTAACACGCCAGAGCACAAGGTAAAAGCGAGTTTTGGATCTACTGAATTGGTGGACAATTTTGGATTTAATGTGGCTTGGAGATGGAGCGATGATTATTTCTGGGAAGCATCCTTTGGAGATGGAGAAGTACCTTCTTTCTCTACTATAGATGCTCAAATAAACTATACCATTCCAAGTTTAAAGTCTACTTTAAAACTAGGTGCAGCTAATTTAGGCGGCTATGACTACTTTACTGCCTTTGGAACTGGACTTATAGGTTCTCAGTACTACCTTTCATTAACCATTAACAATTAATCAATCATGCAAAAGATATCTATACATATAAAGAAATACATCCCTTACGTATTGGGAATGGCCCTATTGGTTTCTTGTGAGCAAGATGCTATTGAGGGACCAGCACCAGCGGCACCGTTACCTGCTTTAAGCGCAGGAAGTTTGAATTTAAGCAAATATGTTTCTCTTGGGAACTCGTTGACTGCAGGTTATACAGACGGCGCGCTTTTTAAGGCGTCTCAGCAAATGTCTATGCCAAATTTATTGGCTCAAAAATTCGCAAAAGCTGGGGGAGGTTCTTTTTCTCAACCCATGATGAACGACAACAATGGAGGGCTTTTATTGGCTGGAAATGTGATTGCAGGCCCAAGATTATTTTTTAATGGAGCAGGCCCAGCCTCACTATTAACAGCTAATCCAGCAGCAATACCAACTACTGATATAGCGACTAATAATCCAAGTGGTCCGTTTAACAACATGGGGGTTCCAGGTGCTAAAAGTTACCATTTATTGGCCCCCGGATACGGTAATATTGGTAATGTAGCCTTAGGTTTAGCCAATCCATATTTTGTAAGAATGGCTTCTTCTCCCAACGCATCTGTTTTAGCAGATGCCATGGCACAGGCGCCAACTTTCTTTTCTCTTTGGATAGGAAACAATGACGCTTTAGGTTACGCAACTACTGGAGGAGACGGAACCAACCCTCTAACGCCTATATCTGGCGCTCCTGGAGTTGGTTTTGATGGTACTTATGGTGCATTAATAGCTACTTTAACCGCTGGCGGTGCCAAAGGCGTTGTGGCTAACATTCCTTATGTTACAAGCATTCCCCATTTTACCACAGTACCTCACAACCCTATACCACTAGATGCTGCTACTGCAGGCGCTGTTAATGCTGCTTACGCACCATACAACGGTGGTTTACAAGCGGCCTACCAGGCTTTACAGGGCACAGGTCTTTTAAGTGCTGAGGAAGTGGCAAAAAGAACCATTTCTTTTTCAGCGGGAGCTGGAAATGCGGTAGTGATTGTAGATGAGTCTCTGACTGATTTAGGAGCTATTAATCCAGCTTTTGCAGCACTACCTAAATACAGACAGGCTACTGCAGAAGATTTACTAGTACTACCTGCTTCTGCGTTTATTGGAACTTTAGCGGTACCAGGAAACCCACTTACTGTAAATGGTGTAGCGGTTCCTTTAGCAGACAAATGGGTGTTAACTCCTCAGGAGCAAGCAGAAATTAAAACGGCTATTGACGGTTACAACAATATCATAAAAGCAGCAGCTACAGCTGCTGGTTTAGCTCATTTTGATGCCAATGCTTATATGAAACAATTGGCTTCAGGAGGGATTACTGATGGGAAATTCACAGTGACTGCTAATTTGGTGACTGGTGGTATTTTTTCATTAGATGGGGTTCATCCTAACCCAAGGGGTTATGCGTTATTGAGTAACCTAATGATGAAGACTTTAGACGCTAAATTTGGCTCTAATTTTGAAGCTTCTGGTAACTTATTAGATATAGGAGATTATCCTACGAATTTTAGCCCTGCAATGCAGTAAAAAAGTGCTTCATAAAAATATAAATCCCCCTATTTTCTTTTACCAGAAAATAGGGGGATTTTGCTTTTTAAAAAAAGTCGTATTTGCCGTTTTTAATTCCCAGAGAAAGGCTTATATTTGCACCCTAAAATCAGAACAAATAGTGTGCTGATTTTAAACAAAGTATGTAAATCTTTATAAACAATAAAACAATGACTCAAGGTAACGCTAAAGTTTCACAAATTATTGGCCCTGTAGTAGATGTAGAATTTAAAGCAGGAACTGCACTTCCTAAAATTTACGACTCCTTAGAAATTAAAAAGGCAGACGGAACTATTTTAGTGTTAGAAGTTCAATCTCATGTGGGAGAGAATACAGTTCGTACAATATCTATGGATTCTACAGATGGTTTAAGTAGGGGAACTGAGGTTTCAGCTACGGGTAGCGCCATTCAAATGCCTGTTGGAGAAGATGTTTATGGACGTCTTTTTAATGTGATTGGAGACGCAATTGATGGTTTGGGTAATTTACCTAAAGCCGGAAAAGATGGTTTGCCAATACACAGACAAGCGCCAAGATTTGAGGATCTTTCTACAGCTACAGAAGTATTGTTTACAGGTATTAAAGTAATTGACTTGATTGAGCCTTACGCAAAAGGAGGTAAAATTGGATTATTCGGTGGTGCCGGTGTAGGTAAAACAGTATTGATTCAGGAGTTAATTAACAACATTGCCAAAGGACACGGTGGTTTATCCGTGTTTGCGGGCGTTGGAGAACGTACAAGAGAAGGAAATGATTTGTTGAGAGAGATGTTAGAGTCTGGTATTATCAAATACGGAGATGACTTCTTGCACTCTATGGAAGAAGGTGGTTGGGATCTTACAAAAGTAGATAAGTCTGCTATGAAAGAATCTAAAGCAACCTTTGTATTTGGTCAAATGAATGAGCCTCCTGGAGCCCGTGCTCGTGTAGCACTTTCTGGTTTGACAATTGCGGAATACTTCCGTGATGGTGCCGGAGAGGGACAAGGAAAAGACGTTCTGTTTTTCGTAGATAATATTTTCCGTTTTACTCAAGCAGGATCTGAGGTGTCTGCATTATTAGGTCGTATGCCTTCTGCAGTAGGATACCAACCAACATTGGCTACAGAGATGGGTGCCATGCAAGAGCGTATTACCTCTACTAAGAGAGGTTCTATTACTTCTGTTCAGGCTGTTTATGTACCTGCAGATGATTTAACAGATCCAGCACCAGCAACTACCTTTGCTCACTTAGATGCTACTACGGTATTGTCTCGTAAGATTGCAGAGTTAGGAATTTATCCTGCAGTTGATCCATTGGATTCTACGTCAAGAATCTTAACAGCTGAAATTTTAGGTAAAGACCATTACGGTTGTGCACAAAGGGTAAAAGAATTGTTACAACGTTACAAAGAATTACAAGACATTATTGCCATTTTAGGGATGGAAGAATTGTCTGAAGAAGATAAATTAGCGGTTGGTAGAGCAAGAAGGGTACAGCGATTCTTGTCTCAGCCTTTCCACGTGGCAGAGCAGTTTACTGGAATCCCGGGTGTATTGGTAGATATTAAGGAAACCATTAAAGGGTTTAATATGATTATGGATGGTGCATTAGATCACTTACCAGAATCTGCCTTTAACTTAAAAGGGACTATAGAAGAGGCTATTGAGGCTGGAGAAAAAATGCTAGCAGAAGCTTAATCATTCCTTTAAACTTAAATGACTACTATGTATTTAGAAATTGTATCTCCAGAAGCCACCTTATATGCAGGAGAAATTACAGCGGTAAGCGCTCCTGGTTTAGATGGTTCTTTTCAGATTTTAAGTGCCCATGCCCCACTAGTAGCTTCTTTACAGGCTGGTGTGCTTAAATTACAAGGCGTTTCTGAATTAATTGAAGCCCATGCGGCTAAGTTTTCTGCATTGGAAAAAGGGGTATATACCCTTTCAGTAAACAGTGGGACTTTAGAGGTTAAAAACAACAAAATCATAGTCTTAGCAGACTAATTCAATGATATTACTATCAAAAGCTGCTATTTTAAATAGCAGCTTTTTTTGTTTTAATACGACAATTACCAAAGCCTATTTTTTTAAATATTTGCAGAGTATTATGTTTAATTTTTGTTTAGTATAACTCAAAAGATCATGAAAAGTATCCTTAAAACACTTTGTTTTTTAGCCTTTAGTTTCGTGTCTCAAACGGTCTTTTCTCAAGATTCAATAGTGACTCAAAACCTTAAAGAAGTAGTGGTGCGTAGCGGAAGAATTGACCTTCCTTTGTCTGAAAATTCTAGAACCTTGATTATTGTTGGTGCCCAAGAAATAAAAAATGCTGCAGCCACTAATTTAGTAGACTTACTTCAGTCAGTGGCAGGTGTAGACATTAGAAGAAGAGGCGCAGGAGGCCAGCAAGCAGATTTATATATTAGGGGAGGTAGTTTTGACCAGACCCTTTTATTAATAGACGGTATAAAAGTAGACGACCCACAAACAGGACACCACACCCTTAATATGGCATTACCAATAGAGCTTATAGCGCGTATTGAAATAGTCAAAGGTCCTTCTGCACGTATATTTGGTCAAAACGCTTTTACAGGTGCTATTAATATAGTCACTAAGAAGGATTTAGGCGCACAAGGCATTGCTAGATTGAGTGTGGGATCTTTTAATCAGTTTCAAGGGGCTGTAAGCACCCAATTAAAGCAGGAGAATAGTGATCAGATCTTACATTTTTCTAGAAACAGCTCTCAAGGATATCGGTATAATACAGATTTTAAAAACAACAATTTCTTTGCTAAAAGCACCTTTAATAAGGCCCAACAGCCCATAGTGCTTATGGGAACTTTTTTGGACCGGTCTTTTGGCGCCAATGGTTTTTATGCTACACCTAGCGCTGTAGATCAGTTTGAACGTACTCAGGCCAGTTTGGTTTCTGTGCAGACCTCCATTGCGTCTGAGCATTGGGTAGTGACCCCAAGTGTGTACTGGAAGCGCAACCAAGATTTATACATCTATATAAGAAACAATCCTGGGGTTTATAGAAATCTGCATCTCTCAAACAAAGTAGGTGGGGCTTTAATGGCTAGAAATTTCAATGTTCTTGGAACCTCAGGCTTTGGATTGGAAGTGGCTCAGGTGAGTATAAGAAGTAATAATTTAGGCAATAGAGACAGGTTTCAGGCCAATGGTTTTGTAGAACATCGCTTTTCTTTTTTAGAAGATAAATTAGATGTGACTCCTGGAGTGGCTTTGAATTATTTTTCAGATTTTAAGTTTCATGCATTTCCTGGAATTGACTTTGGATACCGAGTAAGCAATGATTTTAAGACCTATGCCAATTTTGGGTACACTTATAGAATTCCTACCTATACAGATTTATTTTATGCAGATAGGACCACTATTGGAAACGAAAATTTAACCCCTGAAGAGGCCCTTTCTTGGGAGTTGGGTGTTGCGTATAACCGAGATGATTTTACGGTCCAAAGTGCCTTTTTTAGAAGGGATACAGACAATTTAATTGACTATGTAAAGTTTGACGAGACAGCCCTTTGGGAGGCCCAAAATTTTGCTGCCTTGGCCACCTCTGGGGTGGAGATAAACTTGACCCAAAAATTCACCCTTTTTGGTCTTGATCAAACAATGTCAATGGGCTACACTTTTATAGACGACGCCATTAAAGACACACAAGTGCCTTTTTCTAGATATGCGATTAATTCTTTAAAGCATCAGCTAACAGCGAACACCCAACTAAAATTGGCGAAGCAATGGCCCTTGTCATTGTCCTATAGGTATATGGAAAGGACCAATGGAACTAGTTATCAGGTGTTAGACGCTGCCTTGCGTTATGAGACACCAAAGATTACTTGGTCATTAGTGGGAAATAATATTTTAGACGCTAAGTTTTCTGAAACCAATCTAGTGCCTGCACCAGGGGCTAATGTGTTGTTTTCTATGACGTATCAATACTAGTTTTTAAATAAGCGTCACAAACTTATTGGCAAAGTAAATTGGTCTAAGGCTGTTTATTTAGAGAAAGGTAATATCTGGTACAACTGGGCTTTTCCTATGAGGGTGTCTTTGGTATAACGTTGGCTCATTTTTTTTATAAACTGGGTCTCCAGAACGCCCCTACCTTTAAAAATACTGTTTTTGTGATCTATAACAATCACTGCTGGCTTTAGGGAATCTAAAATATAGCTCAATTCTTCTTGAGCTGTTTTTCTCTTGTTGTAATATGGAAAGAGATGGTTTCTGAATAAATTACTAGGATGGGTCACAGCCATAGTGGGGGGTCTTTTGTCTAGTATCCAATACCCAATATGGTATTCTAAAAATAAGATATTGTCTAAAGGGCGTTGCTTTTTCTTTAAATAAGCAGGTACTTCAATACCCTCCCCATTGTAATAGGTTCCATGTACTTGTTTGTTTTTGTAAATAGCCCCGTATTCTTTATAGGACTCAAAAGGGAGAAGTACGCAAAAAATAACAAATAAACCAATCGCTTTTTTTGAAGACAAATACCGTTCAAAACCCAACCAAGCGCAGAGTATAAAAATAAGTGGATAACATTGTAATAAATAATGTCCATTGACTTTCCCCGCCATTACAAAGGAGCCTAACACGCCAATTGTACTCAAAAGCACCAGGGGGTAGTTGGTCTTATCGGATTTTTTGTTTTGGGGTTTTTGGAGGCTTTTGACCAGTAGAAAAGTTAAAAATCCAACAATTGGAAGCAATAGAAAGGCTGTGTTCCAATGGAATACGGCATAGGCTCTAGGGGCTAGAAACACCGCTTTCCACCATTCTTGAAAGGCGTTTTCTCTAAGGTATGGAACAGCTGTGACACCTATTCCGATTAGTACGCCTAGTCCGGAGCTAAAGGATGTTATTAGGGTATTTTTGATGCCTTTCTCTAATAAAAACTTCAGCGAAATGTAAGCTGCACACAGTAAAATAGGATAGGCTAAATTGAGTTTAGACATGGCGCTGAGGCCAAAGAAAAAGCCGCCAAGGCCCCAAAGCACCCATTTTTTGTGATTTAATTCTTTGAAGGCATAACCCCATACCACTAATCCCCCCATATAAAAAAGCATGGATATATGTTCAGACATGACCCCTTGAACACTCCCAAACAGGCTGGAAAAATACAGGGACAATAATGCTAAAATGAATGCCTTCTTTTCAGAATTATTGTTGTTGCGAAGAAAAGTATACACCAGAAAAGAGGTGGCGCTAACAATAAATACACCGCCCATTCTAATCCACCAAAGGGACTTCCCAAAGACTGTGATCATTAGGCCAAAATAGCCAAATG
>Ga0209095_1001805_pt1 | contig 11213 bp, 5 predicted proteins | sample COGITO_mtgs_1104_3_FD_184795 | JGI IMG/M metagenome (GOLD analysis project Ga0209095, IMG submission 184795) | Pelagic marine microbial communities from North Sea - COGITO_mtgs_110404 (SPAdes) (version 2) | ecosystem: Environmental > Aquatic > Marine > Epipelagic ... | reverse complement strand
TACAAAACCACAGTTTGCAAGCATCATGATCTTAAAACAACTGAGATAATAATTGTACCCTTCAATGAGTGCATTTGATTCATGAATATTTAGGGTTTCATCACTAAGTCTATCATATAATTGAGCTAATTCAGAATCATTTGGCAATGGTTTATCAGCCGCATATTTGTCAATAAAATCTTGTAGTTGAGGCTGGAGTGATTTTATATTTTCTAGAACGCTAGAGCTCAACTTGTTTACTCCAAAGCGAATGATAAATTCATTGAACTCATGCGTTAACGCGGCCGCTAAATACTGTTCAGCGTTTTTATCTAAGGATATCCCTTTATATTTTTCTTTAATGATCGTCTTTAAAGATTCAAATAAATCGTGGTGATGAAACGATCTTTCATAGGCTCCTATGACAATATTTATAGTTTCTGCTGAAAACCCCATGTCTTTAAAAACGGTCTGCTTTTTATCGTTCAACTGTTTAGTCCAGTTCTCGATAATATTTCTTAGTAGAATGTCAATAGCAGAACCGGATTTCTTTCCAGGGAATAACTTTTGAACCTCAAGTCCTTGATCTTCAAGTATTTCAATTAGTTCAACTGTGGAGGTAAGTCCTAGCGAGGACATTATCGTATTTAGATTTTCCTCTTTGGACTTGTTTTGATGAACATCAGGGAATTGGCTTAAGAATAGGTCATACTCTGAAGGCCTAAGACTTACGGAAGCTGTTCTCTTAAGATTGTCGTGTAGGAAATTGTACATCTCCACTTCTTTGAAAGTGAACTGTTCGAGAAAAAAGTCAAAGTTTTCCTCATTCGTACTAAATACTCTATTCATTTCTAGCTGAACCCTTAGGCTGTCTGAGAGTGCTTTTTTTCTTAAATCATTAATGTCATTAGTATAAAAATATTTGTTCATTAGGGTGGTGAAACCGGATTTAAGATTGGCTAGCTGGGTGATGTAGTTTTTAACTTTCACGTAATTGTTTGCAGCGGGCTCTAAATTTCTTATGATTGTTTTTGAGCCGTCCTCGTTTGTCATGGCTGCGCTGGAAAACATGACTTCTGGTTCATCCATATGATTTTGAACGAACTCATTCTGTAAAAAAGACTCTTTGAGCTGATCTAGAAAGTCTATTCGTTCATTTTGTATTCCATTTTCAACACCAGTTTCCTCAAACCCAGTAAATGTATCTGTAGAGTATTTAAAATCCCTAAGAAGATAAAAGTTCTTGAATAGAGGTGAAGAAGTCGTCCACTTCTTATGCCAATCATAGTTTACTGTTACCAGTTCTTCTTCAAAGAAGCGTTTAAACCTTGTATCCCATTTATAGTTGAGATCGTTCTTATCGTCGTTTGTTGAATCAAACTTTAATTGATTATTAAAGAATGTGAAAATCACAAAAAGAGGTGATACTGGGAGGTTTTCAATGTTCTTATCACGATCAATTGCATCTTGCCCGATGTTATTTTCAATCCATTGATTCAGTATGCTGGGCAATTCGTTTACATCGAGCTGACGATCATTTTGACAGAAAAGTAAGTTATTGATTTCAAAATCGCCAGAATATTTATTGAATAAATAAGCAACTTTTCCTCTTAGGAATAAATCAGGAATAGCATCCTCATCAACTGAACTTTCGTTGAGTTCAAGTCGGCTCCTGGCGCCAGGAAAATCTAGTAAGTCAGTATTGTTAAGGAATGATTTATCCGACGCTAATTTTACATCGCAACTTAAAGCTACCTCCTTACTTAAAGCACTGACATTAGATACCGTTAATTCAATAACTTGCTCTGCGCTATTCATGGCCTTACAAGTTTTGGAGCCTTGATTGAGTTCCTTTAAACGCTGAACATCTAAAATGGCATAACCGTCCCTAAGAACAGCATCCTTTTCTAAGTAAAGCTCGGTAGCGAAATTCGCTTGTTGGAGAGCTGTAACCAATGTTGAAAATAGAATAGAATACGTTTCAATGTTACACCAAAGTATAGAGAACACCTCAGTCCAATGTTCTGGCGGAATGCGTTCAATTATTTTACCAACATTAGACCAATAATTGGCGGCTTGGATTTTTCCGGTATAGTATTTGAAAACGCCGAAGTTCTTGTCGAAATAGTCCTTAATATCAAATATATCGTCTTCAACAAGATTGGACTGAATTTTAAGATCCTGACTGAATTTTTGCGATAATCGACTACAATGTTGAGCAAAAGCGTCCAAATCTGGGTAAGTATCGATAGATTTTAGATCGGAAAAGAACGAATCACAGATAATCAACAAAACATCTTTTGTATTTAGAAGTTTTGTTCGAACTGGGAAATCATCAGATGGAGAAATTTTATCAATAGTGAATCTAGTAACCACACCTGTACTTTCGGCCCCCGTTCCTGGTGGATTAATTTCCTTTAAAAAATCAACGTTATTGTCTTTAAATTGAATTTCGAGTGGAGCCCCGTTAACGCTAAGAATGTTTTTAACAAGATATGATTTACCAACCTGACTCCCCCCAAATAGAGCAAATACCGGTTTCGACTCAATAGAATCCACAATTTTTCGGATTACTCTTCGAGAATTTTTAAGTTTTAATGAGACGGCGTCTTGCAGTTCAGACTCGAAATTTCTACTAACCCAATGGTTTGCATCATTAAGGTTAGCGTAGAATGTCTGGGCTGACTCCTTTAAAGCTATGAGTTCCTGTTTGTCAATATTCTTCATCGTTGCTTTTTAAGATCTTCTTCCTAATTTAAACTCACCTGTATCCAACCAGAAGCCTGCTGGATTTGTCAATGTTTGCGGGCTCAGTTCGAAGTAAAATTTAGATACTTCATTTCCTTCGCGATCTACGACCTCTTCAATATTCAATCTTTCTTTATTCTCCGCATATTCTCTTGAAATAGTAATTTTGAGCGGCATTTTCGTTCGTATTCGATACTTGAAGTCTTCAGAGGAGTTCATTACTTCGTCAAGGTTATCTTGACTTTTCTTTTTACTTCTTTCAGTTACCTTTCCATCGTTTATTGAAAGTGAATAAAGTATGTTCGAAGGATATTCAACAGAATCTATGCGCTTATACCCTATGTGGAAAGGAAAACTGGTGACCTGAAAACTTGCTTCTGAAACTTCAGGTGTTAAAAAGTTTCGTTCAATGACCTGATTTTGGACTCTTCCTATATAATTTACAGAAGATGTCAATGATTGTCTAAGGTGAGTAGTGTCAATCCTGAAATCACCGAGTTTTAATAATTTGCCTCCCATCAAAGAAATAAGGCTTCCCACGCATACAATTGTTTTAGGGTCATCGATATAACCGTTCCCATTTGTAAATGGGAACCAACGACCTACCCAATGCGTATTAAGATTAATTTGTCTGTTAGGAGGGAGGTGATTTGATTGACGTACAAGCTCATCCATTGCCTTAAGAGAAAATGGGCGACCTGATAAAATCAACAAATCACAATCGAACGCCTGAAGGATGAGACCTATTTGTTTGAATAGTCTGTGATATACTATTTGACAGATTTCTCTCAGGACCTTTTTCGATATGTTCCATTTTAGGTTTTCGAATCTAAAACCAAAATGCTCGGCAAAGTATTCGAGGAGTTCATCACTAGGCGGGATATCTTTGAAAATATCTGAATAAGAAAGCAGTACATCTTCGTTTTGGTTAGATCTAATCATGAATTCGTTTGTAATAGGCATTGCGATTTGATGAACGAAATTTGTCCTCATTAACTTACCGCGGTACCCTATACTATTACTATCCTGACCAAAAAATCCATTGAGAACCCCACCAACGTCGTCACACCCTGCTTTTCGTAATTCTTGTTCAATGGCACCACGAATTACCCAGTCAGAATCATTTGTCGTCCCTCCTTCAATAATTACTTGCTGAATAATTTGTTCTAACAGATCGTCACCGGCAACTTTGAAACTTTCCCAATACAATGGTTTTGGGAGTAATTCGACATATTGTGATTCTTTTAGTTCATAATCTGTTATCATGAGGTCAGAAGTACCTGCCCCTACATCAAGTGATGCTATTCGTAATTCGCTTCGGGTTGAATTGTCGTCTTTCAACTTTTTAAATCCGTTAAAGAACCTTTGTGCATTGCCACCAAACTTATCCATGATATCACCATAGAGGTAGACCATTTGGGCAGCAGAGGCTTCATCGTAGATCCAATCTTTTCGAGACTCAAGGTTTTCATCACTAATTTTTAATTCTTTGACTGAAGGTATAATTGATACTTCAGTATCAAAGATGTCTTTTTGATCAGAACTAGAATTAGGGAGATAGTCTTTAAGATTGTTTATGATTTTTATGGCATCATCAGCACATTGTCTTAGGCCTATTTGCTCGGATTTAATCATTGCTGTAGGACACGATATGACAATTCTACGAATCTTTCTGCGCATTGATGGATTACCATGGGATTGTCTAAAATCTATGGAGTTAATCTGTTTAAAAGCATGAGCAAAGATTTCGAGATAGACGAAGGTCATTAGCGATTTTCTTGAATACCTCGCTTCAGTACCAAAAATTCCATCAGTACAGAATGAACCATCAGAATTCAGTTGCTCTGAAACGCCTTTTTTGTAAACTCTTTGGAAGGGCATTTCTGGATCATCTAGGTGAAATTCCCATTCTAACTCGGTCAATTTTTCATCCCACAAATATCTTTTTGGGCTCGAATTAGTGGTTCGCACTTCTCTTGAAAGTTTTAGCTCAGCATCCGAAGTATTCACAATTCTTTCAGCTTCATATCCTATCCGTACCGGACTCACCCAATTGAATTTGTTGGACTGATTAATTTCCTGGTAACCCGAACTGAATTTTGAGTTTTGAAATACCAGCCTTGTTGAAAACGAGTCATCATGTTTTGCAAGAGGACTACTCAAATCTTGAATTTCAAGTTTTTTGACCGAATTGAAATTGAATTCATTTCCACTAGGGTGCTCAAATAAAATCGCACACGTCTTTGAATTACCGATGTCGATGACTAAGTCTACATCAATAATTCCTTTGTTATTATCTAACAACTGAACCTGAGGAAATTTATTTATTTGACGAATGACACGGTTGAAGAATAGATAATTCGCTGCGTGTTTTAAAAATGGTTGCTCCAGTTCTGCGTTTGGCTTATAGAAAAAACCGTGGATATAATTCTCAACCCATTCACAATCTAAATTCTTATCAAGGTAGCTGGTCGATAATTCGTCATCCTCACAAATACTAAAGATATTTTCATTTGGATTTTCATGAAGATAGGGTGAGGCGTTATCTTCGGGTCCGGAGCTTACGGTGGTATCTACGGCTAAGACACATTTTAATGTAGAATCATTGATTCTCTCGTAGTATAATCTCACCCAATCTGTAGGGCCAAATTTAAAACTCGATAGCTTGTTAATGTTGAAGTAAGGTAGTGGAATCCATCTCTTCTCGAATGAATCTAACGTGCGATTGAGGTTGGCCACTTCAAAGAACTCTGTGGATTCGATTAGCTGTAAGTTAGCGTACTCAATTTCATCAGAAACTTTACCAGATTTAGAAATATAACCATATTCAAGTAATTGGCTTTTTCGAGCCCAAAGATCATCATCCGTGGATATACAAATCACTTCGTCTATCCAAAATTTGCCACGTGAAGAGTCAAACTTTTCTACAAATCTATATTTTGAGTTTTTTACTATTTCACTCTGAATTACTGCCTCGAAATGGTAGAACTGTATTCCTGAGTTGGCAATTAAAGTTATTGAGTCTCTCATGGCTTATGGGCTTATTTTCTTATTCTCCTCACAGCAAGGTATGAACTTATAATTCCTATCTTTCAACGCTTCATCAATGATTTTAACGAGCTTCGGATAATCGGAGAATTTATCTTTCCGTCTTCGGATATTTTTTTGGTAAGACTCCATTCCTACTTGCGTATTGGCTTGTTTTAGTAATAAGATCAATTCGTTTTCTTTTTTACAATACCCCGTTAGAAGTTGTCTAATCTTTTTTACTTCAGCGCTCAAGCCAGGATAACTTTTAGTTCTGAGAGAAGCTTCCATTAATGTTTCATTGAATTGACTGAAATCTGAAAAATCCTTAAATTGGGCTTGAATAGATTGTACTTCTTTAAATAGGCTGATGAATTCGTCTATAGAGTCTAAGAGGTCCGGAGCATATTTTTTTGCAGCCAAACGATAATTTGAAGTGGAGTTTAGACCAATAATGGTGGAGCTGCTAAAAACTGGAAGAATGAGTTTCTTAATATCCTTTCTGGTGGAATTTTTAAATCCATCCAAATCCTTTTTAAGTGTTGAAGCTTTTTTTCTACTACTCGTAATATTCTCGTTAGCCTGAATTATTACTGTCTTTAGCGAATCAATTTGCCCTTGATAATGTCTTTCGATAGCGGAAACTCTGATTTTAAAAACACTATCCGAATGACTTTTTAGATTGTAACCTTGGTTAAGAATGTGCAGTATCTTATTGAGTTGATCGTCTACCGCATCGAGTTGATCGTCTATCGCATTCACTCTTGAATCGACTGTTTGGATGGTAGCCTTCTTTTGGGCATAGCCTTCTACTAAGCTAAGACATGATAAAACTGCCGCTATGAGTAGTTTGTTAAACATATTAATTTGAGGAAAAACCTTCATTGTCGAGTGAGTTTTCGTAGTATTTAAATCCTTGATTTCTTGCTTCGTTGTAGTCTTTTTTTAGGTCATATAGGGTCCAAGAGTCGGGTCTACTTATATGAGCCTTTTTGTGGTTATTGTATTGGAACACGAACGTTTTGTAGGAAGCTAGTTTATTTTTTGCGGAATTTATATCTGCTGTAATATTTGAACAGCTCTTAAAGTAGGACGGTAAGCCTTTAAGGTCAATTTCATTAGCGCTTAAGGTGTTTTGATTGTACTCTTTTTGAATCAACTTTGAAATGTTATTGGTTACTCGCTGAATCCGGTAATAACCATTGATCTCTGAATACGATCCACGAAGCTTCCCTCGGCATGTTGAATTATGCTTGGAAAGTTGCTTAATGTCTGAATACAAGTTCGTTACTGAATTCTTCGCACATTGTCTTTTCCAATTTTTGAATGAAAGGTTCAATGAACCTGCGTAAGCAGAGTACAATATCGCTTCTAAATTTTGTTTATCAACTTGGCTAATAAGTCTTTGCGAATGATACATATTTATTTGAGCACGTAGTTTTTCGAATTCAGACTTATTTTGAAGTCTTGACTCCAAGCTGTCGCATGAAGCCATCAGTTTTTCCACAGATACATTTCCAGAACTTTCTATATCCGATAAGCCTGTATTTCCAGAACTCATAGAATTTAAAAGCCAGACTGCGCCAGCTGTAAGAAGTAGAACACTAAATATAATTATTGCTTTTTTCATTGATTTTAGTGATGACGGGTATTTGTTAATACTCTTTGGAATACGCTATAAATTCGATTCAATATCCTTTATTTCTTTTTCCTGTGTCTTAAGATTCTTAAAATTATCTGTCTCCTTAATAATAGCCATTCTTGCAAACTCAATCTGTCTCCTACATTCGTCATTAGGCAACTCTCTACTTAATAATTCATCACAGTGATTCAACAGTTCTTGTTTTTTGGCTTCAAAAGAATTCTTGGCTTTATCACCATCACCATCACCAGCTCCTCCAGCATCTCCTTGATCTCCGTGATCACTAGGAGTGACTTGAGTATGAGTGGTACCTTGATCTTCACTTTCATCGTTTGAACCATTTGAGCTAGGATTACCCAGACCTCCAGTTTTACTTTTATCACCTTCAGCATCTGTGACAAATTCATCCTGGTTCAATCCCTTCCCAGCGTCGATGAAATTAATTTTTAGCTCGCGCGAATCTTTGTCATCCATCGTTGATAAAATCAAGAACTTAACCTTGGAAACATCTAGTTGAACGGTGTCCTTGTAAGATTTGCCAATAAATTTCCCTATTATTTTAGCTTCATTTTTAAGTCTGATTTTGGTTGAATCTTTACTTAATTCGGGAGGATTACCAGAGATTTCTAAAACGTTGTCTTTCATGTTGTAGGACGCTTTAGGTTGAGTGTCCAACATATTTGAAGTTCCTGAACTTCCCGATGTACCTGAGAATTTAAGGAAACTTAATGCTATACCGAAACCAACTAGGAGAATTAACGAACCGATAACAAGAATTTTGTTCCACGTTTTCTTTACAGGTTTTGATACTTTTCGTTCGGATTTATTTTCAGGGAACAAATCGGAGATTGTTCTTGTGACATTGTTACCACTGGTTACAATTTTTCTTGTGATCTTCTGAGTTTTATGAGTAATCTTTACAATATCACCTTCGAAAATGACATGTTGCGAAATTTCAATGCGCTTATCGTTAATTGTGATATCATGGTATCTTGGATCGTAACCTTTAAGAGAGAATCTACTCGATTTCTTAAAATCACGGATTAATTCTACACCGTCTTTTTGTTCTAAGGCGCTAATGGGTTCTTTCAGGAAGTAAACTTTACGGAATCCATTGATAGTCAAGTCCTTAAAATGTGTGTTAAATGAATCTAAATCTTGAGATTTTAAAATGCCAATTTTCTTTGAGTTGCCTGGGGTTACTGTGCCCTTGGGGGTAGATGAAATTTTAGCGAGTATTGGTTCGAAGTCACTAATTGAAATCTTGTTGACGAGCGCTTTCCCTTGTTTGCTCGAGTATGTGGACATCATCTCTTGCAAACACCTAACAATATTACCGCTTAAACCATAGCTTTTGGATAGTACAATACTAATAGCGATGTACGCTCTGCGACCAACATGGTCTGAGGTGTTCGGATTGTAAATAGTTAATACTGTATATCCTCCAACTTTTTCAATGCTAAAGAATTCTGTAACCGTGCCATGACAATAAATACGCATTTCATCGGTGAGTGCACTTAGTACCGAATTGTCTACATTGGATACAAGCCAATTATTTTTAAAACCAGATCTTACTCCCCAAACTACATATCCTAGTTCTTTCATTGATTCATTCCCTTAAAGGTTAATTAAAAAGACCTCTTTTGCTTTTACCTACGAAAGTATCCTGTTGTAAAGCGTTAGTTATGTTTTCAGCACTAGATAAATCTTGCTGTACCAATAAGCCTTTGAATTTTACTTTCCCTATTGAGAAAGGGTAAATGGTTGCTTCAAAACTATTTTTCCCATCATATTCACTCATCTTATCTTTCAAGTTCTCTACGAAATTTTTGTATTTAGAATCCATGAAATCTGCTGCGAATTCTTCTTTATTGCAGCCTTCAGGGAAGAGGTCACTTTTAGTTACAAGAACGTTAATGGCATCAACTTTTTTAAGAGTGCCAAAATCATCTAGCATTTGAAGTCCTGCTGATAACATGCTTGATTGACTTGGACCTACTTCTAGTTCTGGACGTAGGTGCACGTCATAATCAATAATTAAAAATATAATTTTCCGATTTTTATGTTTAAGATATTCAACTACTTTAGGATGGATGGAGTCTATACCCTTCTCGTATACGTCCCGAAATAATTCGCCGGACATATCTACAAAATTCAAGGGATGTTTTTGAGCCTTATTAGATTGATTTCTTAGATCAAAGGGCATGTAATGTATGGCGTTATAAGCCGTACCATCCGGTAATACTCGTTTACTATAATCATCCTTTAGTTGATTTCTGTATTGGGTGCCTATTAAATTGTGCGTATTATCGGCTATTAGTCCTATTTCATCCATATAAAACATTAAAGAGCTCAAAACACAAGATTTCCCTGAACCAGGCACCCCAAAGAAGAAAATATCTGTTCTATTATTAAGTAATGGCGGGAGCGAATCAGGGTCTGGATCGATAGAGTCTCCTTTACCAGGCCACATATCTAGAATCTCAATTTCCTCCGCGGTCATGGAAGTATTCTCCGCCAGCCCCTCCTTAGTAATGCTACCCTGATTGTATAAATTATTTATCTCTTCAATACGGAACTCTTCATTTTCGATGGCCCGATAAATTGCCGTCGATGTATCTTCATTATCTTCCCCATTTAAAGGTGGTGAATCATCGAGAGCCTCTTGAATTGCATTGAGTTTATTACGTTCAAGACCAGAATTAGTCATTTCTTCAATGCTTATAGCATCGGATTGAATCCATGACACTAGATCATCTAGCTCCATTTCATTGATAGTAAGCAAGATCATTTGTTTAGTTATCTTATCCATAGGATGTGTAAAGAGGTTGTCTGGTTAGTTTATTTGGTAATGGATATACCGCCCTTTTTTTCTTTGTCTTTTTTAGAAACGTATACTCCTTGTGTCTTTGTTAAAAAATAGGGAAGTGATAGAAATATTGTGAGCATCAAAGAAGGAATTAAAAGCCAAAAAGGTTTGTATCTTTTCCATAAATTGAAGAAAGAAGAAATATCCACAGGGAATTCTTCTACGATCGTTCTATTGTTATCTTCAACGACATAGTCAAACGCATCATTGAAAGTGCTGTCGATTCCCGATCGCTGCAACGAATTACTTAGCTGAGTTAAATTTTCATTGCGCATATTTTCTAATTCATTCAATGCGACTACTACATGAAGTCTCGACCAATTTTGAACTAAATGTAATTGAGAAGTTTCAACAAAATTAGATTTTGACTTTACGCTATCAATAAGTAAGTCATGCTTGACATTTAAGACTTCTACCAGGGCGTTCGACTCATTTTGGAAGTTTGAGCGGCTTACATTACTGAGATCGTTGATTTTAAATCTCGAACTGGCTAATAAATTTTTTATTGAGTCTTTTACATTTCGGTCTCTTGTATGAACGTAGGTATCCAGTGCATTTCGTGCTATTAGACCGGTTTCACGGATGTATTGTTGATTTCTGTTTCGAAAGAATTCAATATGTTCTGCATTACTGCTGCTAATTTCTATGGCATAAGATTGAAGTTGTGGCTTAGCATTGATTTCAGCATTCAAAGCGTGAGTCACCAAAATAACTGTCGGTGCCGAAAGAAATAAATAAACAAAGCTCAAAATAATCCATACCATTGAAAATCGAGACTTTTTAATTTCCTCTTTCCTTTTGGTTAGTTCTTCGACTAGGAAATACATTAAGACTGCTAATACGATACTTATAGAGGCTGAAATAAAAATATCACCATCTAACATGTAATTGCTGCCAAAAAAAGAAAGTAGAAGAAGAAAGAAAAGACCTATGAATTGGATTATTGAT
>Ga0209095_1001793_pt1 | contig 11240 bp, 8 predicted proteins | sample COGITO_mtgs_1104_3_FD_184795 | JGI IMG/M metagenome (GOLD analysis project Ga0209095, IMG submission 184795) | Pelagic marine microbial communities from North Sea - COGITO_mtgs_110404 (SPAdes) (version 2) | ecosystem: Environmental > Aquatic > Marine > Epipelagic ... | reverse complement strand
ATTTCAGAAATAATTTATTGGGTAATCGCAGTAATATCAATGTTTAGTTTTTTTGAAAACTGGGGAATCAATAATAATAAAGCATATCTTTTTCTTGGTTTTTCTATCCTTTCTGTTTTTATGGCTTTATTTAGAAGACATTTTAGAAGGAAATATTCAAATAAAAATTAAATGATAATTATCTCTAGTCTTTTATTATCAGCTTTTTTTTCTGGTATGGAAATAGCATACGTTTCCTCAAACAGATTAAATCTTGAAATTGAAAAAAATCAAAGTGGTTTGATTCCTAAACTACTATCAATTATTACTCAAAATCCATCTAGATTTATCGCAACAATGTTAATTGGTAATAATTTTGTACTTGTTATTTATGGAATCTTTATGGGTCAATTTATTTTAGATAATTTGCCTTTCATAGAGCTTACAAGTAATAATGAGCTTACCCTAGTTTTAATTCAAACCTTAATATCTACATTAGTTATCTTAATAACTGCAGAATTTATTCCAAAGGTTTTATTTCAGATATATTCTAATATCTCAATGAAGATTTTTGCTATTCCCGCTTATTTCTTTTACACAATATTTTATCCAATCACGAGTCTAGTTACAATTATTTCAAATTTCATTCTTAAATCATTTTTTAAAGTTAATCCAGATGATTCAGGCATATCTTTTTCTAAAGTTGAATTAGAAAATTATATAGAAAATGAGATTGAAAAGTCTGATAAAAATCTAGATTCTGAAATTGAGATTTTTCAAAATGCTTTAGAATTATCTGAAATAAAAGCAAGAGATATCATGGTGCCTAGAGCTGAAATAATTGCTCTTGAAGATTCTACAAACATTGAAAAAGTAAAAGATTTATTTATTGAGACAGGGCTTTCAAAAATACCTATTTTCAAAGATTCAATTGATGATATAGTTGGATATATTCATTCTTTCGATTTTTTAAAAAAACCTTTAAATATCAAAGAATTTATTCTACCAGTTGTTTTTATTCCAGAACCTATGTTAGTTAATGATGTTTTAGAGAAATTAACAATACAGAGAAAAAGTATTGCAGTTGTAATTGATGAATATGGTGGAACATCTGGAATAATTACTGTAGAAGATATTGTTGAAGAGCTTTTTGGAGAAATAGAAGATGAGCATGATAATTATGATTTTTATGAAAAAAAGATTTCTGATGATTGTTATGAGTTTTCCTCAAGATTAGAGATAGAGTACCTTAATAAAACTTATAATTTAAATCTACCTGAATCGGAATCTTATGATACACTAGGTGGTCTTATTGTTTTTAATAAAGAAGAAATACCTAGGATTGGTGATGAAATTTTAATTGATAATTATTCAATTGAAATTTTGCTTGCAACTTCTTCAAAAATCGAAAAAGTAGTTGTAAAAAAAATTGATCAAGAATAGCATAAATAAATACTATATTGTAATTTCGAAAATTATTTGAATTATGGCAATACTTGGACAAATTAGAAAAAGATCAATCTTCCTAATAATAGTTATTGGAATGGCATTATTTGCCTTTGTTATTTCTGGTGTTTTTACATCAAATGGTGGATTTGGAGCTAACAAACCAATTGGAGAAGTAAATGGTGAAGAAATTGATTATGAAATGTTCAATATGATGGTTGAACAGGCACAGACTGTTTATGGCCTTAATACAATCAATGCAGTTAATTTAGCATGGAATCAAGGATTAAAAAATCAAGCGTTAGTTCAAGAACTTGAGAAACTTGGTATCGATGCAGGAAAAGATCAACTTGAACAAATTATTTCAAGCGATCAATCCCTAGTTATGAATCCATTATTTCAAAATGAAATAGGTCTTTTTGACTTTAATAAGTTTTCAAGTTATATAACCCAGCTTAAATCGTCAAACCCCACTATGTACAATCAGTGGAGACTGCAAGAACAAAATATAATTTCTTTAGCTAAGCAAAAAATTTATTTTGATCTTATTAAGTCAAGCGTTACTTATACGAATGTTGAATCAAATATTCAATATCATTTAGAAAATGATAAAGTAAATATTGAATATTTAAGAATACCATTTGATATTATCCCAGATTCTACATTACAAATAAAAGATTCTGAAATTTCATCATATTTAAAGAAAAATAGAGACTTATATGAAAAGAGTGAGTCTAGAGAAATCGAATACGTGTACATCCCTGATGTTGCATCTAATTTAGATGAAAACAATATTAGGACTAATCTTGAACAACTAAGAGATGGTTTTTCTCAAATGAATCAAGTAACAAACTCTATTGAAGAAATAAAAGGCTTTAAAGATGTTAAAGATTATTCTGAATATATTGAAATATACTCTGATATAAGTTGGGATTCTTTATACAAAACTAAACAAGAGCTTTCAAGTAATTTCTCAGATATTCTGTTTGGATTAAGAAAAGGAGAAGTTTTTGGTCCATATAGAGATGGTAATACTTTTAAAATCTCCAGAATGATTGAAAAGAAGAGGGATGGTAATTTAAACAAAGTTTTAATTGCGGATGTAGTAAAAGAAATAATCCCATCTAACGAGTCATCAAACACAAATTATAGATCTGCATCACAAGCTGAATTCGATGGAAATAATGATTTACCTCTTAATAACAGTAATACAAGTCTTTTTATTGATTCATTTGAATCATTTGAAAAATTTGATGCGGGATTACCAAGTTATACAAATTCAAGACAGGTTATCAAATGGCTATATGAAAATCAAACAAAAGTAGGAGACGTAAAAAGATTTACACTTAATGAAGGTTACTTAGTTGCAAAAGCAAAATCTTTTAATAAAAAATCATTGCCAAGTGTTGATGAGGTTCGAGATGAAATTTCACAGATTCTTTTAAATGAGAAAAAATATAACTTCTTTTTAAATAAGCATAAGTCAAATAATGATATTGAATCACTTTCAAAAGATTACGATATTGATTTAGAAAGAGCATCTGCTGTTACTCAATACGATCCTATTTTAGTGGGTGCTGGAGCGGAACCTTATATTATTGGCTCTGCCTTTTCTCTAAACACAAATGAAACTTCAAATATCCTGAAAGGTAATGGAGGTATTTATTTAGTTAGACTTATTTCAAAAGATACTGCTGAAGATATAAATCTAGCTGCTGCAATCTCAAATTCTCTAGGTGATAGAGAGATAGAAAGAATTTCAACTCTTATCCCTGAAGTTCTAGAATCAAAAGCAGAGATTATTGATAATAGAAGTTTATACTATTAAATTAACAAGTCACTAAATTTAAATATAGTATTATAACCTTTATTTTTAAAATAATTTAAGGGGTTATCTTCTGATGACACCATTATAAAATCTCCACCCCAAGCGCCTAAGCTTTTTATTTCTCCACTAAAGTCTTTAAAGAGTTCTTTTTTGATTGTTGTTTTTGAAATTAATTTTGAGATAATTTGTTCATGAGAGCATATTAATTCATTAAATATTTTCTGATCACTACAATTCAGAATATTTTTTGTGATTTCTGAAATCTCACTTATTAATTCTTTAGATGGTTTTACTTTTTTATACTTTTTAACTTCATTTAAAGAGTTTTGCTTACGGTTTAGATAAATAAAATATATATTTTCATGAAATACTGGCCTAAAGGTCACCTCTTTAATATATTTTTTATTCTCAGATATGCTGAAAAGTAATGGAGAATTAGATCCAGCACAGGCAATATCATAACCGCTACCATTAAAAATTTTATTATTAAGCTTAAATGGATCTATTTCAGCAAGTTTTGAAAGATTAGAGATTAATGTTGATGAAGATCCTAGCCCCCAGTCTTTATCAAAAGTTAATTTTGTAGTAATATTTGCCCCTGAATTAGTTAAAAAATTTGGATTGAAAACTCTTATATTTTTTATTATTTCAATCAAAGTATTTGAAATTTTAATTGATGAAGATTTATCCAACTCTAAATTTTCCCTATATATTCTAGATTGAAACCAAACTTTCCCATTAGCATTTTTGCTGGTCCATTTAATATATTTAGAATCATCTTCTAGAATCTCTAAGTATTGACCAAATAATGTTGGAGCTGCAAGGGAGAGTGCGCCATCTAATATGGCATATTCTCCAGATATTAAAAGCTTACCATTACTATACAATCTCATTTTTAGTCTTTTAAATTGAGAAATTTAGTAACAGATTGATTGTTTATCTCTTTATCCTTAAAATACTCTTTAGATTTTTCTATTTGAATCTTACTCGCATTATTTTTAATAAGTAGATTAATAAGGTGCATTTTCATATGACCTTTTTGAATTCCAGAACTTACTAATGATTTAACAGCTGCGAAGTTTTGAGCAAGTCCTACAGAACAGATAATTTTCATTAAATCAGATGAATTAGGATTACCAAGCATTTGAAGTGATAATTTAACCATAGGATGTAAATCTGTAATTCCACCAACTGTTCCAACTGAAAGTGGAATCTTAAGACTTATTTTAAATTTATTATCAATTATTGAACATTGAGATAAACTTTTATAATCCCCATCTGAAGAAGCATAAGCATGTATTCCAGCTTCAACTGCTCTGAAATCATTTCCTGTTGAAATTAAAACCGCATCTACTCCGTTCATTATTCCTTTATTATGAGTAACTGCTCTATTTATATCAATTTGAGCTATGTCAAAAGCACTTTTAAATTTTGATGAAAATTCTCTAGAAGATAGACCAGCTATAGTTCCTAATTCTTCTACATTGCACTCCACAGATGCTTCAACCATGCAATTAGGAGTATAATTTGATAAAATTGACATTATTATTTCAATTTCTTTTTCCGAGTCTTGTAAAAGGTTAGACTTTAAAATTATCTCCTTGAAAGCTTTAGAGATTTTCTCTAAACATGAGTTAATAAAATTAGCGCCCATAGAATCAACTGTAATGAAATCTACTGATAATTGGAAATAATGATTTAAGTTACTTGATTTATCAATCAATATAATTTTTTTAATTCCACCACCCCTGGCTCTCATTTTTTTTGTTATTTCATCTGTTGATTTGATTAAATCTAATTCATTATCACTTATCAACTTTTCGAGAGATTCTTTTCTTCCTTTGAATAAAAAATGTATTTGACCATTTTTTAGATTGTTGATTATATTAGATTTAAATCCTCCTCTTTCAAACCAAAATTTTGAAGAATTAGATAAAGCAGCGACAACAGAACTTTCCTCTGTAACGAGAGGAACACAATAATTTTTATTATTTATAAGAAAATTAGGAGATACAGAGTATGGTAAATAAAAATTTGAAATACTATTTTCTGAAAATGAATTGTGCAAAGATTGAATCTCATTGTCATTATTCAAATATGAATTTAAAATTTTTTTACATTCACTGGATTCATTTAAAAAATTTGAACTAATCCAATTGATCTTATCTTCTCTAGAAAGTTTCGAAAAACCAATTATTTTTTCTGGCATAATTTTCTTTACTTTATGTAAATATAAGTGAAATCAATCTCAATTTAATCTAACTAATCAGCAACTATGGAAAAAGTAAAACTCTTTAATGGTGATGAAATAAATCAAAGGACAATTTTAGGTCATCCTTCAGGTCTTTTTACTCTTTTTTTTACGGAGATGTGGGAAAGATTTTCTTACTATGGTATGCGTGCAATACTTGTATTATTTCTTATATCATCTTTAGATAATGAAGGTTGGGGATGGGAAAGGAAAGATGCGTTATTATTATATGCTTGGTATACTGGCCTTGTCTACATTACACCAATTTTTGGAGGCTTACTCGCAGATAAATTCCTTGGTTACAGAAAAGCAGTTGTTATCGGAGCCTTTTTGATGACTTTAGGACATGCAGCTATGGCCTTAGAGGTCTTTTATGATTTTTACTTATATGTTGGATTAAGCTTTTTGATCTTGGGGAATGGTTTTTTTAAGCCCAATATTAGTTCAATGGTTGGACAGATGTATAAAGATCAAGGTAAAATAAAGGACGCAGCATATACAATTTTTTATATGGGTATAAACTCTGGTGCCTTTTTGGGTATTCTTTTGTGTGGTTATATAGGTGAAACAGTTAATTGGCATTATGGTTTTGGACTAGCAGGAATATTTATGTTGTTTGGAATGTTACAGTTTCATTATGGTCAGAAAATATTTGGTGATATTGGTTTATCTATAAACAATAGTAAAGATGAAGAAACGATTACTAATGAAGACAATAATGAACCTCCTAAGATTATTAGTGATAGATTAATTGTAATTGGTATTTTCTCATTTGTAACTGTTTTCTTTTGGTGGGGTTTTGAGCAAGCGGGAGGTAGTATGACAATTTTTGCAAATGATTATACTAATAGAGATTTAGTTGGTACTGGTGCTTTAGTTTTTAAAATTATTAATTCCTTGTTGACAATTGTTCCAATGATTATTTTAACCATCATACTTTATCTTTTATTTAAAAACACATTTGAAAAGTATGCTATTTCAAACCTCTTTTTAGCTTCAAGTTTTGTGATTATTTGGGGTATTGTCATTTGGATGCTAAGTAGAGAATTTTCTCAAGATTCAACTGAAGTACCTGCATCATGGTTTGCTATTTTAAACTCATTTTTTATTATTGTATTTGCACCTGTACTATCAAAAGTATGGCAATCTAAATTTAATCCATCTGGCCCTATAAAATTTGGTATTGGTTTAATGCTTTTAGCCCTTGGATTCGGAATCCTTTCATATGGTTCAATTAATATTCCATTAGGAGCAGCCACTGCTTCACAAAGTATGGTTTTTCTAATTTTAGCCTATTTATTCCATACACTTGGAGAGTTATGTGTTTCTCCTGTTGGACTTTCATATGTTAGTAAATTAGCACCACAAAAACTAGTTGGATTAATGTTTGGTGTTTGGTTCGTAGCAAACTTTATTGCAAACACTGCAGCAGGAATTACAGGTAGTTTTATTGATCCGATAGTTGAAGATTATGGTATGTCTGTCTTCTTTTTAATATTCACTATTCTACCTGCCTTTGTAGGATTATTGATGATATTAGCAAATAAGAAAATCGTTACTATGATGCATGGAATTGAATAATTAATTATTTAGATTTAATTATTGAATTAGCTATATTATTTGATGTTTTATCTAAGGAAAGCATAGAATAAATCTTTGAATAATGTTTGAGCATTTCTAATCTTTTTTGACCATTTATTATTTCATTAAATTCATTGATTAACTCCTTTTCAGTTAATTGATTCTGAATTAGCTCTTGAACTACCTTTTGCTTTAAAATAATATTCACAAGTGAAATAAAATCAATTTTCACAAATGTCCTACCAATTAAATAACTAATGAAACTAGTTTTATAACATACTATTTGTGGAACTTTAAAAAGAGCACATTCTAATGAAGCTGTTCCACTAGTCACTATTGCAGCTTTAGAGTTAGTTAATAAATCGTAAGTTTGATTATAGACCACTCTTACACTCATTTCCTCTGCTATCTTATATAAACTTTTGTCTACATTTTTTACTCCTGCAATGACAAACTCATATTTTGAAAAATGTTTTTTTAGAGTTAAAAAAATTGGTAACATAGACTTAATTTCTTGAGTTCTACTACCAGGTAAAAATGCTATAATATCTCTTTCTTGTGAGATATTATTGTTCTTAAAAAATTTATTATTTGGTTTAAAATTATCAACTTGCTCAATTAGAGGATGACCATAATAAGTTGACTCCATTTTGTGTTTGTATTTGTAATATTCTTTTTCAAATGGAAATATAACATAAAGCTTATCTATGCTATTTTTAATAGTTTTAATTCTACTCTCTTTCCATGCCCATATTTGAGGGCTTATATAATAGTAGTTTTTAAATCCATTTTTTTTTGCCCACTTACTAATTACTAGATTAAAACCAGGATAATCAATATATATAATTCTATCAGGACAAAATTCATTTATATCTTTTTTGCAAAACTCTATGTTTTTCCAAATAGTAAAAATATTTTTTAGTACTTCGTAAAATCCCATAAAAGCAAGTTCTTTTATGTGTTTTACGTTAACACCTCCACTTTGGATCATTTTATCTCCACCCCAAAATCTGATATTTGCTTCTTGATCAATTAATTTGATTTCATCAATCAATCTAGAACCATATAAATCTCCTGATGCTTCTCCAGCTATTATGTAATATTTCATTTAAAATTCCATTCATTTAGATTTTGAATGGCATGGTGAGCAGTTAGATCAAATTTAACAGGAACAATAGATATATAATTTTGATTTAAAGCCCACTCATCAGTGTCTTCTCCTTTATCTCTATTTACAAATTTTCCAGTTAACCAATAATATTCTTGTCCTAATGGATTTTTTCTTTTATCAAATTCCTCATCCCAAAATGCTTTAGCCTGTCTACATACTTTTACTCCTTTAATTTTAGATTTTTCAACAGATGGGATATTAACATTAAGCACAACTCCATTTGGAATTCCGTTTTTTAAAGCAGTAAGAGTAATTTTTTTTATATAATCTTTAGATTCTTCAAAATTAGCATTCCATTTATAATCAAGAAGAGAGAAACCTATAGCAGGAATCCCTTCTATTCCAGCCTCAATAGCTGCACTCATCGTCCCTGAATAAATCACATTAATTGATGAGTTTGACCCATGATTTATTCCTGATACACATAAATCAGGTTTTCTTGGCATAAGTTCATTAATAGCTAATTTAACACAATCAGCTGGTGTTCCAGAACAACTATATTCTATTGTTTTAGAATCCTTAGGAGTGATCTTTGATGTATGTAAGGTTGAATTTATAGTTATTGCATGTCCCATCCCAGATTGAGGGCTATCAGGAGCAACAACTACAACATCACCAATTTCCTTCATTACACTAATTAAATTTCTAATTCCTGGAGCGTTTATTCCATCATCATTTGTTACTAATATTAGTGGTTTGGACATAAAAGTTATTTAATGTAAAGATATAAAAACGTTTAACTCATTTAACTTTAACATAAACTTTGCTTCAATTCTGCTTTGCTTAAGTTTATTTTAAATTAATTTAGCAATATGTTTTTAAGAATATTTGGATTTGTAATATCTGGAATTATTTCATTAGTAATATACTTTGAGGTATCCAATGTCAATTTTTCAAGTGATGAGCCAAATAAAGATAGGCTTCTTGTAGATTTAGTCTCATATGTATTAGATAAATTACATTACGATCCTCAAATTATAAATGATGACTTTTCAATTAAAGTTTATGATGACTTTATTGATGCAGTTGATTCTCAAAAAAGGTTCCTACTGAAATCTGATTTAGAACTTTTTTCCCAGTTTAGACTGTCTATTGATGATCAAATCAATTCATCAGATATTACTTTTTTTAATGTAGTTTATGAAACACTAAAAAAAAGAATTGATGAAGTTGAAAACTTTTACGGTGAAATTTTAGAGGTTCCATTTAACTTCCAAATAAATGAAGAAATTAATCTTGATTATGAAAATTTAGACTATGCATCAGGCTCAGATGAATTAAAAAAAATATGGAGAAAAAGACTTAAGCTTTCTGCTCTTGATGGATATGCATCAAAAAAGGAAATAAAAGATAAAGAAGAAGTCATCTCAGAAGAAGAAATTGAAAAAGAATCAAGAACTGCTATTTCAGAAAATTTAAAAGATTTTTTCCAATTTAATAATGAACTTGAAAGATCAGACTGGTTTTCAATATATCTGAATTCTATTGTAACTCAATTTGATCCTCATACTTCCTATCTCGCTCCTGAGGCAAAAGAAGCCTTTGATCAAAATATATCTGGTAAATTTCAAGGAATAGGAGCAAGACTATTTAAAAGAAATCAACAAGTAGAAATCTCAGAAATAATTATTGGTGGTCCTGTTTGGAGAGACAATCTTCTAAATGTTGGAGATATTATCATTGCTGTTGCACAATCTGCAGAAGAAGAGCCAACTGAAATATCATTGATGAAATTAACGGATGCTACTGACTTAATTAAAGGTGAGAAGGGTACAAATGTGTTTTTGACTGTTAAAAGAGTTGATGGCGGTATTGAACAGGTTGAAATAACAAGAGATATTGTTGAGCTAGAAGAGACTTATGCTAAGTCTTCAATAATTAAAGATGACTCAAATATTTATGGTTTAATAAATCTGCCAAGATTTTATGTTGATTTTGATGATTACGGTGAAAGAAATGCTGCAAGTGATATCAAAAAAGAAATCTTAGAATTAAAGAATAAAAATATAAATGGATTAATACTTGACCTTAGAAATAACGGAGGGGGCTCATTAAAAACTGTTGTTGATATTACAGGTTTTTTTATAGAGAAAGGTCCTGTAGTTCAAGTTAAAAGTATAGGAGGAAGAAAAGAAATTCTTAAGGATAATGATCCATCAATTATTTGGGATGGACCACTTGTTATTCTTGTTAATGAGTTTTCAGCTTCAGCATCAGAAATTTTAGCTGCAGCACTTCAAGATTACAATAGAGCTATAATACTTGGAAGTAAACAAACCTATGGTAAAGGAACTGTTCAAAATGTAGTTGATTTAAATAATGTTATCTCGGGTAACACTTATGGTGATTTAGGCTCACTTAAAATTACTACTGATAAATTTTACAGAGTTAATGGAGGATCTACTCAACTTGAAGGTGTTAAAAGTGACTTAATCTTTCCTAATAGATATTCCTATATTGATATTGGAGAAAAGGATTTAGAAAATCCTCTTAGCTGGGATAAGATTGATCCTGCTAGATATGATAATTCAGTTAAAGTTTTTAACTATGCTCAGGCTATTTCAAATAGTAAAGAAAGAATTGGTCAGAACAAATATTTCTCAATAATTGATCAACATGCTAAATTGATTAAATCTAAACAAGATGATAAAACAATTTCGTTAGATTATAATTCTTACAAAGAAGATCAAGAAGAATTTAAGCTACAAAGTGATAAGTTAAAAGTTATTGAAGAATTTAATTCACCATATTTATTCGAATGGAATGACAATAATCTTGATGCAAATAGTTCATACAATGATGATATGAAAGAAAAAAGAGATAGATGGATTAAGTCTTTACAAAAAGATATTTATGTTGATGAAGCTATGAATCTTTTAAAAGACCTGTCATCTTATAAAGGAAATGATATATTATCTCAAATAAACATTGATTAATCTTCTTTTAATCTACTTGAATCAAAGTTCAAGTATATAAAAAACATT
>Ga0209095_1001759_pt1 | contig 11355 bp, 6 predicted proteins | sample COGITO_mtgs_1104_3_FD_184795 | JGI IMG/M metagenome (GOLD analysis project Ga0209095, IMG submission 184795) | Pelagic marine microbial communities from North Sea - COGITO_mtgs_110404 (SPAdes) (version 2) | ecosystem: Environmental > Aquatic > Marine > Epipelagic ... | reverse complement strand
GTTTATGAGAAGCGACGGACGAGAAAGAACAAAGTTACTGGCTTCTTGCGGTGCAGTGAAGAGACCCTCGAAAGAGTGACGGCCGCTTCCCCGGCTAACATCTTTTCGTTCGTCCGCCACCAGCCCATGGTGGTGAAGCCAGTCGAATGGTCTGACCACAATTACGGCGGTTATCTTGAGCTCTCGTCGTCTGTCATGCGAACGCACGGGTGCATGGTGCAGCGAAATATGCTGAAGGAAACGAGCTCTACCGGTGATCTAGATGTCGTTTACAAGGGCCTGAACAGCCTGCAGCGGATCGGCTGGCAGATAGATGGGAGAGGCCTGGACGTCTGTCAGGAGGCGTGGGAACTAGGGTTGCCAATTGCTGACCTTCCAAGGAGAGAGGACATGGTGGTGCCAAGCAAGCCGAAGAAGGAATTCGTGAAGCCGAAGCGTCCCGACGGCTCGGACTACGATCGGAAAGACCCGATAATGCTTGAGTACTACGATCAATTAAATAAATACTACAACGCGGTCCACCACGTGGAGAGGAAGAAGCAGAGGAACGCCGAGATGCATTCGCTGCGATGCGACACGATGATCAAGCTGATGACTGCTGAGAAATTTCGCGACTATGAGATTTTCTTCCCTTATAACCTCGACTTCCGTGGTCGTGTATATCCAATCCCCCCCAATTTGAACCATGTGGGCAGCGACTTGTGCCGTGGGATGCTTCGTTTCAGTGAATCGAAACCTTTAACGGAGAGAGGGTGGGAGTGGCTAAGGATCCACATTGCAAACTTGTTTGGGGTGTCGAAAGTGTCATATGCGGATCGTTTGCAGTGGGTCGAGGACAATTTCGATGAATTGAGAGACTCAGCCGAAAACCCAATCCATGGCCATCGCTTTTGGCTGGAGGCTGACGAGCCTTGGCAAGCTCTTGCGGCTTGCAGGGAGCTGATGGATGCGTTCGATTCTGGGGACCCTGTCAGTTTCGAGAGTTCTCTCCCGGTTCATCAAGACGGAAGCTGCAATGGGCTGCAGCACTACGCTGCCTTGGGTCGCGACTTGGACGGAGGAACGGCAGTGAATCTATGCCCGACAGAGCTCCCCCAGGACGTGTACATGGGAGTGTGCAAGATTGTGATCGGTAAAGTCAACACCCTGGCCGACAGCAAACTGCCCATTGACGCGAATCCGAAGGAGAAAAAGGCTCACGCGAGTGCAGTACTGCTCAAGGGGAAAGTCGGAAGGAAGACGGTAAAACAGACTGTCATGACTAGCGTGTACGGTGTGACGGCTATTGGAGCTCGGATGCAGGTCGAGAGGCGTCTCATTGATATTTTTAAGGACGAAGGAGTTGACACTGACGAGATCGAGAAGGATATTTACGATGCAAGTTTTTTTTTGTCCCGCCTCACCATGGAGGCCATGAACGAACTCTTCACTGGGGCCAGAGAGATCATGTCCTGGCTACAAGATTGCAGTGAAATTTGTTGTCGTCAGGGACAACCGATGAGCTGGATAACGCCTCTTGGCCTCCCCTGCATCCAGCCTTACCGCAAGGAAAACCAAGTGAGAGTGAGTACACTGATGCAGAGAATCACCATAGCTAGGAATACGTTTGAGCTGCCAGTGGACAGCCGGAAGGTAAGACAAGACTGTCAACGATTACAAAATATAATGTCAAAAGAGAAGGAGAGAAACAGGATATTGATTGTCTTTGTGTTTGGTGTTCCCTTCACGCTCGCTAACCCCGCCATGTCCGTCTATCTCGCCTTTTCTTGCAGCAAAAAACGGCTTTTCCCCCCAACTATGTTCACTCATTAGACAGCACTCACATGTTGTTGACGAGCATGGAGATGGAGAAAAGGGGGCTAACATTTGCGGCAGTTCACGACAGTTACTGGACTCACGCCTGTGACATTGATGAGATGAGCGACATTTTGAGGGATGAGTTCGTCGACCTTTACAACAAGCCATTGCTCACGGTCCTCAAGGCAGATTTGGAGAGCAGATTCCCCGGGGTTGTTTTTCCGCCCATTCCTGAAACAGGACAGCTAGATTTGGAGTCTGTTAAGAAAAGTAGGTATTTCTTCCAGTGAAGGTATACAGTAAGATAGATTTATTGCTGCGTTTAGAGAAGGAATACCATAATTTTACTCATTTTTCCTCCGAAATCCTGCCTTGTATATTTCTGTACGCGCTGGTTTATAAAGACAACTGAATAATACCAGGACGCTTTTTTTTTCGTTTAAAAACCCCTCCCATCATCACATAATTTCTTAATTCTACCGATAGAGAACGTTTGAAGTTCTCCCAAAGCTCCCATCCCAAAATGAATCCCCAACTGCAGGCCATCTTGGAACAATCTCCGAAGCATGCAACCACTCACCGAAGTAACAAGCAACCAGCCAGACAGCAGGCAATGAAAGATAATCAGCAGAAACAACTTGCCCTGTCGTCAATCGCCAAGAAAAAGAGTAAGTCAAAGGTGAATGTACCCTACCTCAATCACACAAAAAACAACAGCAACCATTCCTATTCAATTTCGCAACATTCCCCCAAACATAATAAAAACCGTCATTCGTCTGCTTCGTTCGATCCGAATGCAAAGACTGGCGTGGAGCTGCTGACCGGAATCCGATCTCAAAAAGATGACATCTTAAAGAAAGTTGATAATCTGACTAAAGCTTTCGACGAGGACAACAACAGTTCTGCTGAGCCCCAGACACAATCCCCGAGCGGAACCGCGTCCCGCGGGTCGACTGTACAACTGCGCGACAATATTGCAAATGCTATTAATATGGCCATGTCTTCTCAGAAAATTTCCGTGCTCCAAAAGGATTCGCTTAACAGCATCCTCGACTGGTTCGATGAATTGCGCAACACAGATGGCAAGTACAACCCAGAGGCGGATACAGATATTATATTCAACGATAGCGCGAGCAATCTTATTGCAGATACCGAGACTTCGAAGGAGTTTCTTAAAGACAACACCAATGTAGTGTCAAGCGCCTCAAGCAACTTGAACAACATCTTTAAGAACATGGTGAAGGCTTTCGGTCAAGAGAACACGCGCTTGTCCGCTGATCTTACGTCGGACATAAAAATTAAAGAGAAAGACATCAAGAAACTCAGGGCGGACATTGTCGAGGCTAGGAACAGCATCGACAGTCTCACCCAGTTCAACACCAATCTGGAGCGGCGCTACCGCCTTGCCGACAGCCGTGCAAACACGCTCGAAAGTAATCGGCGGAAAGCTTTAAAGGACTGGAGTGATCTCAGCAAAGATTTTAGTGATCGCATCGTTCACTTAGAGAAGCTCGTAGCCCAGGAGTGTAGCAAGAGCAAGATGATGGAGCAGATTTTGCGGTCAGGGGGGCTGGAGCTTGCCATGGAGAGTAAAAAAGACGAAGGAGATGGCAATGAAGATGGGGGTGAGGAGGACAGTGCCGAAGCTGCTGAGCGAAAGTCTTACTTGCAATCACTTTTGATACAAATCAATGACCTCAATGACCGCTTGCAGGCTAAAGATATGGAGTTGAATCAAATGACAAGGAAGGCGGAGGCAGATTTGGCTAAGGTGCTGTCTGATCTCAAAGTGGAACGGAACAGGAATTTGGAATCTGGAAGAGGCATGGCAGATGATATGGTTGCCGCCAATGAGGCGGCAAAGGGGGAACTCGCCAATCTGAAGGCGAAGAAGGACGCCGAAATGGCCGAGATGAAGGAGAAGAACATGGCTACTCAGGAACGCCAAAAGGACGTTATCGCTGCATTGGAGAGCGAAAAGAAATCTCTGGCGGAAAAGGTTACTAAATTGGAGGCTGATCTAGCAAACTCAAGCAGCACCTCGCTAAGTGCGAAGGAGTCAATGACGGAGATCCAGATGAATTTAGACTCCCAGATTGAGGAGAACAAAAAACTGTTGGCCCAGATCCATGAGATGGAGAGCTTGCAGAGGAAAAATGAAGCTTCAAAGGGCAACAAATCCAAAGAATATGGGGAGAAAATAAAAGAAGTGGAAATCGAGCACGCCAAGGAAATTGAGGCGATAAAAGAACGAGCCGCTGATCAATCCCGTTCTCTCCAAGAGAAGGTGGATGAGTTGACTAAGAAGCTCGCTGATTTAGAAGCCAGCCAAAAGGCGCAACAAGGCCAATCGCGCGAGTTGGACAGGATCTTGGAGAAACACGAAGAAGAAGTTAAATCACTGAAAAACCTGCTGAGTGAGCGAGAGGCACGAATGTCCATGTTGGATAGTAACCAAGAACTTGTTCTTCAAGAGATGAAAAAAGCCCACGAAGAGGAGTTGAATGATGTGCATAATCGGCAAAAAGAGATGGAATCAAAACTAGAGACGACCGGAAGTGTTAGTGAACAGGCATTGGCGGAGCTAACGGAGAAAGCCGCCGAAGAAGTAGCGATGCATCGAAGCTTGCTAGAGAAGAGCGAGTCGAGCAGAAAATTGTTCGAAGCGGATGCCGCACTACAGCTAAATAATCTCCGAAAAGAGAAGGAAGACGAAATCGACAGGCTGAAGAGCGAAATGTCAGGATTATCGGGCTCCTCTAGCGAACAAGTTCAGGAGCTGAAAAACAAAAATGAGACATTGAACGATAAGATTGATGAACTTGTTCGGTTGCTTGGAAAGGAAAAGTTGAAAATGAAGGCTCAGGTTACGGCGAGCAAGAGCCAAATGAGTGATCTCGACCGCCAGTTACAGGCCAGTGAATCTCAGGTCCAACGCTCGCTCAGTGACAACGCGAGCCTCCGAAGAAATGTCCAGGAGATCATGGGGGGGATTCAAAACTGCAGCAAGCTACTTGAGGACATTCAAATCGACCAAGAGGAATTCAATGACTGGGACAGAGTGGACAAGGTGTTCAACGAAATCTCTGATATGATTCACGGGGAGAAAAGCCAAAAGATTGAGAGGTCTCGAAAGAAGCTTGAGGCGGAGAATCGCAGAAAGAGCAGGATGCTTTTGAGTTTCATGAAAAAGAAGATGAGTTTCAGCAATTTTGCTGATGGCGCTCCTCGGAAACTTACAGCCACGGGGAAATTCTGGACTGCTGACAGAAAGAGCAAGTTCATTGCTTTAAGCGCCGAGACTTTAATCAACAAGAAGCGCGGGAGCACTTTTTTCGCCTCTCCCCCACACAGTAGTGAGGCGTCAACGAGGCCAGGAACGGCCGGTAGTGAGACCGCGAGTGAAGCCAGTTCAAGCAATTTCGGTTCTAGGCCTGGGACAAGCAGCAGGCCTGGAACTAGCAAAGAGCCTTATGTACCGCAAATTATTGAGGAGGAGGAGAGAAGTGACCTAGGGCAGTCGTCCCCTACGATTGAGAATGTCGGAGCAGGCAATGCTGCTGCAGTTGATGTCAATACCCGGAAGGAAGAAGTCGACAGGTTGTCGGCTCCTTCGAATGTAATTGAGGGAAAAGAAGAGGAGACACCCCATATTGCTGCAAATGGGGACGAACATGAGGCTGGAAATGGGCAATCAACAACCGCATCAGTCGGTGCTGCAAGAGAGGCCGAAACCAAAGTTGAAATCGCCCCAGCCAAAGATCGACCGCAAGTATTGTCGCACGACCCACCCGACCCATCGACTTCAATCCAGCCTCCTATTACGGCGTCAGCGAAGGGAGATAAATCATCTAATATTCCGCCGGCTAATGATAATTCGTCCCCTGCAGCTTCTCTGGCTTCACCTGAAGAGTTGGAAAGTAACGACGAAAAGAAAGTTGAGGAGGTGGTGATAACGGAGGAAAAGGAGGGAGAAAATGTCACCGAAGAGGGGACCATCTCTACGGCAGACGCCGACGTTGTGGAGCAAAGAGACAAAGAAGAATCGGTAGAAAATCAAGAAGAGGGCCCATCAACAGCAAACCCTTCAGTACAAGAAGAGAGTGCGAGTCAGAGAAAGGTGGTAGAAGAACAAGAATACAATCAGGTCTCAACCACAGCACCTGTATCTCCTGTAGCAGAGGAGAAACCGCAGCCCCACAGGTCCGTCTCGCCAGCAGAAGACCCAAATTTCCCTGCTCCGACTACGGATTCTGTTATAGTAGGGGAGGTTGCTCCTCAACTCTCTCCAACCTCTGCCCCAACCACCACAATCGCGGTACCTGGATCACTTGATAAGGTAAAAGTGGCAAATGTTGAAGTGCCAGCGATAACTCCCGTCGCCCCTGTGCCTACACCTGCGCCTGCACCTGTACCTGTACCTGCACCTGCGCCTGCGCCTGCGCCTGCACGTTCTAGAACTGCTCAAAAGTCGCCTAAAGTGTCGCAGCGGAGAATGACGACGTCTCTTTCGCAAATGCAGCTGTCAGACAATACTAAGGGGGTTATAAAACTCTGCAAAAGGTCAAAAGAGCTCCGACAATCTTGCGTCGAGTGCAAAGCCCAACTTAACGAAAAGCAGCAGAAGAAAGGTCCTCGTTCTGTCATTTCAGACCTCGAGACTCGTCGAAAAAAGCTTGAGATAGATCTGGTAGAGTGCACCGAAAAGCTTGAGGGCGTCATTCTAAGTGACATTATGGTAGCCGTAGACGCCCTAGCTATGAATAATGAAGACAAAAGTAATGACAAGCTTCTAGATGTTCTTCAGAAAACGCTAAATACCGCCGACATAAAGGAGGTGTCTCTCTTAATAGCCAGTACGTTACCTGAGCTCGAAAAGACAGGCAGAGATAAACAGCCGTCAATTCGGTTTTTGTCGAACAGCCTCTCCAACTGCAATGTTGCAGAGCTACAGACGATGTGCCACAGTGTCGCTGTCTCGGTTGAAGGACTGGACATGCATATCAAGAATGCTCATGATGAAGACGAAATATTATCCCTTACGAACAAGAAGGTGCTTGCCGCAAATCAACGCAAGGTTTTGGAACGAGCAGTCAAAGAGGCAGGAGGTTGGAGGCAGGCGATTTTTCTCGATAATGGGGATATTGACACCGAAGTAGACATCTCCATTTGGCCCTTGGAAGATCAGGTCCAGATGCTCTCCATGATAAATGACCAAATATCCATTCGGATGGAAGAAGAAAAGGCTCACTTTAAGAATCAACTTATGAAAGAAAGATCGAGAGCACGGACCCCTCAAGTAGATAGGAGTGAGAGAGATAAACAGGAGAAATTACATAAGCAGATTCGGAAGATGTATGATCATGTGGGATCTTACAGGGTCCCTAAGGAAGAGCCGCCGCCCTCCATGATAGTCGAAAAGGATGAAAAGCGAGATCTTGTCGGTCTCGGTGACAGCGTCGCGTTACATAACTTCCATGAGGCTAGTACTGAGGTCGTGCAAGATGCATTGGACCGAGACGAAAATCGAGTTAAGGCGGTGATTGAGATTTTCGAAGAGAAAATTGTTGTAATGGAAGAGGAAAAGAGGGACCTAGCGGTCGCCTTAGAGAAGTTGAGTAAGGAGGCCGGTGAAAAAAGTATTGATCCCAGCGTGTTGAATGAGCTGGAAACGCTGAGAGAAGAGCTTGCTAAAAGGGAGAATTTAATGCATGAGCTAGAGAATAGCATCCGCTTAAAAGGCGAAGATGTGGATAGAATGGCTGGGGAAATCAAGGACCTACAAACTTCCATCGATAAAAAAGATGGCGACTTGACAAATCTCAACGAGCTACTTGAAGAGGGTCAGAAGGATCAAGGAACCAATCTTGAGCAACTCACGGCGATGCAACAATCAATGGACCTGGCGGAAAAGGCCCAGAATATGTTGAAGGAGCGGGTGAAAGAGCTTGAACTCCAAGAAACATACTTTCGAGCTCAGCTCGACAAGATGATGGCTCGGGAGAAAGAACTAGAGGAAGAGAGGAATGCCGTGATGGAGGCCCGAGCTGCGGACGAGTTTGCGCTGAAAGAGCTGGAAAACCAGCTCGAGTTAGCTCTGGACGGAGACAGCAAAACGAGAATCGAAGCTCTCCGACGGAGGAGACAGAAGAAGCTTGGCAAATACAGCACGGCCCTCGACGACATTAAAAGGAGGAGAGAGGATAACTTGCTCAAGGTTATGAAGTCGTTCCAGTGGATTCACCACGTTCCCCAGGTCGTATTTAACGGGAGACCGTACGCCAGCATTGTTGAGTGGGCAAAGGAGAGACAAAAGAATATCGCGGAGAATGGCGGCGGTACGACGGATGATAATGCTCGTCAGGAACTGCTAGAAAGGCTCAGAATGTTGGATATCATGCACCTTGAGGGGAAAGCGTTTAAGGACCTGCGAGAAAAGCACCAGTATGACTATGGAGGAGGGGTGTTTCATGTCAGTGGAGAGGGGGAGGGAGAGAGAAAGGATAAGAGGGATATCATGCTGAGGTACAGGCACGCGAAGGACGAAGACAAGCAACCGTATGGTCCATGGGGGCGACATCCCAGCCTAAGGTACCCATACGCGGATCCCAGTCTTCCCAATGAGACCAGTGGGGGCTTAAGAATCTCCGAAAAGAATAACTTTTTGAATTCTGCTTCGACCGATCAGGAGGATGAAGGCACCTTGACCTCAAAAACCAAAAATACCATGACACAGTCCCAGGCCATATTAAAAAGCAAGAGTACAGGCAATTTCCATTGGAAAAGTGGTGGCTTTAGTAAGTCCACCCCGTCGCCGGTCAATGGTGAAATGGTACCTGTCAAGCGCGTCCAGAAGACTTGGTTCGCTCGCCCCAACACTGAGCTTGACGATCAAAACAAACTCCCAAAAATCAACAAAGACATCAATCCAAGGACGGGTCTCCGGAAGGCGAGTGACCCTTTCGTAGGTGTCAGCAACACTAAACCAAGCAGCGCGAAGCCGCTCAAAGGATGGGAGAACACTAGTGTTGGACTTGGGGGATTAGGCTTGGTGAGCTTGCCGGGAGAAAGTGGAGAAAGTGGAGAAAGTGGTGGAGGAAATGGAGGCGGGGGGTGGGGATTGGAGAAGGAAGATATGAAAGGTTTCAAGTTTGACATTAACGACTTGATAAGCGATCAAACGTACGTCAGTTATGCGGGGGGCCTCCCGGGAAGGGGGCTGAGCTTGAATAAATAACATGTTTGCAATAGTTGTAAAGGAAGCTAGCATTTTGCAGAAACAAATTTATTTTACACGCTATTTTTCGTTGTCGAGTTGGATCTGAACAGAAGATTCCGTCTCATTATTGTTGACAAAGATATTCAATTTTTAAGAACGAAAACCACGTCACCCTCGTATTTTCCTTCGTATAAGTAGAATCTCTCTTAGTTTCTCTACTACTGCCCCCCCTCCCTGCCTGTTAAGTTGCGAGCAATAAGGGTGAGAACAATCCACACACAAAAAACAACCCAGATAGCAAAATGACTTCAATAATGCGGTCAGTGGTATCGAAGAAGAAGAATCGCTTCACAGAAGACGGCTTTAACTTGGACCTTACGTACATAACAGACTCTATCATAGCCATGGGATTCCCCTCGGTTGGGAATGAGTCCCTGTACAGAAATCCACTCCCAGAGGTGCAGCGTTTCTTCAAGGAGAGGCACGCAGGGCATTATAAGATTTACAACCTTTGTAGCGAGAGAGAGTACGAATCTTCCTGTTTCGAAAAGTGCGAGCGTTTCCCTTTTGATGATCACAACCCGAGCGCCTTGGATGTAATAGGGAGATTCTGCAACAGCGTGGAGCGATTTATTTTGAGCGACCCGGAAGCAGTCGTCGCGATTCACTGCAAGGCTGGGAAGGGTAGAACTGGCATGATGATTGCCTGCGCTCTGATGCATTTAGGAATTTGCAAAACGGCACAGGCTGCATTGGATCTCTTTGGGAATAAAAGGACCAGTAACAAAAAGGGAGTTACAATTCCGAGCCAGGTGCGTTAGCTTGAGTCTGAAATTATAATCGCTCATCGAAAATGGCCGTCGTCTTACTAATTCGTTTCGTGACTCGCGTCGGCTTGACCGCGCATTTTATCGACACAGATCCGCTATGTATTCTATTATGAACAGCTGCTCAGGCGACCCGATGTAACCACCTACACCTACAAAATATCTCACATTAGGCTTGCCACGGTACCCAACTTCGACCCGAGCATCACCGGGGGTGGGTGCGACCCCTACTTTCACATCAGACTTCTGCAGAAGACTGGAGAATCAAGCTGGAAGGAACGGAAAGTTTTCAACTACAAGAAAGCGGTCGGTGGGAAGGTAAAAAAATGTTTACCGCATGACAAATTCGTCGACATAGATTGCAGACATCTCAACTGCATCGTCAAGGGCGATGTAAAATTGTGCTTTTTCGACCATGACCAGTACAGCAAGGATGACAAGATGTTCCATTTGTGGTTCCACACAGCCTTCATCGAGCGCAACTTTCTCGTCTTTGACAAGGTGGTTGTTGACAAGGCCTGCAAGGACAAGCACTGCCGCACTTTCGACGCCCAGTTTAAGGTCGAGGTTTATTTACACCGAGTTGACGACCGGGAATTCACTGGGACCACACTTGAGGATGAGGGTGACACAAGAAGTGACACGGACGAGGAGACCGACGAAGAGAACTAAGAAAAAGAAGGTGAAGTGAGATAATTTACCAGAATAAGACGTTGAGCGAGCTTATATACAACCTTTGCGTTTCTAGAAAATTTTGGCTTTCCTGCATCTTCCTTTCATCGTCTTACTGCTTATTACTGTGGTAGTCTTAATTGACGGAGTCAACAGAGATGCACTTATTCCATGGCCTCGAATACCGGCTGGATTAGCGGGTGCCACTGGTGGAGCCAAGCACACAGCCAAAAGAGCCATACGCACACTCCAGAGATTAGAATCACAACGTTAGCAATTGAGGCAGTTTCGGGGTGAACCTGCGAAAGAAGAAGGAGAATTGATTGATTGATGTTAGACTTGAGTCACAAGAACAGAACAGACAGTGCGGTTGCATGCGAACGTATCGGAATGGGGGTCATAGTATCGCATTCGACCGCATTTGGCCGTACGCTGGCACGATGCTGGCCCGTTGATGTACTCTGTTAACATGACAAGCGTGCTACACGCGCAATTACCTTCCCAATGCCCCTCAAAAATTGAGTAGCAAATATCAGCCCAAAGGTTAGCACAGCATAAATTAGAGAACCAGTGACAATTGGACCGGGTAATCCCATCGTAGAGTGGTTTTGATATTTAAGGGTAGGGGGGAGGAGACTTAGTCTTCGTCAGGCTGTGCATGCTCCTTCGCTGTCCGAAGCTCAAACAGAGCCCACGACCTTTTGTGCTGATTTCTCTTTAACCTATTTTTTCGCGGCGCCCAAAGACTCTTGTGTCCATATAGCCCAAAATTTATCCCTAGCCTCTACCTGCTCTTTGCCAGTTCCTCATCTTTTCTTGTTGAGGCCACAGTTCAACCCT
>Ga0209095_1001746_pt1 | contig 11382 bp, 8 predicted proteins | sample COGITO_mtgs_1104_3_FD_184795 | JGI IMG/M metagenome (GOLD analysis project Ga0209095, IMG submission 184795) | Pelagic marine microbial communities from North Sea - COGITO_mtgs_110404 (SPAdes) (version 2) | ecosystem: Environmental > Aquatic > Marine > Epipelagic ... | reverse complement strand
GACGACGACGGCGCAATTAAGAGCGAGGAGCGAGAGCGTTTTTAGAAGAGAGAATAGAGAAGAAGAAAGATGGACACGATCCGATCGACCATTCCTCAAGTGAATGATCTCGAGGAGTATTTAACGAGCACTGGCTTCGCGAAAAAAGATGTGAAAAACTGCGCCTTGTTTTTACAAATGATCGAAGAACATAAATTGAGACGGAGCGCGTCTACGTTCAGAGCTGGAGAGATTGTGTTGGAACACACGAACGAAAAGCTACGCAAACGATCGTTTCTGACGAAAATTCTCTTCGGTTCCAGTCCTTCGACGGTGAACAAACACTTGATTTTGTTGGAGCAAACGTTTATTGCTTCGTTGGATACTTCGAGTACGAACTTGAAACGAGCGTTGGAGCTATTCAACGAGTTAAAAGCGATTGTCGAAGAGACGTTGGGGCAGAAGAATTCGCAACGATTAAAACGCTTAGAGGGTATGTTGTTAGAAGCGTCCGGAGAATTCGACAAAGCGATGGAACACTACGATGCGATATTGGAAGATCAACCGACGGAGCAAAGAGTGATGAAGAGAAGAATAGCAGTTTTTGAATCTCAAAACGATACGAAGAAGTGTTTAGAAGCGTTGAACAAGTATTTGGACGTGTTCATGGACGACGTTGAAGCGTGGGAACACGCTGGAAAGATTTACGCGAAGCTGTTCATGCACGAACAGGCTATCTTTTGTTTCGAGGAATGCATATGCTCGGCGCCGAGTAATTATCACCATCACAGGCGCGTCGCGGAGCAGTTATACGCTTTAGGTGGGTTTGATAACTTACGTCGAGCGAGCATGTATTACGCGGCAGCTATTGATATGTCCACTGGTGCAGATGTGAGGGCGTTGTATGGGTGCATATTGACCCGAAATACGTTGGTGAAGAATCACGCCGGTAGTAGTAACGATAGTAGCAATAGTAACGGTAAGAATAGTATAGAAGCGGTGGAGAATTTGGCCGCCGCGGCGGCTGAACGATTGGAGCAAATGTACGCCATCAAACAGGAAGAGTTACTAGGTATTGTTAGACAAACGGTGAAAGTGAAAGAGGCGAAGAAATGATAAGATTTTTTTAAATATATACCAGTACCAAAACGAGCCGTCGGTAAAAATAGTATCGCGATTTGTGTGTATTTTGCTGATTAAAACTCTTCTTTTTCTATTCTCTCTCTGTTCTTCTTCTTCTTCTTCTCTTGTTCTCTTCTCGTATTCTTCTTCTTATTAGTTGTTATCTTTATTACGTGTTTCTTTCGAGTGGCTGTAACGCGGGCGTCAAGTAGTTGCCCGAGTTCTTTGACGCAACTTGCGTGACGAGCTCGTAGTCGCCCTCGGAGCCTTTATCGTACGCGACGTCAAACGTTCGGTTTCTCGCCTCAGAATCGTGAAGCGACTTCACGCAAACGTCCGCAACATCCGCGCACGAAATAGTTTGCGTCAATCGTTCGCCTTGGTCAAAGACCAACGCCTTACCTCCACTCGGTTCTTCGCTCAACACCGCGGGTCTCACGATGGCGTATTGCAATCCCGATCTTCTCAACGCGCATTCACCGTCTTTCTTGTGCTTCACAACGCGTTGCTTCTCTTCCCCTGGTTCCATGCCTGCGCCAAAGCACGACAGTAGAACGATATCCGCCTCTTCACCTCTCGGGTTCGCTTTGAGATATTCCAAAACTAAGGAAAACTGGTTGGTCGCGCCGGCCAAATCATCTTCCAACGTCTGGTTCGTTTTCGCGTTCACTTTCGCTCGGAACTGAACGCCGATTTTCGCAATCTTTGAAACGTCGAGTTGCGGGACGTCCGCGGACGAGTTCATCGTCGTGTCGTCGACATCTTCTGAAACGAATCGAGACCACGGAATGGATTGCGTTTTCCATCCCAACTTTGTGCGCATGGAAGCGCGGAACAAGTTCCCATCCGTATCGATGACGCAAAGCGAATACTTCTTCGCGTCGCACTTGTATCGAATGGTTAAACCCTCGCAGGAGGACAAATCGATCGCCTTATTCGAACTCTCTGCGTGAAGAATTTTCACATCCGGCGAGATGAGCGTCGCAACGCCGGTTCTCGGCGTCACGAACCCGGACCAACTGGCAAACTTCCAGTTCTCCTCGGACGGTTCAAATTTCACTTTTTGTACAGTTCTTCGAGTCGCTTCCGATTTGGCCGCAGACGTGGACGATTCGCCGCTGCTGGCAGTTCTCCAGCCACCCCCAGCTGCATCGCTTGCGCTTTGGCTGAACTCAGTCGACCATTGTCTCTCACCTTCGAAGTTTTGTGCCCATTTGAAATCCGTCAACATCTTCTTCGACTTGACGGATTGACCCGCTCGTCTCGCCGCCAACGTGTGGAAGTAATCCTGCATCGCCGCGCACGCGTTTTGAACGCCAAGAACCTCGACGTTATACAAATCCGACGTCAACGTTGACGAAGCTCTCGCGCAATACATTATCTTCGCGCAACCTTTCACCGCCTCTCTCATGGTGTCCAAATCTGACACGTCGCCGACAAACACCTCGACGTTGGGCGGTAAAAACTCCTTGTCCGACTCGCGTCGAATCAACGCGCGAACGCCGTACCCTCTCAGCAAGAGCTTTCTCACGATGACTTTTCCAACTCTCCCAGTCGCACCGGTGACTAACACCGTCGTGAACTTCGCCTGCGGATTCGCATCGATCATATCCGTGGTATCGCCCGATAACAAGTCCATGTCGTAGATGCTCGTGTCGTACCCGGCGTTGCCTGGGATGTTCCCGGTAGATTTCTGCAATCGAGTCAACGAGGTGATTTGCTCGAAGAAACCATCGAACATCTCTCTGGATTTACGACCAATCGCGATTGGATTGATGTCATCCGCGGACATGTCTTTGATTTCTTTCTTTTTATTTCTTTTTTCCTTTCTTCTCAGCTTCGCTGGCACATCCGACGTCATCTTTGCCGATGATGACGCTCCTGCAGAAGATTTATCCTCTTTGTCGTCGCTTTCGTCGGAGGAAGCGGACGCGCGAACGACGACGACAGAAGACGAGGAGAAGTTTCTTCTTCCGTTGTTTTTATTGCGCCCTGCGGAAGAGAACGGTGCTGCGGAGGAGGAACCACCACCTTTTAGAGGTGCACCACCTCTGAGAAAGGTGACTTGGTTTTGGACGACGACTAATCTTCGGGAATGGGAAGAGGAGGAAGAGGAAGGCAGATTGCTCGCGCGCGCGGCGGCGGCGGCAGAACTCGTCGTCGCGCAACCAAACGGTGATGATGTTGCCGCAACCACCATCTGACTGTATTTATTTATTTATGTATTATGGAAGTGCGCGTATGGAGAGCGCTTTGAAGTAATATATTTTAAGTGGAGTAATCTCGGATAACTCTCTCTTCTTCTTCTTGTGGCCCCAGAGAGACGCAAAAGAAAAGAAAGAAAAAAAAAACGAAAAAAAAAGCACTGGAGTCTTCTTTCCTTTGATTTTAAGAGAGACCCAAAAAGAGAAGAAGAGAAACGGACTTTTGAAGATTCCCACACAGTGAATGAAGTGAGACAACACAACAAAACACGAAAGACACGCACTCTGTGTTATTATTTTCACAAACAGAGAGAGAAAGAGATAGAAGAAGAAGAAGAAGAAGAGATAAAACAGCAGCGATCATCATCTCGATGAGAAGAAGAAGAGAGAAGAAGAAGAAGATTTTAATATCATCGCGCGCTTTATCCTTCCTTCGTCTAAAAGTCAAAAGCACGACAGAAACAACAAACGAATTTTTTCTTTTCAAAAGTCGTTGAGAGGGTGACCGTTTGTTTGATTCTTTCTTACGAAGAAGAGTACCACCGAGTGCAGGACCACGACGAGGACTATAATAACGTGAATAATAATAAAGGACGAGAAGATAACGATGATGATGGCGACGACGACGACGACGAATACAGAAGAAAATCAGAGCAGAGACGCGTACGGGTTTGCGATTTCAAAGGAGAACAAACAGCCCAAAGATTGGAAGGAAGTGCTGAGAAAAGAGGAAGAGGAACGTCAAGTCGCGTGGTACGAATTTTTACGAAGGGGAGAAGATGGTATGACGCCACCGACGCACGCTAAAAGAAAGATGAAATACAACGAGGACAACGAAGAAGAAAAAGACGACAACGACGAAGACGAAGAAGAAAACGACTCCTTTGACGCCGTAAGAGCGGTCATGGCTCTGATACGCGACGACGATAGCGCCGATGACGATGCCGACGACAAGAAGGAGGAGAAGAAGAAGAAGAAAAAGAATACGGACACTACTAGCGACGAAGTATCCAGTAGCAGCGAATTCGATGGAAAACGAAGGAAAGAGCTCGAGATGCTCGTGAACAATGGTTTACCGATGAGTCAACGCGCGAAACTTTGGGAAATTTTTGCAAACGTACCGAGTAAACGCAAGAAAGGTTTATACGATGATTTAGTTCGAAGAATCGAAGAAACAGTGGACGAGAATAATGCAGACGATAATAGTTATAATCTGATTTTGAGCGAACGAAACGGATCGCCTCCGAAAGATGCGAATGATGACACTAACATCAACAACAACAAAGCGACTCTTCCCACGAGCGACGACGACGATAAATGCGAATCGAAGCTTTTTGACATTTACAACCACGTGCAGAGCTTTGCGGATGCAAAAGTGCAGGTCGAGAAGGATCTCCCACGAACCTTTCCGGCGCATCCGTTACTGGAAGGCGTCGGGAGAGATGCTCTTCGACGCGTATTATTAGCCTACGCAAGATACAATCCGAAAGTTGGATACTGTCAAGGTCTTAATTTCTTAGCTGGACTTTTGTTGCTGCTCATGCCGGAAGAGTCCGCGTTCTATGTGCTCGGGACAATCGTCGAGGACATCTTGCCAGGATATTTCGTCACGAAGCAAATGCTCGCGCCTTCGGTGGATCAGAAGATCTTGAGAGTATTCGTCAGTCAAAAGTTGCCGACGCTTTTAGAAAAGCTCGATAAGTTCAACATTCCGTTATCGGCAATTACTTTGAATTGGTTTTTATGCTTGTTTGTGAACTGCTTGCCGTGGGAGACCGCGTTACGAGTTTGGGACGTTTTGTTATTCAAACGTGATCGAACGGTCTTGTTTCAAGTAACTTTAGCTCTGTTAGAATCGCCGTCTATTTTGAAAGCGGTGAAAGAACCTACATCAGACGTGAGCGCGCTAGCGACGGCGTTACAAAGTGCCGTGACGGAAGCATTCGACGCTTCGGCGCTGATGATGACGGCGACGCTCGGTAACGCAGACGTGACGATGCACAAGGTTGAACAGCTCGCGAGAAAGCATAAGAAATCCGTCGCCAAGGAGATTTTTGGCGCAGATTACCACCAATTTATGACAATGTCCATGAGCTTCGCGTTCACCAACACCACTGGCAACAATAACAAAGACAGCGGCAAGGACGGAGAAGATGCCGATTCGAAGAAATTAGGAGAGATGTTTGAGAAATGGTGCACGCCGTGGAGAGAGAGAAAAAAATATATACAACAGCAAAGCACAAAAAATAGAGAGAAGGAAGAGGGAGTATCACTGACGACGACGCCCGAGCTCGCGGATGATAATATCGACGAGGAGGGCGCGTCACTGGACGAAAAAATTTCGAAAGTTTTACGCTTTGACGAGACGGACGAAGATGGACGACCAGCGAACCACCCGTTGGTGGAAACGCCGATGACGTGCGACTCGGTCCAATCTTCGTCAGCACCAGTAGCAAAACAAAAAGAAGGCGAAGAGAAAGACGGCGGCGGCGACGAAGCGGAGTCTGCACCGACGACGACGACGACGACGACGACGACTGGTAGTTTCGGAACTTCATTTAAAGAGTGGATGTCCACGGCAAGGAAAAGTTGGGAATTCAAGAGGAAATCTTCGTCGAAGGAGGTTGAAGTCACCAGCGGCAGCAGCGGCAGCGGCAGCGGCAGCGGCGGCGCCACGGCTGCTCCTGCATCGAGCGAGGAATACGACGAAAATAACGATGCCGTCGTCAAAGAACATACCTCGAGCGATGCTGCGCCGCTCCACTCGCGCTTGGAAAAGCTCGAGCGAGACGCGAAAGAGAAGGACGACGTTATTCGAAAGCTTCAAAAGCGCATCGAAGCGCTCGAAGAACGATTGCTGCTTTCCTCAAAGTAGTGCGTGTTATTTATATCATATTAAAGCATATTAGTATTCATCGTCATTTCTTTTCTTCTAAAACGCCAATCATGTAATCGTCTACGATATCGAACACTCTCGACGGATGTTGCGGTCCGCGAAATCCTTTACTCGCGTCGCCTCCTGCGTTTTTGGCAATCGCCGCTACTCCTCCCGGGTGTTCCTCCGCGTATTCCGTCACGTCGTACACTTTCTTATCGATAATAATCCACAAATCATCCACCGAGTTGTGTTTCCTCACTTCCTCTGCGCTAATTTTCCGCGTTTTATCTACCACCACCATTTCCTCTTTCTTCTTCTTCTTCTTACTCTTTGAAGAGGAAGAAGAAAGGAGAAGCGCTCGGTAAATGTATAACAAAATCACGCACACGAGACCGACGAAGAACAACCTCGGGTTGTCACTCTTTGACTGCACCGCTTTTGCCGGCTTTTTTTTAAACATTAGTATCAGAGATGTTCGTTCTTCTTCTTCTTGTTGTTGTTGTTGCTGTTGTTGTTGCTGCAGTGACTGCGTGCACGAAGTAAAGCGATGATATGTATTGCGCGTATTTGTTTTTGTTTGTTTGATTTGTTTTTATTTTTTTTTTGAAAAAAAGTTCACCCTTCTCACAACAACACCACAACCTCTTCTCCTCTTTCTCACTCTCATCATCATCATCATCATCATCGTAAAAAAGAAGAAGAAGATGGTTTTGAGACGACGATGAAAATGATGCTCGAAGAAGGGTTGGAAACGCTCGCCATGTTCGCGCGAATGCGGTCGGTGGATGCCATCGTTCGTTCAGCGCTCTTGAAAAAACAACAACAACAACAACAAGAAGATGAGGAGGAGGAGTTAAATAATTTTAATGTGAAACAAAAAAACATCAACGCGCTGGACGAGTTGCAACGGACCGCGCTGCACATTCTCTCGCTTCTCGAGAACGACAACAAAACAAAGTTTTACGAGAGACTGTCGTGCACTTCTCACAGTCGTCCGAGTGAGACTGGTGGTGAGACTCATCACGACGACGACGACGATGAGAAAAGGAACACAATAGATAAAACGAGAAGAGACTACATCGACGTTTTCTTGAAGAAGATATTCGTGAAAGCCGAGGCAAGTGGGTGTTTACGAGACGACTTTGCCGAAAAGCACGGCGAGCGTTTACTCGCCTCGGCTTCGTTGTCGGGAGCAAAAGCGGACAAACGAACAGAGGAAGAAGGTGAGAAAAACGAGATGACGAAGAAGATGTTCGTGTACGAGAACGGAACGATACAAGAGACGGGCGAAACGTTCAGAGATGACTTGCTCGACGTAGGAGCGAACAGTCGTTACGAAAATCTGTCGGAAATAACGCTCTCGCTGTCGAAAAATTTGTTCGCCGGCAACACGGGCGCGCACGAATGGACGGCTGGATTCAAACTCGCCGAGTTAGCCATCAACGAACCAGGTTTAGTGTATAATAAAACAGTATTAGAACTAGGAAGTGGCGCTGGTCTTGCCGCCGTAGCTATGTTGCGTTCGCAACCTTTACGATTAGTCTTGACGGATAAAAGTAAAGAGTCGAACGATAACTTGGAAAGGAACGTGCGAGGAAATATTTCCAGTACTACGAGTAGTACGAAAAATAAAACCACCGCGATAAAGAGAGAGAGCGCATTAGATGCGCTCCCGCCAATGCCAACGGGCGAGGACGTGTATCGTAAAGACGTGTTAGCGTCCAAAAATAGGACGGACGAGGAAGAGATGGCTTTTACGTACGAGTGCGAAATCGTGAACTCGTTCGTTTCCATTCGCGAACTCGATTGGTTTTCAGACGAGGAGACGTTGAAAACAGCCGCGGATGTGATAAATCCAGATTTAATCGTCGCCTCGGACGTGGGATACGATCCAGACTTGTTGCCTGGACTCATCGATACGCTCGATGTGTTCCTTTCCAAACGAAGTTCGAATCGAAATTACATGTGGTTAGAACCGGAAACGAGCGAAGACGCGTTTGATATGCTGTTTTCCCCGCGACCGAGCGAAGTCGCGAAACCGTGCATAGCATTAATCGTCAACGCGAAACGGCAAGAGGAAACGAATGCGAAGTTTGACCAACTGTTGAAAGAAAAAGAGCACTTACTCTCGTTTGATGTCACGGAATTCGCTTTACGAGAGAAGGCGTTTCTCGGTTTCGAGGAGGAACGTTTTGAAGGCGTGTCTTCGGAGGAAGAGAGGAGGGACGATGTCATCGTGCGAGTCATTTTTGCTTCGTCTTTGCCGTCCGTGCGGTACATGAAACGCGAAGGGAGTAAAAAAGACGATCCGAGTCACGTGGTCGTCAGAAGAGGACGGTACGTAGTATGAGAAATACTACTACTACGAGTAATAACTCTTCTGTTTGCGGGGTGTGTGCTTTTCTTTTGTTTTTGATTTTTTTCGTTTTCTTCTTGTTTTCGCTTGTTTTCTGACAGCTATTTAAGTACAGCATAGGAAGGTGAAGGTAAAATGGTATGGGCTCACGTGATTGACGTGTCCTTTTTTAAGAAAAAAAAAGAAAGAAAATATCTTCTTTTTCATCAATCGCGTCATCATCGATCTGACTCAAAAAAGCTCTCAAGCTTGATATAATTCTCTCTCGATTCATTCGAATAAAATCCTCATTCAAAACACTCATCAAAACGCTCTTCTTCTCGTCGTTAACTATATAATCGAGAGAGAATAAGTTCTGATACATACTATTCGTTTTATATCGATTCATTTTACTAAGTAATAAAGATAAAGATGGCGTCCGCTGCTCTTCAATCATCCTCGATCGCGATGACGAAAAAGAACCTCGTTTCTTCTTCTTCTCAAAAGCGATCATCTTCTTCTCGAAGAAGTTTACACGTCGTCAACGCGGCACCGCCGACTGGGAACGAACGTCGCGCGATGGAATCCGCGAAAGTTGCGGCGAGAACGAACTTCATCAGCAGCACCGAGGAGTTAGACGCGGCTTTGACCTTAGCCGGCGATAACTTGGTCATGTTGGGCATAATCTCCGACGAAGCCTGCGAGGGATTCACGGACGAACAAGCCAAAGAGTGCAGACAAATCACGGCGTCGATGGCGAGAATTGCGAGAGAATGCCCAGACGTGACGTTCTTGGAATGCGACATCTTGTCCTCTTCCGGCGCTAAGAATTTGGCCGATAAGCTCGGCGTCAAGGACTTTCCTACGTTTCAATATTACAAGCACGGCGACTTGTTGTGGCAACACTCCGGTTTCGGCGCCGGCTCGCACGAATCCATCGCGGAAGGTGTTTTGTACTACGGCGATGAAGGTGCCGGCGGATTGAGAGTTCAAGACTTTTTGACCGACATCTCAACCGAGGCGGACTTGAAGGACTTCTTGGAGTTGTGCATGCCGGCGCAAGAAGTTCCGGGTTTCATCGCTCCGGTTGAAATCGAGTGCGCCAAGCAACTCGCGATTGTCGACGTTTCGGTCGAGAACGATCCGCCGACCGGATGCTTGAAGATCTTCCCGGCGGTCGTTTCTCTTTCCAGAAACACTGCGGGTGCGACGAGATGGGCGAGATTGATCGCGGACAAGAACAAAGAGTCCAAGGCGTTGGCCAAGACTTTGAAGGTGTCGGAAGTCCCGTCTTTCGTCTTTTTCGCGGATGGCAAGGAGGTTGACCGATACACGGGTTCTGACCGCATGACGTTGATGAATAAAGTGTTGGCGTTTCAAAGAGCGAACGGTGTGAAGATGCCGCAAAAGAGAACGACGAAGAGAATGACGACTGCGGAGGCGAGAGAGATTGCGAGAAAGCAAAGGGAAGAAGCGAAGAAGGCTGGCAGATCGCAATGGTCGTAAAAAAGAGATCTCACTTTTACCACCGCCATCACATCTTATTAATAAGTAATCATTCACAACATTTTCGCACTAGCATCAGGCCAACAAGAACGGCCAACATAAAAAACAAAATTGTAAACGAAGGAAATACAAACGATATTATTAAACAACCAGTTTCTTACTACAAACTATTTTACTATTGTACAACACAACAATCTGCTTTACGAAAAATTATTACGCCTATCTCACCGCGACGAAGAAGATGGAGGAGGTAAATCCATATCTTTCGTGTGAATGGCTAATTTCTTTGCCGCGATGACTTTCTCCACCTTCAACGCGTTTTGAACCTCTTTACTCGCCGTCATCTCGAAGCTCTTCGCCAACATTTCCGACATCGCGTCCGCGCTCGCCGTTGCGTTTGTATTCGCGTTTTCCAACGACACGTTGAAGATTCCAACCTCGTCTTCGCCTTGAGAGCCAATCTCGCATAGTGCGCCTTCTGGTTTGATGACGTACGCTACCCCTGGAAAACATACGTTTCCGTTTACTTTTAACGTGGCTGTCTTTTCCAGCGCTTGCGCGTACAACCTTCCGCTTCTCACATCCAACTGGACTTGACGTTTGGAACCAATTTTCACTTTCTCCGTGACTTCGTATTTTGATGTCGTCGTTTTTGATGTCGTCGTCGTTTGCTCCCCTTCAGCGACGACGACTATTTTCGGTGAGAGCGACGACGCGTAAATGCATTTAAACCCTTCATCACGTCTTCTAAAATGTCTTCTAAAATGTCTTCTTGTCGTCGTCGTCGTCGTGAAAGAAGAAGATGTTGAAGGCGTAGATATCAGACTTACCTTTCCTCTATCCATTTTATAAATATTTTTTTTGAAGACAACATTTACACCACAAAAAAGAAAGAAACTTACGTAAGTTGTTGTTGTTTGTTGACGTCAGCATAAACATCATTGAAACTCTTCTTCTCTCCGAAGAAGAAGAAGTCAAGAAGAAGAAGTCAAGAAGAAGAGTACTCTTCTCTCTTCTATTTAATAATATAAGAATAATAATAGAAGAATCAAATGTTAGCAAAAAGCGCCAATCGGACGGAGTACGAGCGCGAACGCGACGAGCGCATCGAAGCGAACAAAAGAAGAATGGAAAAAGTTCTCGGAGACGCGAAGCGTAAAGCTTTTCCATCGTCTTCGTCTGAAAAGGATACAGAGGAGGAGAGAAGAATAAAGAAGATGAAGAAGAGTAATGCGTTGCTTCCAAAATCCAAACCTTTGCTGTTCGGAGCGACGAAGAGAACGAGCGCGAGAGATAAAAAAGTGGTCAACTACGCCGAAGAGAAAGTCGACGTTTCGATATCGACGCCCACTTTAGTC
>Ga0209095_1001718_pt1 | contig 11486 bp, 8 predicted proteins | sample COGITO_mtgs_1104_3_FD_184795 | JGI IMG/M metagenome (GOLD analysis project Ga0209095, IMG submission 184795) | Pelagic marine microbial communities from North Sea - COGITO_mtgs_110404 (SPAdes) (version 2) | ecosystem: Environmental > Aquatic > Marine > Epipelagic ... | reverse complement strand
ATTAGCACTATTTGGATCTTGTGAACGAGCCATTGATAGCGTTCCTCTTTCATGAGGTAAATTACTGAACTCTTCCTTAAGATCTGGAAGATCTGAACCACCCATACCTGCTCGTCTTAGATCAAACTCGTCGCTTGTAGAATTTCCAAACTTAACATCACCAGTTTGTGCCATGAAACCATCAATTACTCTGTGAAAAACTACACCATCATATTTACCTTCTTCAGCGAGTTGTTTAATTCTTTTTACGTGATTAGGTGCCACGTCCTCAAAAAGTTCTATTTTTACATCACCATCTTTAAGTTTTAAAATCATTATGTTCTCCTCTGCAGTTACATTATTGGTTGTTAAAAAGATTAAAAGTAAAATTTTGATTATAAATTTATTCATATTTTTCTTTTAAAGACTTTATTGTACTTTTTGTAGTAAATTTTCTAATATCACCTTTTAATTTAATAATTTCTTTTACAAATCTAGAAGAAATAATCTGGTTTTCTATATCTGACATTAAAAAAATCGTTTCAATATTGTTATTTAATTTTCTATTCATACCCGCTAATTGAAATTCATATTCGAAATCAGAAACAGCCCTAAGGCCTCTTAAAATTATATTTGATTTATATTTTTTACAAATATCAGTAGTTAATGACTGAAACGAAATGATCTCAATTTTACTCTTATTTAATTTTAAGTCTTTGAAAAGTGCTTTCTTGATGATTTCTATTCTTTCATCAGAATTAAATAAGTAATTTTTATTTGCACCATCTGAAACTGCAATGACAATTCTTTCAAATAATTTTAAGGATTTTTTAATAACATCTATGTGGCCATATGTAATAGGATCAAACGTACCTGGATACACAGCAACTTTTTTCATTACACTAGGTTATCATCAATTTTTATTGCTGAAACTACTTTTTCATCACCCGATAATTTAATAATACGTACACCTTGAGTATTTCTTCCTGCTGTTCTAATTTCTTTTACAGCAACTCTAATAACTCTACCTTTATTTGTTGAGATCATAACTTCATCAGCCTCTAAAACTGGAAAGCTAGAGGATATATTTCCATTTCTTGGAGAATTAACAATCCCTATAATTCCCTTTCCACCTCTATTTGTTACCCTGTAATCATTATGCAATGTTTTTTTACCATAACCATTTTCAGTTATAGATAAAATAAATCTCTCTTCTGTTTTTGAGTCTTTTTTATTCTTTACGTGATCAATAATAGATAATGAAACAATTTCATCATTCGGTGCTAATTCTAAACCTTTTATTCCTTTAGAAGATCTTCCTTTAAAAATTCTTAATTTTTTCGACTCGAATCTTATACATTTTCCATTTTTTGTACTTAGCATTATATTTTGATCATCTTTACAGATTTCAACCCCAACAATTTTATCATTTGGATCAAGTTTCATTGCAATTTTTCCAGCTGAATTAATAGATGAAAAATCTTCAAGACTGTTTTTTCTAATCTTACCTTTGGCAGTTGCAAAAACTATTTGCAAATTTTTCCAATCATTTTCAGGAAATGGCATTATAGAGCTAATTGATTGGTGACTTTTTAAAGGTAAAATATTGAATAATGATTTTCCTTTAGATGCAGTTGATCCTTCGGGAATTTTCCAAGCTTTAATTTTATAAACAAGACCTTCGGTTGAAAAAAAGAGTAATGATGTGTGCGTATTAACAGATAATGTTTTAACAACAGAGTCTTCATCTCTTGTAACAATACCAGATTTTCCTTTACCACCTCTTTTTTGCTGTTTAACGTTACTTAATGCACCACGTTTAATATAACCTTGTAAAGTAACTGTTATGATTACTGACTCTTTTTGAATAGTTTCTTCAATATCGTAATTCAAAATTGCATCAATAATTTTAGTTCTTCTTGGTACAGCAAATTTTTCTTTGATAGTTTTAAGCTCTTCACTTATTACCTTTAAAAGCTCTTTTTTTGAATTAATTATTTTTTTATATCCTTTTATTAAATCTGCTAATTTTTTAATCTCTACTTCAATTTCATTGATGCCTAAAGCGGTTAACTTTTGTAGTCTCAATTCTAAAATTGCAATTACTTGAGGTTCTGAAAAAGAATAAAGATTTTTACCCTTTTTATCCACTATTAAGGATATTAATTTTAAAGATTTATTTATTTTCCATTTAGTGTTTAATAAAGATTTTTTTGCATCATCTGGTGTTTTTGATGAACGAATAATCTTAATAATCTTATCTAGGTTTTCTACAGAAACGGAAAGGCCAATTAATATGTGTGCTCTATCTTCAGCTTTTTTTAAATCAAATTTAGTCTTCTTAATTACAACATCTTCTCTAAATGATAAGAAATGAGATAAAAACTCTTTAAGGTTACATATTTTTGGTTTTCCATCAACTATAGCTAAAGTATTAAAACCAAAAGAACTTTCTATAGATGTATTTTTATAAAGTTGTCTCTTAATCGTCTCAGGCTCCACACCATTTCTTAAATCAATAGCAACTCTTATACCTTCTCTATTTGACTCATCTCTAATATCTTTAATACCTTCAATTTTTTTTTCTCTAACAAGCTGTGCAATACGTTCGTTTAGTACTGATTTGTTCACTTGATAAGGTACTGAGGTAATAACAAGTCTTTCTCTTCCATTTTTTTGTGCTTCAACAGATATTTCACCTCTTATTTTAAAAGATCCACGTCCAATATTGTATCCATCTTTAATAATTGACTTACCAATGATCACGCCCCCAGTTGGAAAATCTGGACCTGGTATATGTTTCATTAAATCTTTAATCTTAATGTCTTTATTTTCAATTAAAGCTAATGTTCCATCAATTATTTCACCAAGATTATGTGGTGGTATACTTGTAGCCATACCAACCGCTATACCACCAGCTCCATTAACTAGCAGATTTGGATATTGCGCGGGTAAAACCGAAGGTTCTTTTTCAGTTTCATCATAATTGCTTTTATATTCAATAGTATTTTTTTCAATATCATCAATTAAATACTGTGAAACTTTAGCCAATCTTGTCTCGGTGTACCTCATAGCTGCTGCCGGATCTCCGTCTATAGAACCAAAGTTACCTTGGCCTTCAACTAAAGGTAAGCTCATAGAAAAATCTTGAACCATTCTAACTAAAGCGTCATAAACAGATTGATCGCCATGTGGGTGATATTTACCAATTACATCTCCAACTATTCTTGCAGATTTTCTAAATTGTTTAGACCAATCATAGCCACCTTTATACATTGCAAATAATATTCTTCTATGAACAGGTTTTAAGCCATCTCTTACATCTGGGAGTGCCCTACTTACAATTACACTCATCGCATAAGATAGATAAGACGAGCTCATCTCGTCATGCATCGAAATTAACTTGATATTTTTATCTTTAGGAATTTCTGTGTTAGGCATAAAAAACTAAAATGGAATTTCGTCATCCATATCGTTTGATGTTTGTGGCGAGTCTTCAAAATTATTATTTGATACTTGATTATTATCATTTTGAATTCCACCACCTGTGTTGCCACCACCAAGCATTGTAAGAGAAGAGTTGTACCCTTGTATTACAATTTCAGTTGAATATTTATCTTGTCCAGATTGTTCATCTTTCCATTTTCTTGTTACAATTTGACCTTCAACATAAATTTGAGCACCTTTTTTTAGATATTGCTGCACTACATTTACTAAACCATCATTAAATACAACTATACGGTGCCATTCAGTCTTTTCTTTTTTTTCACCAGAAGTTTTGTCTTTCCAGGTTTGGCTTGTTGCTAAACTTAATCTTGCAACACTTTTTCCATTTACCATTTGTTTAATCTCAGGGTCTGCGCCTAAACGCCCAATTAATAATACTTTATTTAAACTTCCAGCCATAATATTTTAAAATGTTTATTTATTTATTTAGTTTTTATATCACAATATAACCTGAATATTAATTTTATTAATTTAAAGCAACTAAAATTATGATCAAAAAGATAGTTATCAAGGGTGCAAAAGAACATAATTTAAAGAATGTTTCAGTTGAAATTCCTAAAGATCAATTTGTAGTCATAACTGGACTTTCAGGTTCAGGAAAGTCCTCTCTTGCTTTCGATACAATTTATGCTGAGGGTCAAAGACGTTATGTTGAAAGTTTATCTGCCTATGCACGTCAATTTTTAGATAAAATGAAAAAACCAAATGTTGATCTTATTGAAGGTTTAAGTCCTGCTATAGCTATAGAACAAAAAAATACTTCAAAAAATCCAAGATCAACAGTTGCTACTGTAACAGAAATATATGACTACATGAGAGTACTTTATGCAAGAGCTGGAATACCATTCTCTCCATTTACTGGCAAACCTATAACATCACAAACAATTACTCAAATTGTAGATTTAATAAAAAAATTACCAAAAAAATCTACAATTTATATTTACGCTCCAGTAGTAAGAGGTCGTAAGGGTGAATATAAAAAAGACATTCTTAGTTATAAAAGAAGAGGTTTTAGAAAAATTAAGATAGATGAAGTTTTATATGATATTGAAAAAGCTCCTGATTTAGATAAAAAAATCAAACACGATATATCGGTTCTTGTAGATAGAATTGTTATTAATTCATCTCTTGGAAATAGGTTGGCTGAAAGTATAGAGGCGGCTGTAAATCTATCAAATGGCTTGGTTTTTGTTGAATATGAAGATGAAACCTTACCTCAAAAGTTTAGAAAAATTGAAAAATTAATTTACTCAACTAAATTTGCATGTCCTGAGAGTGGATTTACTATTGAAGAGATTGAACCAAGACTATTTTCTTTTAATAGTCCGTACGGTGCCTGTGCAGAATGTGAGGGTATTGGCATAAAGCTAAATGTAGATCCAAATTTAGTAATACCCGATGAGAGAAAAAGTATCGCTGATGGAGCAATTGAACCATGGGCCAAATCTACAACACTATATTATGCGCAAACACTAGCTTCAATAGCAAAACATTACGGATTCTCATTGGATGAAAAGTGGAAAAAATTACCAAAAAAAATTAAGGATGTAATTTTATTTGGTTCAGATGAAGAAGAAATAAAATTTAATTATGATGATGGATATGAAAAATATTCACACAAGAAAACTTTTGAGGGTGTTATCAATAATTTAGAAAGAAGATTTTTGGAATCTGATAGTGAATGGAAGAGAGAGGCAATAGCCGAGTATCAATCAGATTCAGCCTGTGAAGGATGTAATGGAAACAGACTTAAAGAAGAGGCTTTATGTGTAAAGATAGATAATCTAAACATAAGCGAAGTTACAAAAAAATCAATTTTAGATGCCTCTAAGTGGTTTAAAGAATTAGAAGTTAAATTAGATAAAAGACAATTTAAAATAGCTGAACATATTTTAAAAGAAATTAATGAAAGATTAAATTTTCTTTTAAATGTTGGTTTGGATTATCTAACTCTGTCTCGTGAGTCTGGAACTTTATCAGGTGGAGAGGCTCAACGAATAAGATTAGCATCTCAGATTGGCTCTGGATTAACTGGAGTTCTTTATGTTCTAGATGAGCCATCTATTGGATTACATCAAAAAGACAATGTTAAACTAATTGATGCACTCAAAAGACTTAGAGATTTAGGAAACACTGTAATAGTTGTTGAGCATGATACAGAAACTATGGAAAATGCAGATCATATAATTGATTTGGGTCCTGAAGCTGGAACTAAGGGTGGAGAAATTATAGCTCAGGGAACTTATAATGAAATCTTAAAAAACAAAAATAGCATAACCGGACAATACTTATCTCACAAAAAATATATCGAAATACCAAAAATAAGAAGGCTTGCTAAAAATGGTAGATTTGTAGAAATTAATGGTGCATGTGGAAATAATTTAAATAATGTAGATCTAAAAATACCAATTGGTAGTTTTACTTGTGTAACAGGAGTTTCTGGAAGTGGTAAGTCCACGTTGATACTGCAGACCTTATATCATGCGCTTAATTTAACCTTAAATAATAAGGCTCGAAAAGTACCAAAAGCATTTAAAGGATATAAGGGAGTTGAACTTATTGATAAAATTATAGATATCGACCAGTCTCCAATTGGAAGAACACCTAGATCAAATCCAGCTACTTATACTGGTGCTTTTGGTCCTATTAGAGATTGGTTTACAGCGCTTCCTGAGTCAAAAACTCGTGGTTATAAACCTGGAAGATTTTCATTTAATGTTAAAGGTGGTCGTTGCGAAGCATGCGAGGGTGATGGTGTAATTACTTATGAAATGCATTTCTTGCCTGATGTTTATATACAATGTGATGAATGTAAAGGAACTAGGTATAACAGAGAAACCTTAGAGATTAAATTTAAAGGAAAAAGTATTGCAGATGTTTTAGACATGTCTGTAGATGAAGGGTGTGAATATTTTGAAAATATTTCAAACATTAAAACTAAATTATTAACATTAAAGAAGGTAGGTCTTGGTTATATAAAAATTGGACAACAAGCTACAACTCTATCTGGTGGTGAGGCTCAACGTATTAAATTAGCTAAGGAACTTTCAAAAAGATCTACAGGAAGAACTATGTACATATTAGATGAGCCTACAACAGGTCTTCATCAACATGATATTAAAAAACTATTAGAAATATTGCACACATTTGTAGCTCTAGGAAATACAGTTGTTGTTATTGAACATAATCTAGATGTAATTAAAACAGCAGACTATATTGTCGATATGGGACCTGAAGGTGGTGTCAAAGGTGGAAATATTATCGCAGAGGGCAAACCTGAGGATATTATCAAAATAAAAGGTAGTTATACTGGTGAATTCTTAAAACCCATGCTCGAAGAAAAATTTAAAAAGAGGTTAAAGATTTAAAAATTTAGTGTATAAGTGATTCTAATTATGGGTAATTTACTATCATCACTTCCAAAAACTATTCACGCATCATTAGCTTTAGCTGTAATTTTTTTTCTAGGGTTATTTTATGGTAATGGTGGTTTTGATTTTGATACAATTTTTTGGAGTTGGTTAACAAGATTTATTCATGTAACGGTTGCTATAATGTGGATTGGGCTTCTTTGGTATTTTAACTTTGTACAAATTCCAAATATGCCAAAAATCCCTGATGAACAAAAGCCCGCTATAGGTAAAGTTATTGCTCCAGCCGCATTATTTTATTTTAGATACGCTGCATTACTAACAGTTCTATCTGGATTAATTTTAGCTTATTTAAATGGTTATTTACACGATGCTATGACTTTAGGTGGTGGAGGAAAATATACAGCTATAGGTATTGGTATGTGGCTTGGTTTATATATGGCATTTAATGTTTGGTTTATAATTTGGCCAAATCAAAAAAGAGCATTAGGCATGGTTGAGTGTGAACCTGATGTTAAAGCAAAATCAGCAAGAACAGCTATGCTGTTTTCAAGAACAAATACACTTCTTTCTCTACCAATGTTACTTTCAATGGTAGCGGCACAAAATTTATATTAATTTTTTTCTGCTTCTTCTTTTATAATAGTTTTTTGTGATACTCTTAATTTAACTAATATTGGATTGGCAATATAGATTGAAGAATAAGTTCCAAAAATAACCCCAAATATCATAGCGAGTGAAAAACCTTTAAGTATCTCTCCACCGAATAAATATATTGAAACTAAAGCAAGTAATGTGGTTATTGAGGTAATTAGAGTTCTAGATAGAGTTTCATTTATCGACTTATTAGTTAGGTCAAAGATTTTAATATCAGAATATTTTCTGAGATTTTCTCTTACACGATCAAAAATTACAACAGTATCATTCATCGAATAGCCAACTATTGTTAAAACTGCGGCTACTATCGATAAATTAATTTCTAAATTTAATAGAGAGAATAAACCAAGTGTTATTAGAACATCATGAAACAAAGCTATAATTGCACCTAAACTAAACTGCCATTCAAATCTTATCCAAATATAAAATAACATTGCTGCTAACGACAAAAGTATTGCAGTTATACCAGACTTTAAGAGTTCAGAACTTACCTTGGGGCCAACATTTTCAACTCTTCTAAAGGTAAAATTTTCTCCAATTGAATTGGTAAGATCTTCTTTAATTAATTCAATAATATTTGAACTTGTGTCTTTTTTTTCAATTTTAATCAAATAATCACTATCTTGACCAAATTTTTTAATATTAACATCCCCTAAATTCATTTTACTGAATACACCACGAAGAGTTGCTACATTAGTTTGGTTATCTTGTGTTCTTAATTCAATTAATGTGCCCCCTTTAAAGTCAATACCAAAATTTAGACCTTTAAAAGATAAAAGTATAATTGAAATAGCAACTAACAATGTTGAGACTATACTGAATGATTTATAAAATTTATTAAAATTTATCATCTAAATAAGTTTAGGTTTTTCTTTATTTTTGACCACATAAAAACTTGTTAATAATCTTGCAATAAAATAAACCGAAAATAATGTTGTAAATATTCCTACAGCTAATGTTACAGAAAACCCTTTAACTGGTCCTGAACCCATAAAAAATAATATAATTGCTGCAATTAAAGTTGTTACATTGGCATCAATGATTGCTGTTTTGGATTTAACATAACCTGAGTCGAATGCTATAATATTATTTTTTTCTTCTCTTAATTCTTCTTTAATTCTCTCAAAAATTAAAACATTTGCGTCAACAGCCATACCAACAGTTAATATTATTCCAGCAATTCCAGGTAACGTTAAAGTTGCTCCAAATAATGTCAGTATACCAATCAGAAAAAATAAATTTACAATCAAAGTGATATTTGCAATGAAACCAAATACTTTATACTTATAAATCATAAAAATTATAACCAAAGCAAATCCAATACATAGTGAAATTATACCAGCATTTATCGAATCTTGTCCAAGATCTGGCCCAACTGTACGCTCTTCTATTATGTTAAGTGGGGCTGGCAATGCTCCAGATCTAAGAAGTAAAGCTAGATCAGTAGCTGATTGAAATGTAAAGTTTCCACTAATTTGTCCAGATCCACTTACTATGGCATCTCTTATTACAGGTGCACTAACAATTTTACCATCAAGAACTATAGCTAGTTGTTTGCCAATACCTTCTGTAGTAGCTTTACCAAATCTTTTAGCACCTACTCTATCAAGTTTGAAAGACACAACTGTTTCGTTGGTTTGAGTATTCATATTAGGTTGTGCATCAAGTAGGTTTTCACCACTCAAAATTATTCTTTTACTTACCAAGGCTTCGTTTATTTCATCATCGTACTTAAGAATTTCTGCACCAAAAGTATCATTGTCATTTTGTGTTATAAAACGAAAACTTAAATTGGCAGTTTTTCCTAATAAAGATTTTATCCTCATAGGATCATCTAAACCTGGTAATTCAACTAAAATTCTATCATTTCCTCTTTTTAGAATATTTGGTTCATTTGTACCTACTTCATCAACTCTTCTTCTAACTATTTCAATTGCCTGATCCTGTGATGATGTTTTAATTTCAACTAACCCATAATCTGAAAGCTTTAGTTGAAATTCATTATTTGAAGATATTAAGTCAAACTGGTGAGATTTGTATTGCGGATAATAAGGATTTATCTCACTATCTTTATCCATAAAAAAAGACTCTATCTTTTCTTTTAAGGTTGGATCTACATTAAAAATTATAGATTTATTGGATATTCTTAAATCTATAAATTTAATATTTTCCTTGTTTAGAAAATTTCTAATATCGGTTGCTGTGTTCTGTAATTTTTGAAGTTCCACAGGATCATTATCAATTTCGAGTAAAAGATAAGATCCACCCTGTAGATCTAAACCAAGATTTATTTTGTTTGAAAAAAATTTATCTTCAGTATTTAAAAAATTTGATAACGATATAAATAAAAAAAATATAGTTATTATAGATATTATAATAATTCTTAATTTTGAAAAATATAACACTTCAACTTGATATTATTTTTTAACTTCAGGTGTATTTAGTAAACCTTGAATACCTGTAGATTTAATAATCTCAACTTTAACATTTTCAGAAATTAAAACCTCAACTTTTTCGTTATCAATAACTCTTTCAATGGTTCCAATAATTCCAGCAGAGGTAACAACTTTGTCTCCTCTTGTTAAGTTCTCAACCATGGCTTTATGCTCTTTAACTTTCTTTTGTTGAGGTCTTATTAAAAAAAAGTAAAAAATAACAAAAATTAAAATTAATGGTATAAATTGACCTATTCCTTGATCCATATTTCTCCTAGATTAAAATGAATACTTATAACAAATGAGTGATTAAAACAACTTTAAATCTTATTGATTTTATCAATATTATTCATGTATGGTTTTAAAGCCTCTGGAATAAGAATTGAACCATCCTCTTGTTGATAATTTTCAAGTATTGCTACTATTGTTCTGCCGACAGCCAAACCACTTCCATTAAGAGTTCCAACAAATACTGTCTCTTTTTTACTATTTTTATATCTAGCTTTCATTCTTCTGGCTTGAAAAGAACCACAAGAGGAACAACTTGAAATTTCTCTATATTTATTTTCAGATGGTAACCAAACTTCAATATCAAAAGTTTTTTCTGCACTAAAACCCATATCACCTGAGCATAATATAATCTTTCTGTAAGGTAGTTTTAACAAGTCTAGAATTTTTGTTGCACAGTTAGTCATTCTATCTAATTCAGCTAAACATTGGTTTGGCTCTACAATACTAACCATTTCAACTTTGTAGAACTGATGTTGCCTAATCATTCCCTTAGTGTCCTTTCCATAGCTGCCAGCTTCTTTTCTAAAGCATGGTGTTGATGCAACCATTCTTATTGGAAGAATTTCTTTATTAATAATCTGATCTTTAACCATATTGGTTAATATCACTTCAGCAGTTGGTATTAAAAACTTTCTATCATTTGAATCATCAAGTTTGAGTTCAAACTGATCATTATCAAATTTTGGTAATTGACCTGTTCCAAACATTGTAGAGTCGGTTGCAATTAATGGAGGTGATATTTCTTTATAACCATTTAAATTAATATGAGTATCAAGCATAAAATTAGAAATCGCTCTTTCTAGTAAAGCAAGTTTATCTTTAACAAAGACAAATCTAGATCCTGTGGTTTTTGTCGCAAGATCAAAATCAAGCATATTTAGATTTTCACCTAGCTCATAATGAGACTTAGGCTTGAAAGTAAAATTTGGTATTTTTCCTGATTTTAAAATTTCAATATTAGAGTTTTCATCTTTACCTATCGGAACATCATTATACGGTAAATTCGGTAATGATGCTAAAATATTGTCTAATTCATTTTTTATTTTACTTTGAGATGATGAAATTTCTTCAATTTTTTTTGAAATTTCTTTTGATTTTTCAAATAAAGATTTATCTTTAGATTTAGATATTTCTTTTTTTTCTTTTTCTAAATTTTCTTTTTCTTGTATAAATTTTCTATTATTTTCATCTAATAATAAAATTTTTTCAAAATCGACATCAATAAATCTTTTTTTAAGACCATCTT
>Ga0209095_1001707_pt1 | contig 11516 bp, 7 predicted proteins | sample COGITO_mtgs_1104_3_FD_184795 | JGI IMG/M metagenome (GOLD analysis project Ga0209095, IMG submission 184795) | Pelagic marine microbial communities from North Sea - COGITO_mtgs_110404 (SPAdes) (version 2) | ecosystem: Environmental > Aquatic > Marine > Epipelagic ... | reverse complement strand
TTTCGGGTTTTTTCGGAAAATGGGGGATAAAAGTGGAAAATTCCTAGCACAGGATATTGGGAGTGACCATTTAGGTTCATCTTTCATAATAACCATTACCTAGCCGGAGGAAATGAAGCATTAGGCGAGGTAGGAGGTATGGGAGTTCGTGGATCTTATTATTATCAAAACCAAACATTATATGGATTGGGTAATGATACTGCCAATACTTCCGTTGATGGCCCAGATGTTTTGGTAAATATTCAACCACTTTTAACCTCAAACAATGAGTTTGATGCCATGCTCGAATATGATGGTCTGACAGCAGGTGATGGAGGAAATATTGTTTATTACTGGTTTAATGTTTACACAACAAGCTGTGATACATTTTCAGTGAGTGTTCCAAATGATAACTCTGTTTGTTTAAATGATGCACTTCAATTAAACGCTTCTGGTGGTTAATCTATCAAGTGGACGCCGTCTATTGGTTTAAGTTGCACGGATTGCTATGATCCCATATTTACGTCAGATAGTTCTCTACGTTATACCGTTAAAATTTGGAACAAAGACAGTTGTTCGGTTGTACGCCCCGTCTATATTAAAGTAATTGAACAACCACCAGTAATCTAAACTTTTTTATCTTTGGAGAATCAAACTATCAAAATATGAAATACATTCTCACTTTAGGTGTTTTGTTTTGTCTACAATTTCTGAATGCTCAGAAAAATCAGGATCAGTCAGAACTATTAAAATCCTATACGATTGATGAGCTTGAAGAAATCAAAACCTCAAACCCTGAAAATTATAATGCACTCATTTATGCTTTAGACAATGGGATGTATTTAGGGAGGTTTGACGATAACAAACATGAAGGTCTATCCATCCTTGAGGGATTCGATAAACAAAAGAATTTTACGGATTATAGACTTAAAATTGAAAACACCAATCAGTATTTCTATTGTCCCGCAATAAATAGGGTTATGGTTCTCAAATCTTTTTGGGTGTTGAAAACTGAAAAATCTAGATTATGAAGTCATTACTTTGCCTTGTTATAGTTACATGTTGTATTTCACACACATCATTTTCACAAATAATTGTATTTGGGAACAGTGATTTTCCTGAAAATAATCCAATTGATTGTACCAGTTTTGGCTCTGTCGGTCAAAACTTTTATGACCCTGGAGGCCAAGCAGCTTATTACCCTCCCAATTACAATGACACAATGGTATTCTGTCCTAATTTAAATACCGGCACGAAGGTTTCGCTTTTTTTTGGGGTAAATGCTGGATCGATATTTGATATTGATGGGTCAGATTTTTTACTTGTTTTTGATGGGCCCAATACTTCTTCTCCTCTATTGGGTATTCACAACAGCATTTCGGATCCGAATGGCTTTTATCATCAAGCTTCATGGGATAATCCTAGTGGTTGTCTTACAATTGTTTTTATATCAGACGGAGCGAATGAAGGTGCAGGTTGGTTCGCTAATATTCAGTGTGGAAATCAATTTCAGCCATTTGAACCACACTTACAGGCTTTTATTAACGGAGAAAATCCAAATGTATTGAATCCCGTTGATACTGGATTTGTGGATATTTGTATCGGAGATAGTTTGTTGCTAGTCGCTTCTCCATCATTTCCTTTTTCTTTGGAATCAACAGGATTTGGTTACTCCCAAGATGTAAATTCAAACGTGAGTTTTAATTGGCAATTAGGTGATGGTAATATTTATCCGGATAATGATTCAATTTGGTTCGTTCCTAATGAATCAGTGGGATACTTTTTAAACTTGACAATTACTGACAGTTTTGGGGGAAGTTATGGTTTATTGGCGAAAGCTCGGGTAGGCATGACTCCAAATTTTTCAGGGATAACTATTCTAGAAGACAGTGTTTGTATAGGCAATAATACATTAATTTATGGTGGTGCTAATGCAGAAGGTTCCACATTTCAAATACCCTCTGGCGGATTTATTTCTTCCACAAGTTTAGAGGGATTGACATACCTACCTGATGGCTCTGGTCAGCAATATGAAACCTCAATTCTTGTGGATGGATTTCCTCAGGGAACGTCAATACAGAGTGCACAAGATTTAAATCAGGTTTGTTTAACCATGGAGCATTCTTACGCAGGAGATTTGGAGATTTGGCTGCAGTGCCCTAATGGCACAACGGTAGCACTCGTTAATTCATATAGTCCAGGAGCAATTCCTGGAGGAACTTCGGGAACAAATACATTTTTAGGAGATCCTATAGATGATTTTGGAGGTGGAGGCCCTGGAGAAGGCTGGGAATATTGTTTTAGTTCTGTCTTCAATGACATTGGTCCAATGACTCAAAATTGGGGAAATACAATTCCTGCGCCCAATTTTGGGAATAACGGGCCATCCGTAGATCCAAGTAATACTTATCAGCCCGAAACCTCTTTTGCAGGTTTTGCTGGCTGTCCCGTAAATGGCAATTGGACGATTTTCGTTCAAGATAATCTTTCTGTAGACGATGGTTACATTTTTGAATGGGGATTATTTTTCGATGGATCTTACTTTCCTGGATTAGGATCATACCAAACTTCTGCAGATACGAGTTGGTGGAATAATGACCCTACTATTATCTCAACCCAAAATGATACTTTAATTGTAGTACAGCCAAATACAGTAGGTTCATATTCCTATGTTTTTAATGTAATGGACAATTATGGCTGTCCATACGATACGACCGTTTCTTTCACAGTTGTTGCCGGTCCTGAAATCTTCTCAGATACGGTCGCCTGTAATTTGGAATTTCAAGTTTCTGAAACGGTTTCTTTTAGTGGTGGGGTTTGGAGCTCTTTAGATACCACAATTGGCTTTTCAAATGAAAACATAATAAACCCGTTAATATCAAGTTCCATGGCTGGCGATTATCAAGTAATTTTTACGGATAATGAATGCAACGTCACGGATACTGCAAATATTTCATTTCCACCGTATTTATATTTATCCATGCCAGACACAGTTGTTTGTGAGAATTCTGGATATGAGATCGTTCCAGAGGTTACTACAAGTCCATACAATGATGGTTATCAAACTCAAATAAGTTATTTGTGGAGTGACGGAACAACGAACCCAACATTAGTTTCAGACCAGGCATGGTCTTATGTATTAGAGGTGTCAAACCAATGCGATACAGTCCTGGGCAATTTCACCATTTTGCCTATTCCGGATATTGTAAATGATACAGCAATCTGTAATTACACGTATCAAGTTTCTGGACTTAATGCGCCTAACGGAGGAACTTGGTCAAGTACAAGTCCAGAAATAAGTATAAGTGGAGATCCTATTAACCCAACGGTTACGACGAGTATTGGGGGGGTATATGATTTAACGTTTTCGGACCCAATTTGTCTTTATGATCAATTGATATACGTAGATTTTCCTCCAAATTATACTGTTGTTGCAAGTGATACGAGTCTATGTAGTGGTTCTTCTGCTCAACTTGAGGCATTCGCAATATCAGACCCTGTACAGGAGGGTTACAATTCTAATATCTCTTTTGATTGGTCAAATGGAGAAACTGGAAGTATAATTGAAGCAAATACAGAAGGTGATTATACGGTTACCTTAAATCACATCTGTGGTTCTTCAGAAGATGTTGCAACTCTCGAATATTATTTTTGTGATTTGAATGCTCCGAATGTTATTGTATTATCCTCTGAGGTAGGAAATAACGAATTTTTTATAAATTATAACGGGATTCAGGAGTTTCAATGTGTTATTTTAAATCGGTGGGGTAATAAGGTCTATGAGTATTTTGATCCTGCAGGGACATGGCCAGGAACGAACATGAATAATAAAGTTCTTGACGAAGGAACCTACTTTTATAAGATTAACGCCGTTTTTGAAGGAGGGAGTGAAGTTCAAAAGCATGGTTTTGTTATGCTCATGTATTAATTAATCATATAACTTTATAGTCTAATATAAAGTTATGAGCACAATATCATTTCAGCAAGAAATATTACAAGGAGTTCCAAAGGAACTTCCCCCGAAAAAGGATTATGATAAATCCATTAATCACGCTCCGAAAAGAAAGCAAATTTTATCATCAGATGAAAAGAAGTTGGCTTTAAAAAACGCCTTGCGGTATTTTCCAAAAGAACAACACGAAGAATTAATCGTCGAATTCAAGGAGGAGCTGGATTTATTTGGTCGAATCTATATGTATCGTTATCGTCCAGAAAATGAGATATATGCCCGGCCAATTGATGAATATCCTGGACAATGCGAGCAGGCTAAGGCGATTATGTTGATGATTCAAAACAACCTTCATCATGATGTCGCACAGCATCCACATGAATTAATAACATATGGCGGAAATGGTTCAGTATTTCAAAATTGGATTCAATATAGGTTAACCATGAAATATTTGTCAGAAATGACGGAGGAACAAACTTTAGTCATGAATTCAGGTCATCCACAAGGCTTGTTCCCTTCTCATAAAAACGCACCAAGAGTGGTCGTTTCAAATGGAATGGTTATACCGAATTATTCAAGTCAAGATCACTGGGAAAAATTTAATGCTTTAGGCGTAACCCAATACGGACAAATGACGGCTGGATCTTATATGTATATTGGTCCTCAAGGGATTGTTCATGGAACCACAATAACAGTTTTAAATGCAATAAGAAAAATTGCAAAAAATAGAGATGATTATAAGGGAAAACTTTTTGTAACAGCGGGTCTCGGTGGAATGTCAGGTGCTCAACCTAAAGCAGGAAATATTGCTGGCGTAATATCTGTTACGGCAGAGGTTAATCCTAAAGCGGCAAAAACGAGACACGATCAGGGTTGGGTAGATGAAATTATTGATAATCTTGATGAGCTCTGTGATAGAGTAAAAAAAGCCAAAACAAATCTTGAAGTCGTGTCATTGGCTTACATTGGAAACATTGTGGATGTTTGGGAAAAATTTTGTCAAGAGGACATCTATGTTGATTTGGGATCGGATCAAACCTCATTACACAATCCTTGGGCAGGAGGGTATTACCCTGCAGGACTCACCTTTGATGAATCAAATGAGATGATGTCGAAAGACCCTGATTTGTTTAAGAAAAAAGTCAAGGAGAGTCTTTTGAGGCATGCAGAAGCCATTAAAATAAATACGGATAAAGGAACATATTTTTTTGATTATGGGAATGCTTTTTTACTAGAAGCCTCTCGTGCGGGTGCAGACATTCTTGCCTCAAATAAAGAAGACTTTATTTACCCTTCTTATGTTCAAGATATATTAGGTCCCTTGTGTTTTGATTTCGGTTTTGGGCCTTTTAGGTGGGTTTGCGCTTCCGGTAAAGATAGTGATCTTGAAAAGACCGATGCTATTGCATGTGAAGTACTTGAGGAGATGAGATTGAATAGCCCAGATGAGATTAGTCAACAAATGGCAGATAATATTCAATGGATTAAGGGTGCTGGAGCAAATAAGATGGTAGTTGGATCAAAAGCAAGAATTTTATATGCTGATGCTGAAGGGAGAATGAAAATTGCAGAGGCATTTAATCGAGCCATTCGAAATAAAGAAATAGGTCCTGTAATTTTAGGTAGGGACCATCACGATGTTTCGGGAACAGATTCACCTTATAGAGAGACATCAAATATTTATGATGGCTCACGATATACTGCGGATATGGCGATTCAAAATGTGATTGGCGATTCATTTAGAGGTGCCACATGGGTTTCTATACATAACGGTGGTGGAGTAGGGTGGGGTGAAGTCATTAATGGAGGTTTTGGAATGTTATTGGATGGAAGCGAAAATACGGATAGAAATCTAAATATGATGCTCCATTGGGACGTGAATAACGGAGTGGCAAGAAGGAGCTGGGCTCGAAATAAAAATGCAAATTTCGCTATTTTGAGAGCAATGGAAAAAGAACCCTTATTGAAAGTAACGGTTCCAAATGAGGTAGATAGCGAATTGTTTGACAAGCTAAATTGATTTAATGAAAATGGTTTTCAATAAAGCAATGATATGGTGGATTATTCTCATCATGATTGTTTTTGGACCATTATTGTTTTTATTGGGTTTTGGTATTTCTGATGATTTATCCCTTGTAGGTCATTTAGCTCCGAATTTCTGGACTGATTTAGGGTATAGCTTATCTAGACCAGGTCATTTGTCTAGACCTATTTATGGCTTAATACAAACGACGACGCTTCATCTATTTAAGGAGCATTATATTTTCTATAATGTTGTTCGTATTTCACTCTGGTTTGCCATAGTTTTTCAAGCGAGAAAAGTATTCTATTCCTATTTTAAAGGAAGTTCGATATGGATCTTTCTTTTTTTTATGTCTCTTCCTGTTTTTTCAACGGCTCATCTATTTAATTTTTTTCAGATGGGTTATTTATTATCGTTGCTTTTCTATTTATTGGCACTCGGCTATTTAAAAGATATTGATGGCGGGTTTACTCGGAAAAAGTATTTTCATTTTCTATTATTTGGGCTGCTCGCTATGTTATCTTGTGAAATCGTTTTTCCTTTATTTATTTTTCCTATTGCCTATAATTATAAAGGAAACTTGAAGGAGGTTTTACATTCAAGATTATTGAGGTGGAGTATTTTGATATTTGTTATTTATTTCGTTTTTAAGTTTTTAATAGGCCCAATATATCAGAATGAATCTGGTATCTATGGGTTTGCTCCATCATTACATTCTGTTTTGCAGTCCATATACTATTTCGTGGTTATTCTTGTGGAAATACCCATGCTCTTGTTAGAGGTTATTCCATTTTTTTATTCTGAACCGCTATTATGGCTGAGTGTCCTTGTAGTTCCGTTTATTTATGTAATCAAGTCTCAGTTGGAATTTAATCTAAATAGAAGATTAATTTATTCGATGCTGATTACATTGGCTTCTTGTAGTTTGATATTTGTTGTATCAAATTATCCTGCAGTATCGTTTGGACTTTATAATAAAATGATGCTTCCTGCTCATCTATGTTATTCTATTCTGATAGCTATATTTTGTTTATATATACTTAAATCACGATTTTATTTCGTGTCTTACATTATTGCCGTTCTGTGGTTTGCGTCTATGCAAATGCAAACGATCAATTCGATCCGTTCATGGGATCATCGAGAGGGTAAATTAATAGAATATGCTGATCTTTTAAATAAAGATGAGCTTCGAGATTCTTATGTTTTTATCGAGGCCCCCTATTTTCTTAATTCAAATTATAATAATGAGCCTGTTTTTGCTTTAAATGATGATTTTCAAGGAGGGTTATCGCTATATGGTTATGAAGGGAATGCCAACAATGTGTTTCCATTCTGTTTGGAAATGTTGGAGAATCCTAGTTACTGGAGTAACCATAATTTATATACAGTTATTCAGAACAAGGGAATAAAGCAGTTTAAGATAGTTCAAGATGGAGAGGTTTTGAATGGTTATTTTGATTTGACCTCATTAAAAAATAGATCTTTTAAATCAAATAACGAATGCCTTAGATCAAAAATTCGTAATTACTTAATTCAAAAAATGAAAGGAAAATAATGAGAAATACCATTTTACCCTTACTTTTTTTGTTATCCATTTCTGTCTTTAGAGCTCAGAAAAATATGGATTCAATTCGATTGAACGATATAAGGATCATTGCATCTCATAACAGTTATAAGAAAAAACCGCATCCCAAAGTATTGAAATTTTTAAGCAAGTTTCAAGACAAACTAGGAGAGCAAAATAACCCAAAGTTTATTGATTATGGTCATTTGCCTTTTGAAGAACAGTTTACTGATTATGGCGTCAGGGGGGTGGAGTTAGACGTTAACTATGATCCTAAAGGTGGTCATTATAGAAGGCGAAGAGTCAATTTGTTCCTTTTTGGCCAAAAGCAAAGAGTGAAAGACCGGTCAATGAAATCCCCAGGATTTAAATTATTGCATATTTCAGATGTCGATTTTGAAACAAATTATCTCACCCTAATTGATGGCTTACAAGCGATTAAAGAATGGAGTCAAAAAAATGCAAATCATATCCCCATATTTATCAATATTGAGGCCAAGGGTTCTCACCCCGCAGATGAATCAAAAACGTTAAGGAATTTGGGTTTCAAAAAATGCATTCCTTTTGATACGATTGCATATCAAAAATTAGAATCTGAAATCGCAGCTGTATTTTCTCCTAATGATATTTATAAACCTTCTGATTTTAAGTCTGGATATGCAAGCATTAGCGAACGTGTTGAGAATATGGGGTGGCCTTTTTTATCTGAATGCAGAGGGAAGGTTGTTTTTATTTTAGAAGGGAATAATCAACATATATACAGGTCGTTTAAACAACCTTTGATGTTTTACTACGGTGAACCAAATGATGTGAACACCGCATTCTTATTACGAAATCACTCGATGGGAATAGAAAGCAGTATAAGCGAACAATCTGCTAAGTACGTCATCCGTACAAGAAGTGATGCAGGAACTATTCAATCTAGAGATCACGACTTTTCTATGTGGAATTCTGCACTCAAGTCGAATGCTCAAATCATTTCTACTGACTATTACAAAGCTGACGAGAGATGGAGTGGTTATAAAGTAGGATTTAACAACGTTTTTAAAATAAGGAATTAGATTAGTTTCTAATTCCTAAATTTAAAAGCTTTCTATTGTCAATTATATTTGCTCTTTCATATAAACCATTGATGATATAATTCTCTTCAGAAGGTTTTCTGTTTTGATTATAAGTCATAGGGTTTCTTACAAGCTGCATTATCGAAGTTCTATTTACTTCTTCTTTTTTCACTTTAAAGCTTTTAATTGTTGCAGCTGATACTACCTTGTCAACAGTTATAACATAGACTCCCGTAGCCCCTTTGATAGGGTTAGTGGTTTCATTTTCTTTTGGTCCATTTGATGAAAACAAAGAACCAATGACTTCTGCATCGATACTATTCATGTTTTTAAATGAAACCTCTGCAGGTTTTACACTTTCCGATCCAGCAAGTTCTTCCAAAGATTTTCCCGCGAAATTTTTTACTATAATTTCATTCTTTTTAGCAGTAAGAAAATCTTTCTTTATGTCTTTTTTGATTTCTTCATAAGAAGGCGCTCCTTTTTGTCTATTAGAATATACCATGCCGATGACATAAGTGTTTTTATCCCTAACAGGTCTTCCCACAAGGGTTCCAACTTTCGCTCCTGACTTATACGCTGCTTGAATTAATTTGTTTGCCGCTGGTTCCGATAGTACATTTAGAGGAATTTCTGGGGAATTATCAAAAAGTTGTACTGCTTTTGGTTGATAACCGCCTTGAATTAAAGTGGTATCAAAGTAAGCTTGTATCTTTTCTTGGCTGTTTAGTTTACTGATTTTTCTGTACAACGCACTTAATACAGTGCTCGATTCTTTTTCTTTCAAAGACATGGTTTCTTCGGAAGGCTTGAATTCTTTATAGATGGAAGCAACTTTAGGTAAATAATAGTTATCCCTTTCTAGAATTTCCACGATATGAAAACCTCTGTCTGTCTCAATAAGTTTTACGGAACCAACTGCAGAATTTGTACAAAAGTTTGAAATTTCTTCACCGTAAAAACTTGTCCTATTTTGTTCTGGATAATTCAGGAATAATTCTGTTAAGTTATCATATTCTCCAACCGGATCTGCTGAATTGCTTTTTAATGCATTGAAAGTTATATCCCTGTCAGCAGAGCTTGATAATTGATTTAGGTACGACTCTGCCTGATTTTTTTTAGTTAAAGTATCGTCGCTAGCCGATATCGTAACTAAGATCTGCCTTGCTTTAATTCTTGTTGGTGTCTTACCGATAACCTTTGAAATAGCATAATAATTAAGTCCTTTGGTTTTGGATTTCATTTTGTCACCACATGCATATGGACCTACGATTTGTCCAATATCCGCAGATTGAAATATTGTATCAAGAGCAGGAGGATAAGTAAAAAGTTCTTCTGCTTTAAAATGGTTTTCAGGGACAGCTGTAGATCTGGCGTTGAAAAAAGACTGCTTCAAATCACTTTTTAAATTTGAATAAACGGTGTCGTTTTCGGCAACAGATAATTCTTGCGACATGACGTTAAATTCATTAAAGAATTCTAGACTGTCTGTGCTAGATGGTGCATTTGAAACATTAAAGTATCTTACTACTTTATAGCCTTTTTCATTTTGATACTTCGCATCATATTTGTGGTCCGCATAATATCGAACAAGGTCACTCTCTTTGTACTTTATTTCAGAATCTTCAATAGAATTTGTTGGTTTGAAAATATAGCGTATAGATTTTTTATCCTCTGTGTTTTTGTATTCATCTTCCGCTTCAATTGTTGTGGTATAAATTCCTTGAGAAATAATATCAAGGTACTTTTCGCGTTTTCTGATATTGGAATAATAGCTTTTTACACCGGCCCAATCTTTTTTGTTTTTTTTAGCCTGGTCTAGTTGCTGTTTTAATTTAATTCTACCTAACTTTTTGGATTCTTCAGTTACTTTCCCTGTAATGGAATCAACAAATAATCCTTGAATAGATTGGTCTTTTATAACTCCGAAACCCTGATCTGCCATCAGATAGGCGTTAAATTCTTTATCTGAAATGGATAAACCCAAGGCATCATATTCTTTATTCATGATTAAAGAATCGACATAATAATTCCAAGTATTTTCGCCATATTTTGCTTCTAATGAATTGAATCTTACTTGATCGACTTTTTCTCCGAAAACATGTCCAATACCATATTCCCCTTCATTCACTCCAAACATTGATTTGTAGTCAGTTAGAATAAACGCTAATAATGCTAAACCGATAATGATTACGAGGAGAATAGACTTTTCTCTAATTTTTCCAATAATTGCCATAGTCCAATATATTTTGAGTCTGCAAACATACTAAGATTAAATGAAAACTCAATAGCAAAAAGGAAAAAAGGACTATCGCCCTTTTCCTTTTTTATTTGGCGTATTTGCTTTTGGTTTACCTGATCCTGAATTTGTAGGTAAGGCTTCCGAATTAGCTTTGGGTTTAGCTGGCGTTGTCTTTTTTTGCTGTTCAGCTTTTTTCGCAGCTTCCGCAGCCTTTCTTTGCTGTTCAGCTTTTTTCGCAGCTTCCGCAGCCTTTCTTTGTTGTTCAGCTTTTTTCGCAGCTTCAGCAGCTTTTCTTTGTTGGTCAGCTTTTTTCGCAGCTTCAGCAGCTTTTCTTTGTTGGTCAGCTTTTTTCGCAGCTTCAGCAGCTTTTCTTTGTTGGTCAGCTTTTTTCGCAGCTTCCGCAGCCTTTCTTTGTTGTTCGGCTTTTTGTGCAGCTTCCGCAGCGTTTCTTTGCTGTTCAGCTTTTTGTGCAGCTTCTGCAGCCTTTCTTTGTTGTTCAGCTTTTTGTGCAGCTTCCGCAGCCTTTCTTTGCTGTTCGGCTTTTTGCGCAGCTTCTGCAGCCTTTCTTTGTTGTTCAGCTTTTTGTGCAGCTTCCGCAGCTTTTCTTTGCTGTTCAGCTTTTTGCGCAGCTTCTGCAGCCTTTCTTTGTTGTTCAGCTTTTTGTGCAGCTTCCGCAGCTTTTCTTTGTTGTTCCGCTT
>Ga0209095_1001674_pt1 | contig 11644 bp, 14 predicted proteins | sample COGITO_mtgs_1104_3_FD_184795 | JGI IMG/M metagenome (GOLD analysis project Ga0209095, IMG submission 184795) | Pelagic marine microbial communities from North Sea - COGITO_mtgs_110404 (SPAdes) (version 2) | ecosystem: Environmental > Aquatic > Marine > Epipelagic ... | reverse complement strand
TAAGATTTTATCTGAGGTTAAAGTTAGATTTAAATTTATTGATAAAGATGTTGTTTTAGAAGATTGGTCAGAACTAATTAAACTTGATGATAATAAAAATTTTAAACAAGTAAGATTTAGTCCACGACTAGACTATGTGCCTATGTTAGATAAAGAAAAATTAGACTTATATTATAAAGCACGCAAAAAATTATCGGAAATGTATAATTCTGAAAAATACAGAATAGAGTTTAAACTTGCTCCAAAAGATTTAATGATGATGGATAATTATAGACTGCTTCATGGTAGAACATCATATGAGGTAAAAGAAGGAAATAGATTTTTGCAAGGATGTTATATAGATTACGATAGCACCGAAGGAAAACTAAGACATTTAAAAAGAAAATTTAATATCTAATTTATTTTTTTAAACAATTATTCACTAGTATTGCCATTAGTATCCAAACTATAAAAGTTTCTCCATGGCTAAACACATAGTCAGCACCACCAAAACCAGCAATGATATTTATTGCATAGATAATTATAGTTGATGCAACAAGACTTATTAATAAATCTCTTAATGCGCATAAATATTTCATAAATAAACTTTATAGATATTCAATTATCATGTAAACTTTATTATATGAATAATGCAGGTTTTATAGGTGTTGGATACATGGGCTTTGGAATAGCAAAAAATGTTTTGGAAAAAGGAAACAGCTTATTTGTAATCGCCAACAAAAACAGAAAACCAATAGATAAAATTGTAGGTCTAGGTGCAACAGAAGTAAATACTTTAGAAGAATTTAAAGAAAAAAAACTTAATGTTTTAGTTAAATGTGTAACCAATACCCCTATTGCAAAAGAAATTGCTACAAAGTTATCTAATATTTTAGATGAAAATACATTAATCATAGATATTACAACCCATAATAAAACAGGATCAATCGAGACTGAAAAAATTTATCAATCAAGTAATATAAATTATGTTGAATGTCCTGTTATGGGAGGGCCTGTCCAGGCTGAGCAAGGTGTTCTAGGTGGTATTGTTGGAGCATCAGAGGCTAATTTCAAGTTAGCAGAACCCTATTTAAAGTTATTTTGTAAAAATTATTTCTATTTTGGCCCAGTTGGAATGGGTGCAAAATCAAAGTTACTAAATAATTTTTTAACTCTTGGAAATGCTGCTTTGATAAACCATATGGCAAAAGCTGCTAAAAAATTTGACCTAGATCTTCAAAAATTATTTGATGTTGCAAAACTTGGGTCTGGAAATTCAGCTGCACTTATTAGAGTTTTTGATGCTTTGCTTCAAGGAGACTCTACAGGATTTAAATTCACAGCCTCTAATTCAGTAAAAGATTTAACTTATATTCAAGATCTATTAAAAGATTTTCCTGAAGCTGAAAAAATTGCAGAAGATAATAAAAATTATTTTCAAAAAGCAGTAGATGATGGTTACGGAGAAAATTTTATTAGTGAATTAATTGATAAAAAATAATTTAAGAAGAATTAATTAAGTTACCGGGAATCTACTAAAACACTAAGTTGTATTCAAGAAATATATTTGCATAAAATGCAAATAAATAAATTGAAATTTATTTTATAATAATTACCTTTATATCAAGGAGGTCATTATGTTAAAACTTACACCACCTGACACATAACTGAAGAGCCAATCCATAAAACAAACAAAAAAAATCCATACGGATTTAAAAGCCAAAGTGGCTGATATATAAGGGAGCTCTTTAGGACTTATCTTAAAGAGCGAACCCTTTTAATTTAATTAACAGACTTTAATATTTCTAATGGAAGTGGTGCATCAGGATATTTAACAATACACAATTCCTCATATTTTCTGCAAAATTCAATTAGAACTTTATAGACATTATCTTTATTTTTAAGATCCAAACTTTTAATCATTTGATCTCTTTCTTGTTCTAACTCTTTAATCTGGTTATTATTTACAAACTCTCCCGTTTCAATTTCCCAAAAGGTGTTTTCTAACTCTTCATGACTTAATTCTTTAAGTTTTTTTTGAAGTTCTTTAATTACCTCGTCATCGGTTTCTTTATCTTTCATGGGTGAATTAATTAATTTAATTAAACACTTATCGTGTAACCCATCGATAAAATGATCATAAGGTCTTCCTTCAGATAAGTCTCTAAAATGATTTGAGTTAAAATAACTATTAATTGCAGCTTTAGTAGAAACCTTTTCTTTGCCCTTAATAACAGCTATTTGAACATAGACTTCTTGATGAATATAATTATCTAAATGTTCCTTAATTTTTATAGGGATCATAAATTAAAAAAATGAACTAGTTAAAGATTAATGTTCTACTCTATATTTTGAGTGACAAGCTTTACAATTGCCCCACATTAGTTGTCCTAATGAACCTCTAATATTGTCAGAATTTTCAATAATTGACGCTAATTCAATCATATCGTTAGAAGATTTTTCCATTAAAGAATTAAACTTATCTTTTTCTTCCCATATTAAAGGCGTAGCTTCAGTTTTAAATCCTTCCTTAGTATTATCAGGAAACAATTCAATTAAAGTTTTGTAGTTTTCACTCATTTCTAGCATTAATTCTTTTGCTTCTTCAAAATCACCACTGGATGAGAGAGATTGAACCTTTTTAGCAGTATTATAATTTTTACTAAACAAAGCTTTTCTATCTTTAATAATTTCTTCTGCTGATTGTTCGGAATTAGCATTAGCAGTAATAAGTATTGAGATTATTAAAAACAAACTAATACCAATATTCTTTGCAATATGTTTAATTAAAGAATGCATGTTAAAAATACATTAACAGAGTATGGATTAATTTCCAAATTATTGCATTGGGTAAGTGCGCTACTACTTTTTATACAAATTCCACTTGGATTTTATTTAGTAGATTTAGATTATGGAATAGACAGGATAACTATAGAAGATGCTCACATTATCATTGGTTTATCGATATTTTACTTAATAATTTTAAGGCTAATCTATAAAATATTTAACCCAACCCCTAAATTAGAACCCAGCGTATTTAAAGGTCAAAGATTTTTAGCAAAGCTGAATCATGTGATGCTGTATGTGACAATTCTCTCCATCACTATTTCAGGAATTTTAAAAAAACTGTTTAATGGCGAAACACTGACAATAATTTTTAACAAAATCAAAATTCAAGACAACTTCGAGTTAGCTGAAATATTTTATGATATTCATGTTATTTCAAACTATCTATTAATAGTACTAATTTTAATGCATATTCTTGCAGTGGTTGCTCATAAATTGTTTTTTAATGACAATTTATTAAAAAAAATACTCTAATTATTTTCGTAAAATATAACAAATTAATCTATCTTTAAATTTTAATACTTTTCCACAATCTTTTTTAATTTCATTTAAGCCATTATTTAATTGTTGATTTGTAAAATTAAGTAAAGTTGAGATATATCTGCTTTTAATCATTTGAATATATTTTGTTTTTGAAATTTGAACATTAAAAACAAATTTTTTAATAATTATTTTATTTTGATTTTTAAAGATCAAATTAAATAGTTTTTCATCTTTTTTTAATGAATTTTTCAATTTTTTTTTCATTAATTGAAATGTGGGAATTTCATTTTTACTAGGATCTAAACTTAAAATTATAATTTTACCATTAGGATTTAGTATACTTTTGCAAATAGATAGAAGTTTAATTGCTTGTTTCTTTTTTAATAAATGAATTGTTTGTTTGATTAAGATTAAATCAAAAGTAAATTTTGTTTTTTTAACATAAGTTAATGCATCAATTTTTTTAAAAATCATTTTTTTGCTTTTATCTTTATGATTCTCTAAATCTAGACCAATAGGTTTATTAATTAAGTTTAATTTGTTTGAAAGGTTTTCTAAAATTTTTCCTCTACCACAACCAATATCTAAAATTTTAGACTCATAATTTAGTTTGGTATTTTGAATTAAAAATTTATTAAAGGAGTTTATATAGGCATTGGATGATAACCATGTTTTATTATCCCAATTCTTAATTGATTTCATAATTCATATTAATCATTTTAACTTTATAATAAATAAAGTAATAGTTACTAATGAGTCTTGGTTATCATATATTTTTAGGGGCGACTGTAGCAGATGCAGCAGCAAGGCCTTTACATTGGGTTTATGATCCTAAAAAGTTAAAATCATATATCAAAGATAAAAAAGATATTACTTTTCTAAGTAAAAATAGATGTCCATTTTATAGTATAAAGACTGGTAAAGTTTCTGGTTATAATGATGTGGCACAGGTAATGTTTAAATCTATATTAGAAAGCAAAAATCAATCTAACATTTTAAAGATATTCAAAAAAAATATCGTTAAAAACTTTGGTCCTGGATCTACATATTGGAAAAATCTAAATTTACGTAAAAAATATAAAAAAATTAAATGGACTAAACCAATGTCGGGTCCTTGGATTCATCAAAATATCATGGAGACTATTAAAAACATTAGATCAAAACAAAATATAACAGGTGGTAAAAAAGTTAATGAATCTGATGGCTTTTGTGCCGCTTTACCTTACTATTTGTATGATCAAAATACTTCAAATGTTAAAAAAATTGTTAAAAGTGTAGCTAATACTAAAATTAGTGAACAATATGCTTTAGCAAAGCTAGAAATAATTAAACTTGCATCAGATGGAATTAAAGATCCAGTCAGATTTTTTGTAAGAAAAAATAAATCCAATGAATATTTTAAAGATGTAGTTTCAAATATTAAAAAAATTATTAAAGATGTAAACAAACCTCATATTCAAACTGTTAAAAAATATGGCAAAGCATGTAGCTATCCTGGAACATTTATGGGTTCAATTCATGCAATCCTTAATTCGAAAAACTACAAATCAGCTATTATTAAATTAATCAAGGCGGGTGGATGTAATTGCTCAAGATCAAATTTTGTTGGTGCTTACTTTGCTGCTCAGAATGGATTAAGAGATATTCCAGTAAATTGGATTAAAAAAACTATTCCTGCTAGAAATATACTTAAACATATTTCTTAGATGGAAAAATCATCGATCTCTTATATTTTAAGATTATCCATCCCAATTTTTTTTGCAAATTTAGCAATACCAATGGTTGGAATTATTGATACAGCTTTAATGGGAAATCTTGGTAATCTCTCTTATCTATCTGCAACATCTGTTGCTGCGAATTTATTTTCAATGATTTTTTGGTCTTTTGGTTTTTTGAGAATGGGAACAGTTGGTATGGTTTCGCAGGCTCATGGACAAAATGATTATAAAGAAATTTTAAATATTATTTTAAGAAATTTATTGTTTGTTTTTACTATTTCATTATTAATTTTAATTTCACAATATTTTATTCTAAATTTAAGTTTAAAAATTTTTGATTTATCTGAGATTGCAAAAGAATTTTATACACAGTATTTTAAAATAAGAATTTATTCAGCTCCCGGTGAGTTAACACTTTATATTGTAACTGGATTATTTATTGGATTACAAAAAACTAAAATCTCTAGTCTAGCGATTGGTTTTTTTTCAATTTTAAATATATTTTTAAGTATTTTATTTGTGACAAAATATGATCTTAATATCAAAGGAGTTGCTTATGGAACCTTATATTCAGCAATCACTACTTCAGTATTTTTTTTAATTTATACATTTTATTACCTTTCAAAATACACAAGTCTTAAAATTGATTTAAAAGAATTGATTAATATTAATAAGATTAAAAATATTTTTGATATTAATTTTAATATATTTGTTAGAACTATTCTGCTTACCTTTTCATTTTTATGGTTTACTTATCTTGGAACACAAATTGGAGAGGATTATATTGCTGCTAATGCAATTTTGATCAATCTTGTTTTTTTGTCAGCATTTATCTTGGATGCTTACGCATTTTCTACTGAAGGTATGGTTGGATATTCTTTAGGTAGAAGAGATTTAAGTCTATTTAAAACTATCGTTAAAAATTCTTTTATCTTAAGTTCAATTACTGGTTTGGTGATTTCAATTGTTTATTTTTTTATAAATCAATATGTCATAAATTTAATGTCTGATATTGAGGAAGTTAGAATTTTAAGTTCTCAATATGTAATTTGGCTTATTATTTTGCCTTTTATTGCTTCATTTTGTTATCAATTTGATGGAATTTTTATTGGAGTATCACAAACAAAAGAACTTAGAAATGCAATGGTATTCTCAGTTTTTTGTTACTTATTAATATCAATTTTATTAACAAAATATTATTCTAATAATGGTATTTGGATTTCACTATGTGTTTTTATGATATTAAGAGCAGGATCTCTTTTTTATTATCTAGATAGAATTTATTTAAGATTTGGCAGTAGATAAATTTTTTTTGTATAGATCAGCTCTTACAGAAATTAAAATTATTAATAGCACCATTGGTATGCATGCTAAATTAATTTCATTCCAAGTAAAATTTAAAATTGAATAACCAGCTGTTAAACTTGCAATAGACTGAATTGAAAAAACCATAACATCATTAAATCCTTGTACTTTAAACTTTTCACTACTTGTATAACAAAGCACTAACAGACTAGTTCCACCAATAAATAAAAAGTTCCACCCTATACCAAGTAAGACAAGTGCTATTAAATAATTAAAAAAGGTTTGTTCATAAAAACTTAAAAAAATGCATAACAAATATATTATTGCTCCTGAATATATTATTGTTGAATGACCATATTTCTTAATTAACGATCCAGTTATCAATGAGGGCAAAAACATTCCAATTATATGTGATTGAATTACGATACTGGTCGAGCCTAAAGTAAATCCATGCATTTTGTACATACTAATAGGTGTAGCAGTCATTAAAAAAGACATAATGGAATAAGCAAAAGCAGCTGTCACTATTGCTTGAAGTATTATGGGATTTTGTAAAAGTTCAAAATAAGATCTTTGTTTGCCTTTAATATCTTCATTCGTTTTTGGATTTTTTTCTGTTTTATAAAATAGTAAAAAGACAACAGGAATTATTGTTAGAACTGCAAGAGATATGTATGAGCCTGTATACAAATGATCTGTAATTATATCTTTTGAAAAATTTGCAATATTTGGACCAATTAATGCTGATAGAATTGTTGCAAGTAATAATATCGAAATAGCTCTTGAGCTATTATTTTTTTCAACTGTCTCAGCCGCCGCAAATCTGTATTGATGTGTAAATGCTATCCCAGTTCCAATTACAAAACATGAAAAACAAAATAAGATAAAATTTTCTGAATAAATTGAATATGCACCAAGTAATGAAGCTAAACTTGTATATATAGATGATAAAATAAAACCTTTTTTTCTTCCAATCTTACTCATTATTTTCGCTGCAAAAATAGTAAATACTGCGGTTCCAACAATTGAAAGTGAAGTTGGTAATGTTGCAAGAGATGCAATTGGAGAAATTTTTAGTCCCACAATACCACTAATAAAAACAGTTATTGGTGGTGCCGTAAAAGAAAAGACCTGACAAACTGTCAAAAGAGCTAGATTTTTATTGATCATTAGTATGTTTTAATGGCAAGCAATTCCAAACTTTTTTAATCTCCAATAATTGTAAGGCCATGGAGTTAAAAATCCAACTGTTAACATAATAGGAACAACCCACCAAGTTAACATGGCTCCACCTGTTAAGAGATAGTCTGTTAAATTCATTGCAATTTCCATACTGACCATTGAGATAAAACTCATTCCTAAGGCAGTTTTTAAAGCATCTTTAAATTTGAAATTTTGTCTTATCAAAATTATGGTTTCCAAAATAATACTTGTGATCAAACCATTAAAAATTGCCAGGGTCATAATAGCTATAACTGGCCATGGAATTTGTGTAATCTGAAAAAATAATATAGTTCCAAAGTCTCCTATTGCACAACCTAATAAACACCACGCTGTATTTATGGCACTTCTTTTCCAAGTATGATTACAAGACCAATTAAAGGTTGAAACTGTCATAATTACTTATTTAAATTAAATCTAAACCTTCTTTTTTCCAATTTTTCAATCCACCAATTAAATGACAACAGTTAGTAAAATTATATGATTTAGATATTTGTACCGCTAAGGTTGATCGATGACCATGTGCACAATAAAAAAGAATTCTTTTATCTTTTAATTTATCCTTATTTTTATCTAAGTACTCATACATAGAAGGGAATGGAACTATTTTGCTATTTTTAATCATTCCCTCTTTATCTATTTCAATCTGCTCTCTTAGATCTATCAAAATAGCATCAGGATCATTTTTTATTTCATTAAATTGCTCTGGCTCAATACCGTTATTAACTTTTTGACGATTAAAATCTATTCCAAGATTAAGATTACTAGGTACCGCGACATCCATCATTTTTGGATTAGGTAAATTTAAATTATTCATTATATCAACATATTCATCAACCGAATTTACTTGTAGTCTAGGGTTAAATTTTTTTTCTTCTAGTATCGTGCTAACGGTTTCTCCTTTGTAATCATGTGCAGGATAGACAAGTGTATCATCTGGTAATTTTAGCAATTTACTAAATAAAGAATTATATGAGTCTTTAGGGTCGCCATTTTGAAAATCAGTTCTTCCTGTTCCTTTAATTAGCAATGCATCACCTGTAAAGACTCTATCTTTCATTAAAAAGCTAAAACTTTCAGAAGTATGTCCAGGCGTGTATAAAGCTTTTAAATCTATTCCTTCTATTTTAACAGTTTCTTCATCAGAAACTTTCATTGCAACAACGTCTGCAGGGGTTTTGTCGCCCATAACAGTTACACAATTTGTTTTATCTCTTAGTTCAGCTATCCCTGAAATATGATCCGCATGAATGTGGGTATCGATGACTTTAACTAATTTTAAATCTAATTCTTTAAGTAATTTTATATATTGATCTACTTTTTCTAATACAGGATCAATAATCAAAGCTTCCCTGCCTATGCCTGAAGATATTAAGTAAGTATAGGTAAATGAATTAGAGTCAAATATCTGTCTAAATATCATGGTTAATTATAACTTAAATTTGAAAAAATGATCAAAAGAATTTAAAGTGTTGGCAATCCAGATGTTTTCCAGCAACTAGGTTTTACCTCTTCAGAGCAAACAAAACCATTTATCACACTATATGTCTTGTAGCCTTTTTGATCTAAAATCTGTGCTACTTTTGATGATCTCATTCCACTTTTACACATTACAAAAACTACTTTATTTTTATCAATATCCAAGTTCTCTACAGTAGTTTCAAAATCTGGATTTGGCTCCCTTCCATTTTTAGTATCAAGTAAATATGAGATAAAATATGTGTTTAAACCAAGTTCTTTACCATTAGGTTTTCCATCTACATTCCACTCTGCTTCCGTTCTAACATCAAGTAAAGTTGCTCCCTTATTTTTTTTTGATAGTTCGAGTAATTCAGTACAAGTAATTTCAAGGGTCATTTGATGGGTCTTATATACTTTTTGTAAATCAATTCCATTAAATTATTACTCAAATTTTAATTTCTTTGATTTTAAAATTATTTGATTTTACCTAATTTTTTTTGACGAGAAATAATTATCAATCCACTTATTACAATCATCATTGCACCAATATATGTGTTCATATTTGGAGTTTCATTGAAATAAAAATATCCATATAAAATTCCCCATATAATTACCGAATATCTAAAAGTTGAAGTTGCAGAAACTAAGGCAATCTTAATAGTTGCTATAGAAAAAATATAACCTAACGATAAAAAAAATGATGACACAAATAGTATTATTAGCTCATTTAAATTAAAAATATAAATTTTATATAAACTTAATAACCCAAAAAAAATTGTAACCACTAAGCATGTGACAAATGCAATTTGTAAACTATGAAAGTTTCCTTTTATTTTTTTTGTATACATATCTCTAAACGATAAAAGTATTGCAGCCATTAATGGAAATATAAAAAAATATCCAAATTTTAACTCACTAGGATTAATCACAACCACCACTCCAGCAAAACCTAGAATTACTGCTGTCCACCTTCTCCATCGTACTTTTTCATTTAGAAATAAAGCTCCAAAGGTTGTTAAAATAATTGGTGCAAGGCTTAATAATACGTAAACCATGCCAAATGGTAAAGTTGCAACACCAATAAAAAAACAAATAGCTGCAAAAGATTCTAATAATCCTCTTATGGTTAATTGAGAAGATGAAAATATAATCTTAAAATCTAATTTTTTTTTAAAAAATAAAAATAATCCAATAAAAAAAAGAGCAAATATTCCTCTAAGAAATATAATTTGATTTAGAACAAAAATTTCATTGTAACTTTGATAAACATACTTCACCATCGCATCATTTGTTGCAAAAGAAAATTGACATAAAATCATGTACAAGATTCCTAATAGTTCGTTATTGAATATCTTTTTTTTCACTAATGGATTTTTATTTTTAAATAAATATTAAGAACCAATATGCAGTTAAACCACCAAAAATAGTAGCTAAAATATTCTTACTGAACACACCAATAATCACTGCTATCACCGAAGCGAGGATTTTTGGATTATTTTCTAAATCTAACGACCCATTTATATCAATAAAAATTCCTGGAAAAATTATTGCAGGAAATACAGCTGAAGGTACATAACTTAGAATTTGTTTTATCTTTGGACTCATTTTACTTGTGTCAAAATAAGATAAAGATAAAAATTTGGTAAGAAAATTTAAAATTCCAGAAATTATGATTCCATACCAAATCATTTAGATTCCTTAGTTTTTAAAAAAATTAAAATAAATGCTGCTAGTAACGCAGTAAAACTAGATAAAATTATATATGATTTTAGAGGAGCATTATAAAGCAGAATAGATAGACTGCCTGATATTAAAATAATCATTAGATGATCAATTCTTCGAAAATAGCTTACTAACAACGAAATAAATGTAAGAGGAATTGTATAAGCAAGACCTAACTCTTCAGGAACAATTGAGCCTAAAAAAATTCCAACTAAGGTGAATAGCTGCCAAACAAACCAAAGACTAAATCCTGAGCCTAATAAATAATAATGTTTTAATTTAGTGTTTTTATTTTTTTCAAAATAAACGTTAGATACTGCATATGCTTGATCTGTTAAAAGATAAGATAATAAAATTTTCCAACCTAAGGAAAGTTTGTTTAAGTATTCACTTAAGCTTGCACCATACAATAAATGACGTGAATTAACGACAAAGGTTGAAGTAATTGCAATTAATGAAGACGCACCTCCAGAAAATAACTGTAAAAATACAATCTGTGACGCTCCTCCAAATATAATAAAAGAAGTTGCAAAAGTTTCTAACGGCGTAAATCCTAATTCTATTCCAATTGCTCCTAATATAATTCCAAAGGGGACTACTGGAATTAATAAAGGCAGAACATCTATAATGCCTTTAGTAAATAAATTTAATTTGCTTTCCATTTAATTAGTAATTAGTCAAAACAAACAATATGATCAATATGAATAGGTCTTTTAATCCCAAATTTTTCCTCAACTTCATGTTGATGAACATGATGTGAATGTACGAAAACTGGAATCAACAAATCACTTTTTGTTTTCAAAGTATAAATAAAGTTTGTTCCTCTAAATTTTCTATCTACGACTTCTAAATTGAGATTGCTTTTATCATCATGTTCTAAATCTTCAGGCTGAAGTAGTAATTTAACT
>Ga0209095_1001653_pt1 | contig 11747 bp, 8 predicted proteins | sample COGITO_mtgs_1104_3_FD_184795 | JGI IMG/M metagenome (GOLD analysis project Ga0209095, IMG submission 184795) | Pelagic marine microbial communities from North Sea - COGITO_mtgs_110404 (SPAdes) (version 2) | ecosystem: Environmental > Aquatic > Marine > Epipelagic ... | reverse complement strand
TGCTGCGGTCGAATTTCCCGGAACCGTCGATTTCGGAATACCACCTTGCCAATTCCTATAAGGGCGGCGGCGGTGACAACGTCGTAAACGTCATCCTGGTCGATTTCCGCGGGTTCGACACCTTTGGCGAAATCATCGTTCTGGGGATTGCCGCGCTCGTGATCTATGCCCTGACCGAAGCCCTGCTGTCGGGCCCTGTCCGGGCGCGTCTGTTGAACAGAGGCTATGAGGAAGCACGTGCCGGGGATGCGCATCCGTTGATGATGGTGGTGTTGACCCGCGTATTGATGCCCATCGTGCTGATGGTGGGCGTCTATATATTCTTGCGAGGGCACAATTCACCGGGGGGCGGGTTCATCGCCGGCCTTGTTGTGGCGATTGCTGTGTTGATGCAATACATGGCCAGCGGATTTACCTGGGCCGACCGGCGCCAGCGCTATCCGTATCACGGGATCATCGGGGCAGGGGTGCTATGTGCTGGATTGACCGGCATCGGTGCGTGGTTCGCGAACGAGCCGTTTTTGACCTCGGCCTTTGGCTATTTCCGCATCCCCCCGATGGAAAAATTCGAACTGGCCACCGCCATGGGCTTTGATCTGGGGGTTTTCCTTGCGGTCGTGGGGGCGGTGATGCTTTCTCTCGAAAGCTTCTCGCGTCTGGGGCGCCGTGCCGGGATCGAAACCAGTGACTTCGCGATGGATATTGATCCGTCCCGTCCAGAATTGGCTGACGATCAGGGGACATCTTCTGTAACAGAACCAGCAACAGGAAAGGAGAGCTGATATGGAACTGCTTGTCGCAACTGCCATCGGCGCTTTGACCGCTGCGGGCATCTATATGATCCTGCGTCTGCGTACTTTTCCTGTGATCATCGGCATGTCTTTGGTCAGCTATGCCGTGAATGTGTTTCTATTTGCGTCGGGGCGTCTGGCGGTGAATGCGCCGCCGGTGCTGACCGACGGGGTCGAGGTCTATATCGACCCGCTGCCACAGGCGTTGGCGTTGACAGCGATCGTGATTTCCTTTGGCATGACGGCGGTGGCTGTGATGCTCGCGGTCGGGTCCTATCTGAGCGCTGATGACGATTTGGTCAACGACCCTGATGTGACCGACGGATCGCCCGATGGCGACCTTTCGCGTAACGGCGGAGGTGCATCATGACCCACTGGCTTGTTCTTCCTATCGTTTTACCGGCGATGCTGGCTGCCATACTGGTTCTTGCCGCGCGGTACCATCTCGTCATCCAGCGGGTTGTGTCGGTTGCGGGTACGGTGGCGTTGCTGGGGTTGGCTGTTGGTCTGTTCTGGCAGGCGTCGGATGGCACGATCAGCCTGTACCAGCTTGGCAATTGGCCTGCGCCTTTCGGCATTGTGTTGGTGGCCGACCGGTTGTCGACGCTGATGGTTTTGATTACTTGCGTGCTGGCCCCGCTGGTGCTGCTTTATGCCATCGGGTCCGGCTGGGACAGTCGGGGTCGGCATTTCCATCCGCTGTTCCAGTTCCAGTTGATGGGGATTCTCGGGGCCTTTCTGACCGGTGACGCCTTTAACCTATTTGTTTTCTTCGAGGTTTTGCTGATCGCCTCATACGGTCTGATGATCCATTCGGGCGGGCAAAAGCGTCTGCGGGCGGGGACGCAGTATGTGCTGTATAACCTGTTGGGATCGACCTTGTTCCTGTTCGCGCTTGGCACGCTTTATGCGGAAACCGGCACGTTGAATATGGCTGATCTGGCGGTGCGTATTTCAAATCTGGACGCTGGGAACAGTGCAGGCATTCGCGTGGCCGCCGTGCTTTTGCTGATGGTCTTTGCGGTAAAGGCTGCGATCTTGCCGTTGCATTTTTGGCTGCCTGCCAGTTATGCCGAAGCACCGGCACCGGTTGCAGCGCTGTTTGCGATCATGACCAAGGTAGGGGCCTATTGCATCATCCGCATGTACACATTGGTGTTCCCGCCAGACCTTGAACTGACCCAAGGCCTGTTTGATGTCTGGTTGATGCCAGCGGCCCTGTTGACACTGATGCTGGGCATGCTTGGCGTGCTGGGGGCCAAGCGGGTTGACCGTATGGTGGCGTTTTCGGTGATCGGGTCGATGGGGATGCTGCTGGCGTCGGTGGCGGTGTTTACGCAAGCGGGCATTAGCGCTGCGTTATATTATGCGATCCATTCGACCTTTGCGGCAGCCGCGCTGTTCTTGTTGGTCGATGTGATCCGCGCGCGTCGTGGTGCAGCATCGGTCAGCTTTGCCGATGCGCCGCCGATGCAGGGCGGGGCGTTGGTGGCGGGCTTGTTCTTTGTTGCGGCCATCGCCATGACCGGTCTGCCACCTTTGTCAGGGTTTGTCGGCAAATTGTTGATCCTGGATGCGGCGCGCAGTTCTGACCTGATGTGGTGGGTCTGGGGCGCGATCCTTGTGGGGTCGTTGATTGCAGTTGTCGGATTTTCGCGCGCGGGCAGTGTTGTGTTTTGGAAAGCGCATCAGGCGCGCGACCAAGATATCGCCCCCGAGACACCCGAGCCCGAGCCATCGACCGCGTTGGCAATGGTTTCGATCGGGGGATTGCTAGCGGTGCTGATCGCCCTTACCGTAGCGGCGGGGCCTGTTACACGGGTTCTGTCTGCAACATCGGCGCAGCTGTTCAATCCTGCACCCTATATTGATGTGGTGCTGACGACGCCGGGCAAGAAGATCAAATCTGATTATGACGCGGCCAACCAGCCCAAAGAGACAGCCGCGACCGGGCAGGGTGCCACTGAAAGTCACGACAGTAAGGCCGGCGACGATGCCCACGGCTCAACGGTAAAGGATAACTGATATGTTTTCACGTCTGTTGCCCCACCCGCTGCTGACCGTCCTGTTGGCGGTGGTCTGGTGCCTTTTGGTTAATGAGATCAAGCTGGGCACCATCGTTTTCGGCCTGATACTTGGCTTGCTGATCCCGATCGCGACGGCAGCCTATTGGCCAGATCGACCCATTTTCAGCCGACCCTGGAAAATGATCAGCTACATGGGCTTGGTGCTGTGGGACATACTTGTGGCCAATGTGATCGTGGCAATGATCGTTTTGTTCAAAAGCAACAAGGCCATGCGCCCACAATGGGTTGTTATCCCTCTCGATCTGCGCACACCCGAGGCGATTACGATGCTGGCCGGGACAATTACGCTGACACCGGGGACTGTCTCGGCCGACCTGTCTGATGACGGCAGGGTCTTGCTGGTTCATGCCCTTGACGCCGAAGACCCCGACGCCGTGCGCGACGACATCAAACAGCGCTATGAGCGTCGGATAAAGGAGATTTTCGAATGATCCTGATGGCTTTGAACTTTGCCTTTGTGGCGGTGGCACTGTCGCAACTGCTGGCTATGCTGCGGTTGGTCAAAGGCCCGAACACCGGTGACCGGATTCTTGCGCTGGACACGATGGTGATCAATGCGATTGCGCTGATCATTCTGCTGGGCATGCGCCTTGGCACACAGATCTATTTTGAAAGCGCGATGATCATCGCGATGTTGGGTTTTGTTTCCACTGTCGCCATCGCGCGCTTTGTCTTGAGGGGTGATATCATTGAGTGAACTGGGAATAATCAGCGAAATCATCATATCGGCCCTACTGGTGATCGGTGCCTTTTTCATATTGGTAGGCTCGATCGGGTTGATGAAGCTCGATAACTCCATGTCGCGCCTGCACGCACCAACCAAGGCGTCAACACTGGGGGTCGGATCGCTTTTGTTGGCGTCAATCGTCTATGCGTTTGCTGCTGGGGATGGGTCGCTTCATGAAATTCTGGTGATGGCGTTTCTTTTCGTAACGGCACCCATATCGTGCAATTTCATCGCCAAAACATGCACCGGTTGCGCGGCAAACCCGATCTGCCGCCGCCGCCGCCAGACCACGTCTGGAGCACATATTCCGAGAAATAACCGAAAGCCCGTGCCGCAATGCGCGGGCTTTTTTCTGGCGGGGGGGGGGGCGTTTTTGAAAAATATTTGCAAATCAGCGAAAACAGGTCAAAACCCCGCTTGACGGGGGCAATGCCAGACCCTATTACCGCCCAACGCTTTGAAGTTTACGACAAAGCATGCACTGCGCGGTTGTAGCTCAGCTGGTTAGAGTACCGGCCTGTCACGCCGGGGGTCGCGGGTTCGAGCCCCGTCAACCGCGCCACTTGCATCTTATATTTACGCCTTCTTGAATAACGCAAATTTTTTGGTCCAGACTTCTGGGTCGGGGCGTTCGCGTGCTTCCATGTTTTGGCGCAATGAAAAATCCGCATAAGACATTTGACCTGAGCCGTCTCAGCGCCGTAGACTAAAAACAAGCGCAATACCGCCAGATTTTCAAAGCCATGGTTATTATCCGTGGCGAATTTAAGATAATCGAGCAGAGAAGGTAATGACTTGGCCGATAGTAATCTTTCCGATACCCAAATTAATTTTATTGAGCAGTTTCTTAAGGTTAAAGTAGTCGCGACGGCAGACGATCCGGCAGAATTTGTGCTGGATGGTGAATACGTTCCCGATAATCCTGCGGATGTTTGGCTTGATGCGAAGGGGCAGGTTGACGCCACCCTATCGCCCTTGATGTCCGAGCTGGCCAAATCCGATGACCCGAACCTGACGCGGATTGCGCGTTTTGGTCTGAACGGGGTCACAAAAGGCAACAATACTGCCCTGATGGCCGCAATCCTTGTCTTTAACAGTTCGGCTGGTGCGGCGCGGGCTGGCAGCGCAAAGGCGCTTGGCAAGGAAATTGACACCTATTCGGAATTTCTGGGGTCCGACCCGATTGTTGCTTTGTGCGAAAACAATCCTTTCGGCCATTCGATGGCGATCCGAGCCCCTTTAATCAAGGCGCTCAACACCATGAAAACGATGATTGCCGCCTAAAAGCCGACCCTGCGGGGTCGACGGTCTAGTCCGCCAGACAAAGAAAGCATCAAGATGCCAGAAGATAACGATACGCTGGACGTTACGCCGACCACTGTCCAAGGATGGATCGAAAAATTTAACAAGGTGAAAGGCTGGAAGCCGCTAAAGCCGCCGTCATCGGACAAAGATTTGATGGCGACCCCGCTGAACCGGTTTGCGGAGGCGCATGCCAAGGCCAATTCGGATGCGTTGGAGGCCAATAGTGCCAAGCTGCAGGCGCAATCGAAAATGGACGCATTGCAACAGGCGGTGGATGCGCAGGATGATCTTGCCGAGAAAGAGCGCGCCGAAGCCGCGTTGGAAACAGCCAAAGACGCCTATGAAGCAGCCAAGGCCGCCGATAAGACCGCGCGGGATGTTCGAAACAAGATGGCGACGAAACTGGTCACCTTGACCGAGGTCGAGAAAGATCTTGATAAGGATCTCATGGATGCCAGCGGGCGTGTCGCCGCGTTGCAGGATCAACTGGAACAACAGGCCGGTGATCCATTTGCACAGGTCCCCAAAGAGCAACGGGAAAGCGACTTTAAGCTGGTTGAAGCCATGCGCAATATGGTTGCCGGCAACATCGAAAGGGTTCGCGGCGAAGTCTTTAGCATGGTCAAGATCGTGGACGGGGCCAAGATAGAGCGATCCTATGCCGCGATTTGCCCCGAGGAATATAAAATCCTGCATGCGATGCTGGATGAGGCAATGCTGATCTATCTGACCGGCGATGTGGACGCGGCCAAAGCCAAGATCACTGCGACAACCGATCAGTTGAATGTGTTCCGCAGTGCGCGCACCGGTGCCACCATCATCGAAAATCAAGAGGATGCTTTTGACAGCCGCCTCACGTTGCCGATGGGTGCAATCGATGGGCAGTTGTCTTGGCTGCGGACGGTCGGGTTCACCCCCTGTGCAGACGATAAGAAACACAGCCTGGAAGCGTTGCGTGCGCTGATCGAAGAGACCCAAAGAAACACCCCCGAAAAAGTGTTCGACCTTCATAAAGACGCTGTCGCAGAACTGGTTCAGGAGGTTGAGCTCGAGGTCGAAGACGCGAAATTTTGTGTTGAAACAACGAAAAGAATTCTCAAGCAGATCGCGACGCTTAGGGCGATGGACGCACCCGTTACCGCAGACCTGCTAAGTGCTGAGCTGGACGCGGTGGAAAACCCGACCTTCATGCAAATACGCCGGACGGGGCTTGACCGGCTTGAGATGAAATGGATGACAGAGATTGGAAATCTGAAAAAGTTGCAAGCCGCACAAGAGCAAATCAACGTCGAGAGACTGAATACGCAGCTAGAAGACCTTCAGGCAAAATACGACGACATGTTCAAAACAAGCGGTTTGTTCAAGGGCAATCGAAAGGATAAGAAAGTCCCGAAAGAAGCGCTCGATGAGCTGGAAATGAAGCTGTTGGCGGCGCGGCAGCTGCTCGAGACTGACTCAGTGGATGCGCTCAAACTTGCCAAGGAATATCTTGACGACCTCGAAAGTTTCGAAACCTCGTTGTCGGATAATTCGGTCAGTTTTGACTATGTCATTATCCGGCTGGGATTGGTGAACAAAAAGCTGGATCGCCTCAAGACCAAATACGCCGCCTACGAGGCCGTTCGCACGGTTGATCTGGCCGCGCGGGTCAAAAAATTCGAAGAAACCTATGCGTCAAAGAATCCGGTGAAATCCCATCTTGAGATCGCAGAGCTGTACGATGAGGCTGTCTTGGTCAAGGATGACGCGCGTGCCTGTCATGCGGCGTATAAAGAATGTGAAAAACTTGCCAAAACAGTCACTTCCGAGATTAAGTCCCTGTCCAAATCAATGGCGGACAGCAAGATCGGTGATGTCGAGATTTCCGGTTATTACGGAAAATATGTGGATGATCTGGCCGAGGCACAGCGCGTTGCCGACGAGCGTGATAAGGCGTCGTTGAGCCGGGCCAATACTCTGTTGATCCAACTGGTGTCAGACATTCAGGACACCACCGCCGTCGCGTTGAAACGCTGGGCCAAAGGGTCCAGAGACGCGCTGAACGGGAGTGAGCTTGCCGTATGGACGTCGTTGAAATCTGATTGCGTATCGGGGCAGGAAAAGGAAAATTCCCGCGAAGAGAACAAGAAGATTTTCGATACTGAAAGGGATGCTCTTAAGCCCAAGTTCCAAAAGCTGATTGAGGCTTTTTCAAAACTTAATCTCGATACCAGCGAACTGGATGTGGCGTTGACAGAAATCGACGGTCTGAAAGCCACGACCAAAGTGTCGGGTGATTATGAAGCCGCGATTGAACGCCTCAAAGAACTGAAGGCCGATCTAGAACGCCACAGCAAGACCGCTGTCGAGATCAAAGCATTGTCGAAACTGGATGCCGCAGCCGCAACCGCGGCATGCGCTGATAAATTGCGCGGTTTCGTGTCCGCCGTCAAAGGCTTTGACAAGGTTATTGAAAAGGTCGGTGACGTCGGCGAACTGGTTGCAACGGGCAGTGGTGATGCCATCACAGAGTCGGATGTAAAAACCTATCTGGATACCGTGGCGGGCCTGCTGCGCGATGCAGATATCAAGAAATTGGAAGACAACGGCAAGCTGCTGCAAAAGGCGATCGACACCACCGGAAGCGACCCGCGTCCCCCCCGCGAGGCCGCGCTGAGCGCGCTGCGCACCCTGACCGGTGCCTTGCAGGCAAACGCACCGCTTGCGCATTTCCGCAACCAACCCTTCACCAGCGGCACCCCCGAACTGGATATCGCAGTGCAGGCGTTGTCGCGTCTTGAAGTCAAGCTTTTGACGGCAATTCCGAAGTAAGCAATTTTCTGGGAGATCAAAGTTATGTCGGGATTTACAGAGACGCAGATCGGATGGCTTCAGACGGCTGTTGGAAAAAGCGGTGAATTCGCCAATGCGATGCAGCACGAGCAAGAAAAGAGCGAGGCGCTGGAACAGCTTTTGGGGGATGTTGGCCAATTGGGCAGCGATCTGGTTGCGGCGCAGGATTTCTCTGTCGAGTGGACAGAGAAACAGCGCAAGCACTTCTGGAGCCAGGCGAAAACCGAAACCCGCGTGGTGCAATCCATGGCTTGGGCCGACGGCGATCGCGACAGTGAAATCGACACGCGCCATGACATGCGCCAAACCTACGACGTCGAGACAGGCGAGGGGACCCGGATGCAGGTCGACCCCGAAAAAGCCCGCGCCGTGCAGAAAATGCATGAGAAACTGGTTGAGATTCAGACCAAAATGGAAGAGGCGACCGACAGCGACGGCAATCCCCTGTTTACCGCGCGCGATATCGAACGTGAACTTTGGTCACCGTTGATCAAAGCCAATATTCTGCCCTCCAACGCGGTTGCGGATAAATACAGTCAGGAAGCGCAGGTTTTTAACGGGGCTTGTGAAATCTACGGCGAAAAGCTTAAGGAACACACCAAGACCGCATCGAAGCATGAGAAACTGAAACGCGGCCTGTCGATTGCAAAGGATACGGTCAGTCTGCTGGGCACAACCGCATCGCAAGCCATCGCGATCGGCAATTTCGAAGGCGCGTCAATGTCGCAGGCGGAAAAGAACGAGATGGCGGATCTAGCGGCGCAGGAAAAAGCGGGTACCCTACCACCCGAGAATGAAGCAACGCTTGAGGAGCTAAAGGCGCAGTCTGAGATCGCGAAACGCGCCAAGCAGCAACAAGCATATACCACGCTGGCGTTCGGGCTGGCGAACGGTGCCTTCGATCTGGCCGACAAGGCATTGGATAAACCCGACGAAAAGCGGAACTGGAAGATCGCCGAAATGGCGTTCGAGGTCGTGGCGAAAGCGGCGATTGATTCCATCTCTGCCGATCAGGCAGAACGTGCGGTGAACGACAAGGACACCGCCAACTCGCAAAACTACAAAGCTGCCACCAATTCGGCGAAAAAGCTGGTTTCCTATTCGCTTGCCGGATCCAAGGTGGTGTTCAGGTTCAAGGAAATGCTTGATACGCTTCCCAATGACCCTACCAGCATCGCCAAATCGCTGACCGTGACCGTTGCGGATGCTGTCGGCAATGCCTTTGCCGCTTTCGATGTGCCAGCGGGCAATGATGCGAATGGTGATCCGGTTCCGGGAACCAACGGACAATGGGCAAAAGTCGGGGCCTATGTCTCGGCCGGGATAGTTGGCGCGGCAAACGCTGCACAAATTGCAAAATTGGTGAAAGACGCGCATGCGACTGGCAAGGACATCAACGGCAAGGCGTTGATGGGTGCCATCGGGCTGAATGTGGTCGAGGCGATCATGATTGGCACGTACGAACCCGCCTCAAGCGGGGTGCGCGAAACCGTCGGTGCCGACGTCCATTCAACATCACCGACGCAAGAAACCGAAAAAATGAAGGCCCTTCGCGAGGCTGGGACAGATGGTGACCTGAACGCGATGACCGCTGCATTGAAGGGGGCCAATGGGCTGTTTGATGCTTTCCCCGTCGCCCACGCCGTGGATTCAGAAAAATTGCAGGCCAAACTCGCGCTCGCCAATGCCGAACAAGAGGAAAAAGCCCGTGAGGCAGAATTCAAGGATTATGAAAAGCGCATCAAATCCGACCCCGCTTTCAAGGCAGCCCTAGAGGCGGATATCGCCAAGGAAACCGCAGAGCGTCAGGAAGCGTTAATGGCACTGATCGCGGATGCGACACCAACGCCAGAAGATCTTGCTGATCAGGCCAGAGCCAAAAAGGCGATGGACGCGATGGACAAGCTGATCGCCGAAGCCGAAGCGGTGAAGACAAAGTGGGCGGTGATCGACCAACTTACCTCTGGCGGTGTCGGTCTGCTGGTCAAGTTTCTGCCCGGCGCAAGCATTGCCGGTGCCATCCGCCAATTGGCGTTTGATGTGGCTTATCTGGTCAAAAAGTCAGAAGAGCTGAACTTGTGGATGAAAAACACCGCGCTGACCTATGGCAACGATTCCGTTTATGGCCCCGCGATCACCAGCCGTCTGGCCAACGCCACAATTCAGGTCAGCCAGAAAACCCTGAACACATTGTTTTCCTTGACCGGCGTCGTCATGGAGAGCCTGCGCCTTGCCGATATTACCGGCGCTGCGACTGCCGGGTCGATTGCCAATACCATGGCCCGTGCGCTGTCTGACTATGGCTACAAGATGCAAAAAGAGGCCGAGATTTCAAAAGGCTGGGGTCTGTATAAAAAGGCGCGACTGCCGGAAAACCAAGGCGACCGAAAGCTGGCCCGCAAGGCAATGCGCTGGAATTCAACCTTGTCCAAATGCGTGTTGGCGTACGGGATTGTCAAAGACGGTGACCCCGTGGCCAAAGAAGTCGCGCGCAATTGTGGCCTTACCCCTGAAATACTACAGGACGAAAGCGAGGTCTGCCAAAAGGTCGTTAAATATTTCATGAGCATCTACAGTGATGATCCTGTCGTTTTACACCGCATCCCGATCTCAAAGGACTGGCACCCGGGCACGCCCGAATTGTCGCTGACCAGCTGGATACGGTTCAAGGCTGCGGCCAGTACCAAGGCAGTGCCGCGCATGGCACCCGCTTCCGCGAAAACCCCCGCTCTGGACAAGCATTTCGCCAAGCTGACGGCCCTGTGCGACGGGGGGACGGGCTACGCTGCGAAGCGTGATGCGGACTATCCACAGACGGACTTCACCAAAAGAACGTCTGACGCATACGGCACGTTTCTGACCGAGGGGTTAGAGGCCGCCGACGGTTTGATCACAGGCTTTGACGCCCATGCCCCCGTAAACGATGCCCCCAGTGGCGACGACGAGACATGGACCGCGAACGCCTCGCACGAGCAGATGATCGCCGTCGTTGAAAGCTTTCGCGCACAAGCTGTCTTGTTGCGGTCCGAAATCAAATTCGACATCGCGGATCGGCAGGCTTTGATTGATGGCGGGGGCGACGCCGAAGACGAACTTGATCTCGATGCCCTGTTGGATGCGTAATCCTGCCCGGCAGGCGCTTCAAATCTGGTGGAGGGGTTAATCTACAAACTCAATTGATCTGCCGGTGGCGGGCAGGGCGTTCATAGGTGTTTTTCAAACGCTTGTTTTGCGACGGAATGCCGAAAATGGGTGGGCGTTTTGGGGCGTAATAGGGCATTGAGGCGAGGTTTGAAAATTTCCTGTGATTTGGGTGGTTTTATGTGCTTGACGCCTCGCGCAGCTTGGCCTATTCCGCCCTTACTGCGCGGTTGTAGCTCAGCTGGTTAGAGTACCGGCCTGTCACGCCGGGGGTCGCGGGTTCGAGCCCCGTCAACCGCGCCACTTATCCCTTGACCGGGTAGCAAACAGACCACCTTCGGGTGGTCTTTTTCGTTTCAGTGCAACAGAAATTTATCCCCCAGAATGCGCAATATGCATTTCATGGTCAGCACGACATTTGACGGGTGATCGTGGTTGTTTGCGGTACCACCAGTGAAATGCGCAAAGATCAGCTGCAAATCACGGTAAGCCCTGTAAGGGGGCAGCGTAGACTGCAAAACCAGACCACGCTGCATCAATTGTTTAAGTCAAAGCGTCGAGAATCCGCGCCCAGCTGCGGATGCCTTTGTGAAAGCTTTCCATGTCGTATTTTTCATTCGGAGAATGGATCGCGTCGTCGTCTTTGCCAAAGCCGATCAGCACCGGTGTTGTGTTCACGATCTTTTGGAAATGCCCCGCAATCGGGATCGACCCGCCGCAACCGACGTAAGCTGCAGGGGTTTTCCATTCGTCCGTAAGTGCGTGGCGGGCTTTCTCAAAGGCCGGGTCTGTTGTTTCGAACATTGACCCCTGGCTTGCGCCATGTGCTTGGAAACTGACTTTGCAATCGGCGGGCAGCATGTC
>Ga0209095_1001647_pt1 | contig 11770 bp, 6 predicted proteins | sample COGITO_mtgs_1104_3_FD_184795 | JGI IMG/M metagenome (GOLD analysis project Ga0209095, IMG submission 184795) | Pelagic marine microbial communities from North Sea - COGITO_mtgs_110404 (SPAdes) (version 2) | ecosystem: Environmental > Aquatic > Marine > Epipelagic ... | reverse complement strand
CAAGCCGACGAGAATAGGTAATCCGACGGAAACTAAACCAATCTCATCGAACGAATCGTCCAAAGATATGTCGCTTTCGACACCCGTGAGCGCTTTGACTGCGTTTCGGACTATACTCTCTGGAGTCGCGCTCTCTATCGCGACGGAGCCGGAGACCGATCGGCTCGGCCAGAATATGTTTTGGAAAAAGTTCATCGTTTTCACCCAAAGGAGAGTAAGGTGAGAATTCAACGCGCGGTCGATAAATGCGCTAAAGATGGTGACTAAGCCAACGACGAAGAAGAACTCGTACCACGCGACAGGAAGCGGCTGCGGGCTGAACCAGTAGTATTCTTTCGGGTACGCCCACCACGACCACGCGTCGGAGTTTCCTAAATCGACTTCCTTGGATGTGACGTTATTTCCTGATCGCGTCGCCCACCAGTACCACTGTCCGATGATTTGATGGAAAAGGAAGCACCCGTACGAAGTTGGTGCGAGCGTTTTACTCAGCACGTTGCCTTCGAGAAGTCGACCAGTGATACTACCCCGGGGCACGGCAAGAAGAGCGATCCAAACCGCGAGTAAGGGTGAGTATAAACGCGTAATCATTACCGACCACACGTACCGTTTGATTCCGGTATCCCACAGATGATGCTCGTCCGGGTGCGTTTTCCACATTTTGCCGACCAGGGTCGTCGGGTACGGCCAATCGATGTCAAAAAAATGCGCGAGGTGGAAAGCGAAGAACGCGAGCGTGAGACAATCTGCCATTCTCCCGTAACGTTTTCTATCGTGACTCTCGTTCGGCCTGACCGCGTCGTACCAGAAGTACGCAACCATACCGCTCCCTACAGATGGTACCCAATATGGCGGAAACATCATCGTCGATAAGGCGTATATGTTTTGTAAATTCTTTTCCCAACTCTTGGACGAGCCTAAATCGTCGTAGTCTTGCCAAGAAGGCAAGGCGTAATACACGCCAAGCAAAGCCGCCGTGGCGAATATCAAGAACGTGTATACGAGACCCCATTTAAGTATCGCTTTAGTATCGCCTCGAACGCGACACAAGGCGTTGTGCATCCAAGGGAAAACCACGATTATGAAGTAGTAAACGCCGTTGAACCACGTATAATACATCATCCACGATGACAGGAGCCATAAAGGAAACCATGTTTGAAATCCAAACGCAAAAACAAAAATTGTCATGATCAACCACGCACCGTATGGCATTTCAACAGGACTCGTGTGGCACTGCGCGGCGGCGCCAGAGGCCAGGGTCATAGTCGAATTGTGCGGCTGCCAGCTAAATTCGTCGCTGAACGTATTTGGGCGACAGACAACTAACATGTTGATTAAACCAAACGCGAGCGAAAGTAAATATAAGGGCATGAGCGTCTGAAATCTCGAGTTATAAAACGATAGCCACGTTCCTTTACGAACCTCTTTGCCGTTGAGCGCCGCCGAGAGCGTAAAGCCGCCGAGGACAAAAAATACCGTCGCTGGAAAGTAAAACGTCGTCGCTTTTGCGGACCACCAATATGGACCGTAGGTCAACGGATTCCTCTCGTCCTCCCCTTGCCAAACTCCACCGATGTGATTAAACATAACCCCTACGGCCATACAGTATCGAAGACCAGCGAGGCCGGAAGAGATTACCGCCGGTTTCGCACTCCCTCCTTTTTTGCGACTGCATGAGGACACGAGGTTTCGTTGCGCGATGTTGAGGTGCTTGGCGAGACCGGCGCGCTTATACTTTTTCGTGGACGTCTTGGGTAAGTCGTCGTCTTTCACAATTTTCCAATACGCGGGATTTTCGAAGCGGCTGAGTTCTTTCGACGCCGTGGTCATTTCACGAATAGAGCGAAGCGATGCGTCTATATTAGTAACGTCATCTTTGAGGACAATCGCGACGCCGACTTCCTCGCCCCATAGAGGAGATTCCACTCCGAATACGACGGCGACGTGGACGTCTGGGTGTTTTGCCAATACAGCTTCGACTTTCAGTGGACTGACTTGCTCGCCGCCGCGCTTGATGAGTTCTTTGGACCTACCGGTGAGATAAATGAAACCATCGCTGTCCATCTTTGCTATATCCCCAGTTCTTAAGTATCTCTTGTCGCCGAGATAAAAAAACGTCTTATTATTCGCCTCCGCTGCGTCCTTATACCCGGTCATGACGTTATCGTCGCTAATGACGAGTTCACCTTGCGTTCCAAACGGAGCGGTAGCTCTGCAATTTAAATCGTTCACGAGCGCGACTGAACAAATCAGCGGCTGGCCAACTGTATTTGGACGTTCGGCAAGCTCGAGATGAATGTTTTTACCCGATATAGGCATTTGCTCCGACATAGAGTATGTCGGAATTATTGGAACGTTCCAGAACGCTTGAAGTTTTTCCGCGTCCGCTTGACTTAACGCCGCCGCGCCAGATCGAATAAACCGTAACGAGTGTTTGGGTTTCGCCCCTCGCGAAATCGCTTTGCCGTATTGCAACACGGCGATGTGAATAGTTGGAACAGCAGAATACCACGTCGGTCTCAACGTGTTGTCAGTAACGATGGTTTCGTAAAATACTTGAGCGTCGAATTTGTGGCAACAAATGACGGAGGCCTTCGACGCTACCGTCGCTAAGATTGAACACGACAAACCACCGATGTGGAACAGCGGCATCGCATTGATACACACGTCAGCGGAGGTGAGTTCCAACGAAGCTGCTAACTCGCTACCGTTCGATGCGAGCGCTCCAAGTGCGAGTGGAACAACCTTCGCTTTCGATGTCGTGCCGGAAGTTCTCAAGAGTAATCCTACCCCTTCAGCGGCGTTGACGAGTGGCGGTTGCGACGGCAAAATATCTTCCTCTTGTTCTGGGTAAAACCAGCCCGCTGGTTTATCGCCGGCAGCGATGACGTACCATTTTATAGGAATGTTTGCCTTTGTGGCTGCTTTTTCTATCTCAGCAGTATCCGCATCTCGAAACAGAGCAACTAGTGTTACTTTACATGACATCATGGCTTCAAGCGCGTCCGCTTCTGTGATCCCTGGATCCAAAGGAACCGCCACGCACTGCGACGCCACGGATAAGAACGCGCTCGCTCCAACAGCTCCAGTTGGAACGTTGTATGCGACGACGGTGCTTTGTGTCGCGCCGATTTTGCGCAAGTCACCTTCGCCTGTCGTGATAAAATCAATCATCGCGCCATACGACATGGGCGCGTGCGAGGCGTCCACGTCTCGAAGAAGCGGCGCCGACGCCGGCGCGGCCCGAAGCATTTCCAATATACCTTTAAACCGACTTTTCCTGACGTTTACGTCAGCGTCGCAATTCGCAACTGAGCATGCGTTGCGAATAAAATTAAGCGCGTGCCCACTTGGGGTCGTTCTCGTCTCGACGTTTTCGTCTCGAGGTACGGCATTCAATCTTTTGACCGTCGAGAAGGTAGTGTTACTATTCTCTGTTTCGCCTTCGCCGCGTTCCATCACGTCGTCCTCCGAGACGTTCCCGCGCCGTCTGTCTAATCTTTCTTTGTCTGACGACCCGTGCGTGCTATCGCCGCGCAAAAACATCTCGTTGCCGCGATGGGTGACTTTCCTTCAAAGCGCGCGATGGAGCACATTTGCCACCGCAGTGTTTCCAATTTTCTTCGGACCGTCTTCTACCGCCAAAGACAAAGAAAGCGCGTTTTTCAACCACGCGTCGTATTCCGCGTGGAACCCTTCGTCTGACATGATCGACTTTGGCACGCCGTGTCCTCCATCAAAGTACAAGCAGTGGCGCACGAGTTGTTTCGACGATGGCATCTTTGCTTCGAACAACTTCATCAACCGTTCACCCTGCGGCTTCCGCTCGTCTTGAAGCCCGAATATGTGAAGCGACGGCAGAACGTCCTCGTCGTCGGCGATACGTTCGCCGTCGTTCACCAAACGTATCCCCAACGCCCTCTCCGCCACCTCAATCAGCCCCACGCTCGCTCCACACACCACCGTCGCGCTCTTCCACAAAAACACGTCCCCTTCCACGCCCAATTTCTCCAAAACCTCCCTCCTCGACAACAACGCGACGAGCGCTCCGCCTTGCGAAAATCCAACCGCGCTGGCGTACGGCCCGTGTTTTCTCACGAATTTCACCACGTATCTTAACGCTTTTACCAGATCCTCCTCTTTACTCTTCCCATCAATATCATCGTTATTGATATCGTCGACCCACGAAAACCAGGGACCTAAAAACATCCCTTCCGTGAGTTCATCCGACGCTTCGTTGGAATGTTTTGTCCCCTTGATTAGGTGTATCTGTTGAAATTTGGTATCTAAATTCAAATGCTTCGCGTGTTCTTTGCTCACGCGCGCGTTTGACCGCCAGCCGTGCACGAAGAGGCACTTTCTTTTATTCTTTTCATTATCATTGTTTTCCTCCGCATCATTTTGTCCTCGTCCCGGAGTTAAAGACAAACTTGTAAAGGTGAAGAATCGTTTCACCATCGAAGGTGATTTGCTCATTCCCCTACGAGAGGAGGACGTCTTCTTTTCCTCGCCGTGAAAGTCAGCGTCTTCTTTCTTGTCGTCGTCGGCATACTCGTCATCGGTATTTGTCATTTTTCAAAATCCACCGCCGAAGCGAGGATAAAGAATGTCGCGTATGCGTGGTTTGATGTAAAATATCTTTGGCGTATTATTTAAATATGACTGTGCATTGAAGTTCGGCATTTCCATTTAACTTAACCGTATTAATACCTACCTACTAAATGAGCGCAGGCGCGAACACCATCGCCGCCACGCGACACCAAATTTCCTCGAACAACATTAACGACAAAAAGAAAAAGAAAATTAAACTCATATTACTCCCTGGCATGGGATGTTGTCCGGTGAAAGAATCCAATTTCTACGGGTGGTTGGAGACAAAAATACGAACGGATGCACACTTGCGCGAGAGGTTTACGCTGGATTTAAGAGACTTCCCCGATCCACACTTATGGTATTTCTTTGAATTACTTATTATTCTCTCCTTTTTTGATGATGACGCGTTAAAACTGATTCGAGCGCGTGTATGTGTTGCCTGCATTTGCTGACCTTTTGTTCCCAATTTCTCTTCAGTCGACAGTCCATCTGGCTCCCGTTCGTGCGCGATGAACTCGCAGCGGACGAACATTCCATCCTCATCGGCCACAGCTCCGGCGCAGTCGCGTGCGCCAGATACGCGGAGAAATACAAAGTCAAAGGCATATGCGTCTGCGCTGGGTACGACGATGACCTCGGCGATGCGACAGAAAGAGCATCCGGCTATTTCGATACCCCGTGGGACTACCGCAAAATACAGGAGAATACTCAGTTCCGCGTGTGCTTCGCCGGCGCGAGAGATCACCTGGTCCCGATTGATGTGCAGAGAAGGTTCTCGAAAAACTTGGACGCGAAGTGCGTGGAGTTTCCGGAAGGTGGGCATTTCTTTACGCCGACGTTCGAGGAGTTGATGAGGGAGATTGAGAAGGCTTTAGATGAGACCGAGGACGAGACCTGACCTTCGAGTTGTTTGTGGCACCTCAAAGCTTTGTCCAATCCCTCACTAAAATAAGAAGAAGAAGCGCAAACGCACAGTAGATTATAGAAAACAAAATGACCACGATTTGCAAACTTAGCAGTACTTACTAAACGCACGCGCGTACATAATGGACGTCTTTGATCTCTCGAATACGTTGAAAATCTCTAAAATCGCGCTCGATAGCGCGACCATTCTCGTCGCCGATTCCCCTAACGGAGGAGATCAAACGCTTCCCGAAGAAGACGATAAAGATGCGAACGCGAAGATCGCTGCGCAACAAAAGCAACAACAGAGGAAAGGGAACGTCAATTTATGGAAAGATCTCGGTTTCTCGTCCCCTCAGGAGTGGCATCGGGAAATGAAAGGCGATCTGTATCGGTACAATCGGAAGCGGCAACTGGAGGGGAAACGAGAGCTTTCGGAAGTCGAATTTAAGGAAAAATTTGACCCGCGAGCGCGCGAGAAAAGTACTAAAGAAAGCGACGGAGAAGAGTCCATCAGTGGAAGCGGAGAGGATGATTTGAGCAGCAGTAGTGATGATGAGGATGATGATGTTTCGAGCAGCGACGGTGAGGGTGAAAATGAAGGTGATTTCATGCACGACGCTGTTCGAGCGAAGGAGAAGCGGATGATGAAAAGAAAGGAGAAGAAAGAGTACGAAGTCGCGGCGACGGAGAAGACATCCGAGAGTGGCGCGAAGATTGTGTTTCAAGAAGAAGGGGAGGAGAAGAAGTGTTTCGCGATGTACAGAGCGATTTTGCTACCGGATGATGTGGACTTTAAAGGGAACGCGGCATCGGCGGAGGCCAATCAGACGGTGGCCGAGGCGATGCAAAATTTACGGCGAGATCGAGAAAAGCCGTGGGTAGTTATTTTAGCGAGAGGAGGACACTTTGCCGCGGCGGCGTTTGACGCGAGGAAAGTGTTTCACGGACAGAGTGCGAACGCGACGATCGCTTCGACCGAGTCTGTTTTGAAATCGAAAACGTTTCATCGGTACGTCGTTCGCGCGAAAGCCGGAGGGAGGCAAAGCGTGAAGGATCAAGGCGGGAAGACGATTAAGAGCGCGGGGAGTTCCATGCGACGCCAAAACGAAATGTCTTTGGTGAGAGACGTGACAAACGCGATGGAGAATTGGAAAGAGGAGTATTTGAACGTGCGTTTTTTCTTCGATTTTATTTTCTTCTTTCTCGTCGTTTGCGAAGAGTTGGTACTTTTTTTTCCGGGTGATGGATACAACTACACCGGAGAGCGCGCGTTTTAAACGTAACGCGCGCTTTTTTTAAGGCGAAACATTTCGCGGCGATTAAGCTCGCTTTCCGAACGCCTTTCGCGATGATGGAAGTATAATTATGAGTTCTGACGGAAGAAAATACTACTCTTTTTATCTTTGTTTATCTTCTATCGTATTATTCGATTGTATCGTTTGAGAAAAAAACTGACGACTTTTAATGTATTCTCTCGCGGTATCGCGCTATTACGTACATATACATACGAACAGGAAGCCGCGAGGATATTCATCTCCGTTTCAAAAACAGACGCGCGAACGTTATTCGATAATAATATTTTGAGTAAAAAGGACCCGCGCGTGAGGAAAACGCCGTTTATGACCGCTCGACCGACGTTGAACGAAACGAAACGAACCATCGCGAAGTTGCTCTCGGTGACCACGACCGGGATTGAAATCGTCGAAAAGAAGAAGAAAGAAGTGAAAAAAACGAGGAAAACGACGACGGAGAGTAAAAGTAAAGTAGATTTAGAAATGCAAAAGCAATTAGAATACGAGCAACAGCAAGCCGCGAAAGCGAAGAAAATCGTGGAGACTCCGGAACCAGAACTCCATAAGGCTTCGCGAACTGGCGACGTTGACGCGCTGACTCAAATGCTTGAATCCGCGTGTTTGAATCCTCAAACTGGTGATGATGGTGCTGCTGTTGATCCTTCCGTTCCGTGGCGTGGTAAAACCGCGTATCTCGTCGCAAAAGACGGCGAAACGAGAGACGCGTTTCGGAGAGTGTATTTCAAGTACCCGGACGCGTTTGATTGGGAATCGCGGTGCGACGTTCCTTCTATGCTCACGCCGGAAATGGAACTAAAACGAGAAGAGAAGGAGAAAGACTTCGAGGAGAAGAAGAAGAAGAAAGAAGCGGAAAGAAAGAAGGCGTTAAAGACGAAGAAGAAAGCGTCCGCGTCGGCGTTGTTAGCGGCGGAGGAAGAGAACATGAAAGCTGCCACCGGCGATAAGAAATCGCCGTCGTCGGTCGCCACGAGCGCAAAAGACCTTCTCGCGAGCGAAAAGAATGCCGCGGATGAACGTCGAACAACAATGGTGCGTCGCTTATTTCTTTCTCCGATCATCTTCGCTCAAAATATTTTATCGTACAGGCTCAGGCGGCGGAGAGACGCGCAGCAGCAGCAGCAGCAGCAGCAGCGAAAACGGCCCGCCAACAGCAACCGCCGCCAACGAAAGGTGTCTTCGAAAGCGATAGTCGCGGAACGATCGGAGGAGGAACAAAAGGCGTTTAAAGAAGTCGTTTTCAAACTAGGATTCGCAGCATTTGCGTTGGTCGCGCTTTCCAAGAGCGTTCGCGAAGGAGCGAAGAAGAAGCGGGAGTGGAAATAGAAATACATAGATTTTTATACTAACTAGCATTTAGAAAACTCCGGTGTGTATCTAAGCTATTGTCCTCTTCCAGTTCCTCTTCCTCCCAATCCGAGAGTTTGGCTACCCTTCTCGCCGCGATGTTCGATTGCAAAGGCGGAAATCTAAAGACGCACACGTCGTCGCTATAATACAACACCGGAAACGCACCCAACTGTTCGATGAATCCAACCGTTCCCAATTTCTGAACCATCTTATCAAAAGCGTCCGCTTCTCCCGTCTCGTTTGGAGACGTCGTCGGTAACTCTGCCCCTAACGACACCCAAAAGTCCGTAAACTTTAACGACACCTCCTCCTTCTCGCTGGCGGACTCCTTCAAACTCCCGCTCGCGCACCACCAACTTTGCGTCTCGAACGGTTTGTTCGTCGTCAGCGAAACATCGCTCACGATTCTATTCTTCTCTATCGTGTATCTCAGCGGTTTCGCTTTCACTCCTATAGGTCTGCTCAATCGTTCGATGTGCGGCGCGTAAAACACCTCCCACACACCATCCGCTTTGCCGTTTGACAAACTCATTTTCTTCCCGTTTCGTTTCAACTTGACTAAAGTCTCCACGGCGTCGTCCACTTGTTTTGACCGCTCGTATAAGTCGCACCCTTTCGTGTTTCGAGGTAGGCTCAAATCTAAGGCGTCGTCTGTGCTGGCGAGGATGATTTGTAAAGCTCGTTTTTCTTTCTCATTCTCGTCTGAATCGTCGTCGTCGTTATCCAAAGCGTCAGCGCGCAAAGATGCGCGCAGAAACGCCGCCGAACTCCCAAAAAGCAACGCTCTTCTGCGAGAAAAGGAAGACGATGACGGTGAGGAGATTTTAGTTACTCTTCGCGACGAGGACGAGGACGTCGTCGTCGTCGTCATCGAGCGCATTATTCTTGTCGTCATATTTAGTGACGTTTTGCGGGAAATACTTTACATAACAACTTCATGGTCGATATACTACATTAAACACTCTCGATGGCTTTAACGCACTCGGCGACTGATTTACCCTCTTTCATGGCTTGGCATAACTGCTCGTACGATTTCTCGTTATCGGTGATGATTCTCGCGGCTTTGTACACCGCCCACCGCGTGACGGATTGTTCTTTTTGAGCGCCGAGTTTAGGTTCCGTTTTGTTCATCGCTTTTTGCAACGAGAACAAGTCCGCCTCTTGCCCGGCGACTTTTTCGAAATATTTCGCCTCGGCGGCGACGCCAGACATGGCGACGACGGCTAACGCTTCCATTTCTTCCGTTGTAATGACGCCCGCTTTACCGACTAACTTTTTCTCGATCTTCGCCTCCAAGAGTTCCACGTGCATCTCCATCAAGCCCAAGGAGTAGCTGGATACGGGAATACCCGAGAGGTAAGCTATCAAGAAATGCGCGGCTTCGTGTTTGACGATTCTTTCCATGTATTCCGGGTTGAGTCTCGAAACGGTGTCTACGCCAACTTTAAGTAAACCAGGCGCCGTACTCCCGACGGCTAAAACGACGAGCGAAACGCCGCCCATCAGATAACTCCCAAACGCGCCCCAATCCCCGGGTAAAGTCACCCCAATGATCACCGCTAACAGAGACGTCGTCACGGTTACCGTAACGATGAAGTTAAAATCCGCATCGTTGTTCGGGGTGCCGATTTTCGCGTCCACGTCGGTCAAGCCGACTTCCGTAAACGCTCGCGGGAAGACGTTTTCGCTTTGGATTTTTCCAAGAGAGTTCCACTTGGAAATCGTTTCGTTTTCTTTCATTTCGTTCAGGAGTGATTTCACGGGTTGTTCGGCCATGCGAAGCGCCTCTGGACGCTCCGAAGGTGGTAAATCTTTTATTTTGGAGAGGGTTTGTTCCAGAGTTTGGTAGGAACTTTGAACAAAAGGTGAGGTTGTTCTTCTCGTTGATATCCTCGTCGTCGCCATTAATCTTTGCGTTCGGGAAGAATTCGCCCCCTGGTACTTTCTGCGCGCAGCCAATGCGCTGCTGGTATTGCTGCTGCTCGCGAGAATGGAGGAGAAGGTCATGATGAGATATTATTACTTTTTGTTCTGGTTTTTGTGCTGTTGCGCGTGGTATTAATCGGATTCTTTTGCGCGGGTATTTATGTGTTGTTTTATGGAGGAGTTTTAATATGACGACGTGGATGATATCTTCTTAAGGGGATGAAAGTAGTAGTATTAGTATTATTAAATCATAACCTCGTTGGCCAAAATCTGGTCCACGGTTTGCCTCTTTCTAATCACCTTAAACTCACCCTCATTCGTTTTCATCACCTCTGGCGCTTCCGGGAAGGTGTTGTAGTTCTTACTGCTCATGCCGGCGCAGTACGCGCCGGAACCTTCGATGACGACCAAATCGCCGATGTTGATTTCTCCCAATTCGCGTTCGCTTATCGTTTCCGGCTCATCCGGGGCCGGGGTCATCAAGTCGCCACTTTCGCAGCAGTGACCGACGACGACGTATTTTTTCGTTTTGGATGCAAGTTCACCTTGGCTGGTGACGTTGATTAACGGATGCTGCGCGCCGTATAAGGACGGACGGAGGACTTCCGTCATGCCGCAATCGAGCTTGATGAACGTGTGCCCTTCGCTCGTGCCGGTTTCGACGATATCTTGAGCGGTGGAAACGACCGAGCACGAGTTGGCGAGTAAGAAAGTTCCCGGTTCGATTTCTAATTTCAATTCTCGTCCGGTTCTTTTCGCGAATTCTTGAAACGCCACTTTCACCGGTTCGCCGATGAGGCTCAAATCGGTCGATTTCTCACCCGACATGCGTCCAACTTTATACCCACCGCCTAAATTCAACGACACAACGTCCGGGAACTTTTCGCACAAATCTAAACTCATCCCACTGACTTTTTGCCACACGGCTGGGTCGCTTCCAGACCCGATGTGCGTGTGAATCCTTTCGACTTTCAAATTATACTTGGCCACGAGTTCTTGGCACTTCGGTAACAACTCGTACCAAATCCCAAACGACGAGGACGGTCCACCGACGTTCGTCTTCCCGGTCCCACCGCTTCCTAACCCAGGGTTAAATCGCAAACCAATTTCTTTCCCTGGAAACTTCTCCCCGAACTTCTCCAACTGCGACAACGAACACGCGTTCACTTTCAATCCTTTCTCGACGAGCCGATCGAAGAAATCCGGAAAGTCCTGCGTCGAGAGCGAAATCTGGTCGTACGTAAACCCAGCCTTCACCGCTCTCTCGACTTCGTACCCAGAACTCGCGTCGATGTGTAACCCTTCGTTCAAAAACGTCTTCAAAATCGACCCGTTCGGGCTCGCTTTCATCGCGTATCTCACCGTCAACCCGTACGCGTTCGGAAACGCTTTCGCGCTCTCGGCTTGGTTTTTCAGCGTTTGTAAATCGTACACGTACACCGGCGTCCCGAACTCCTCTCTCACTTGCTTCACTTCCTGGGGGGATAAGAATCGAAGCTTTTCGACTGATGAGGACGACGACGCGTTCACCTTCAACGTCCTCCTCGACTTTCGGGCCAACTTTTGCGACGTAAACGAAGACGTAGAACCTCGACGGCGGGTGACGATGGATGAGGACTTCCCGCTTTTAAAGGTGTTCTTGTTTTGATGATGAGAGGCGAACGTCGTCGTCGTCATTTGCGCTC
>Ga0209095_1001623_pt1 | contig 11875 bp, 4 predicted proteins | sample COGITO_mtgs_1104_3_FD_184795 | JGI IMG/M metagenome (GOLD analysis project Ga0209095, IMG submission 184795) | Pelagic marine microbial communities from North Sea - COGITO_mtgs_110404 (SPAdes) (version 2) | ecosystem: Environmental > Aquatic > Marine > Epipelagic ... | reverse complement strand
CTTCTTCTCCTCCTTTGCACGTTTTACTCCCGCGTCTACGAGCGTGCGCAACAAATCGTCGATCTCTTTGCTCGCGTTCTCAATCTCGTGCGCGGCGCACTTCGTTTCCTCCGCGCTACTTCCAATCTTCTCGAATATCCGTTCGGCCTCGTCTCTTCCTTTGCTCAAGTGGTCGATCAACGCTCGAGACGCTTCGCGGAGTTTGTGTACCACAGACGTCACGAGCGCCGTCGCTGGAACGCCGAATCGATTTTGACGAAGACGCTCTTTTTTTCGCGCGTAGGCGTCGTTTCGAAGACTCCTCCTTTTCGTCGTCTCATTCGTCTTCGCGTCGTCGTCGTCGCCGTTCGTTTCGTTCTTCTCAACCGTCGTCTCATTCGTCGTCGTCGCGAGCGCATCCGCGGCGGCATCGGCGGAATAAACGGGAGTGTCGTCAAAGTCGTTATTGTTCTTCACCATCTTTCTCTCGTTATTCGTAGCATTCAACGCTTTTTCGTCTTTCTCTTCGTCGTCGTCGTCTTTCCCGTCAAAGTCGTCGTCCTCTGAATCATCTTCGCTCTCTTCGCTCTCTTCGCCCCTCGAGATGATTCTCCTTTTGTGCTTCTTCTCCACGCTTGTCGTCGTCGTCTTCCTCCTCCTCTCCTGCGTCGCCTCCTCCTCGCGCATGACTCTCTCTTTCGTTGTTTCCTCTGCAAAGCGTCCCGTAAAAATCGACTCAAAACTGTTGTGTACACGCCGCGCGAACAACAAACACCTCTGTGAGGCGCGAACGAGAATCTGCGTTTCCCCCAGAAATCACATGACGGTTGAGGACGAATGCATCTCCGGGTCGGCGTACCCGGTGTTCATGGGTGTGGGCGACAGTCTCGGACAAAAGACTTTGACGAATTCGTCGAGGAGGAAAAGCAACGGCATGGGGGGTCACGAAAACGCGACGAGTAACAACGCGACGACGACGCGTAGTACAAAACGCGCGAATAAAACTTTGCGCGGGGAGGGAGAGACATTCAAAATTGGAAACGACGCGAACCGAGACGAAGACAACGACACGGAGGATGAAGAAGAAGAAGAAGAAGAGGAAGACGAAGACATCGAACGACTCACCGAAAAACACGGAGGACGCGGCGTGCAAAACGCGTGCTCGATAGGGAACATCGCTCGAGCGATATTCAGAGACATTCGCGAGAAAAAGAAAGGCTTGAGCGAACAGGATTTGGTCGCTTTGGAGTGCATCTTTGGCGAGACGAATTTGGGGAGAGCGCTGGACGTCGCCTCGAGTCGAGGAGGGGTGACGAGGTTTATCGGGAAAAAATCGAGACGAACGGTGTACGCGGTGAAGGCGACGACGACGACGACGACGAATGGTGGTGGTGGTGGTGGTGGTATGAATGGTGGCGGCGCGACGATGAACGACGACTACCGCGGCGGCGGCGGCGGACAACAACAACAACAACAACAACAACAACAACATCTGACGTACCCGGACCATTTTTGCGCGTGCAAAGGTTTTACGTGGGACGTGGTTTCCAGGGACGAGAAGTTGATGTGTAAACACATGTTGGCGGCGGCGTTGGCGGAGAGCGTTGGTGGGTGCGACGAGGTGGAGATGGACGACGCGGTGTTGGCGAACGTGTTGGCGCGAGAGATGTTAGAATAAGATGTAGAATAAGAAAACGAGGATACACGCATAATAGATAGATAGATAGATAGATACAGAGAAGAGAAACACAGGCAAGCCGCCGCGTAGGAAGGTGATGATGTAGATAGAGATAGAGAACTAGTAACTGGTGTTCCTAGTAATGGAATATAATAATTTTACATTTAATAACAACATATATAATAAAATTTTTAAAAGGTGATGAAGTTGCATCTTGTAACACGAAAAAAGTTAGTTTTGCAACCAATGCTTGAATCTACCGAAGAAGGATGCCTTCTCTTCGACGTCGGTGTCATCGTCGGCTTCGTCTTCAGCCGCCTTCTTCTTGGCCATTTCCTTTAATTCGGATTCGCTCTTCCCGGCGCTCGCGGCTGCGCCGACGCACGAGGAGATTGGTCCGTGGTCGACGTGGTCGCACACAAACTTCGATTGGAAGTTATACGCTTCAAAGAACATGTCGACTTGTCTCGCGTGCGGTTTGACGCTCCAGCTGGTAATATCTTGACCGAAACCTTTGTCGAAGGTACCCGCGAACATTCTCGTGAAATCATTCACTTGAGAGACGTCCCAGCGAGAAATGTCTTGGTCAAACGCAAACGCGTTTTGGAACATGACGTTCATTTTGCGCACCTTGCCAGTATTCCAGCCAGAAATCATCGCGTTGAATCTATCCGCGTGTTTAAACATACCAGACATGTTTTCGACATTCTTGACGTCCCACTTGTTGATGTTCTTCCCTTCAAACGCCAAGGCGCGGCTAAACATCAACTTCATGTCCGTGACGTGCGAGACGTCCCAGTTGCCGAGATCACCGTTGAAAGAAGAATATCGGTCGTTTTTGTTCTTCAACGGCGGGTGGTCGAAGAGTTGCGACATGTCCGTGACTCTGGAAACGTCCCAGGAGGAAATCTTGCCAAACTTTTGTTTCGGGCAGTCGCCTTTAATCGGGTCGTCGCCTAAACATTTCGCGACTTCCATTTGGATGTTGTCATTCGTCAAGTAATGCAACGAGTCACCAGACAAAGAAGCCGTTTTCGTGATTGGGTTAATCACCGATTTGGCTAAAGTCGCGGAAGAGCCCGGGCATCCCGGCGCCAAGACTTCTGTCGGTAACTTGCACGTTTGTTGGTCTCTGTTGTTAAAGCACGAACCGAAGACGTACGTGTGGCCCGGGTTGGACGCGTCGTGGATTCTCGGGTAGAATTCCGCATCTTCCGTGACGTGCTTCGTCGTGCACGAGGCCATATACTTAATAACTCTGGTCGGATGGGATTGACCGTAGCCCATTTCCGGCAACGAGGTTTGAACGGAGTTCTTGATGTCAAAAATCTTGGACAACAAGCGTCTTCTCGTCGGCAACACTTCCACCGTCGTTCCCAAATCTCTTTGCGCTTTTTGGATCATATCTCTGTTTTGCTCGCGCGTCTTTTCTTGCGGCGTCATGGTCGCTTGGAAAAACTTCTTCTCCTCGGTCGTTCTCACGGCAACATCCGCCGGGTTTTTGAAATCCGCGGAGACTTTGCACCCCGGCTTGCCGGCGTCGCAGTCGTGCTTGGTGTATTCCGTACACGCGGCACCGGCGCACGATTTCAACGTGCACGTTTTCTTCAAACCATCGCAAGCAATCGTGTCGGACTTGATTCTCGCGTTGCCGTTAAAGTTAGAATACGTTCTCGTTTCGACCAAGCCGAGGTTGGAAACGACTTCGTCGCCGCTCGCCGCCGCGCTTCTTTGCGTCACCGTCTCCGTCTTGGTGTGAAACGTCTTCTCCGCGATTCTCTTCGCCGCGGCATCCGCATCTTGCGCGTCTTTCTTCGCCGCTTTACGCATGTCCTCGATGTCGATCGTCTTCGCGTTCTTCGTCGCCGCGTTCTTATCGTTCAACCACCCCGCCGCTCGAATAGACGACTCCGTCACCGGACCGCCCTTCACTTGCGCGCCGATGTCTGACATGTGATTGCTCGGGTTCCCTTTCTCGTATAAATAGAAACCAAACTTGCTGTTCTCGCTCATTTGATACGGGAGTTGGTACACCCCGCATTGCGACGTCGAAACCATCTCTTTCGCTCGTGAGAAATCAAACGTTTTCGACATCGCGGAGGAGACGAATTTCACTCCAACCTCAGCCTTTGTCCAGCTTTTCGGTTCAAACGGCAACAAAGATAACAAATCGGTCGGTGAACACCCCAAGGTTAACGTGACCACGTCCGCAGATGCCGCAGAACCGAGACCGTTAAACGCTTGGTGCGCTCTCGACGCGGAAAGCGTCCCGGCGGAGACCAAGGCGAGACCGGCCGCGCCGGCAACCATTTTGCTCGCGCGGGAAAATCCATTCTTTTCGAGAGACGTCGACGCGGAGGAAGAAGAGTCCAACGATCCTCTGGCTTTCGCCAAAAGCGGTTTCTCCTCCGCAGTATTCGTAACAGTGGTGTTCATTATATGTGCGATAATAAGAAAAAGAAACAGAAACTGCAACTCGAGCGCGCTTTAAGCAGTCGAGGGAGGAAAAGTGCAGACGGATTGAATTTTGGCCGCGGCTTCAATCTCGCTTCAGTTTAGGGATCGCTTCGTACTTGGGAGACGAGACGAAGAGAACGGTCTCGACGACGACGATATGTACGTGTGTAAATAATAATAGTAATAATGTGGATTAAAACAATCGTCGTTAATGTCTAAGAATGATGATGATGATAATAATGTCGTGATGTGGTTTTAAGTGTACAGTGTGTATAAAAGAGGAGAGACTTTCAGTCCTTCCTCTCTCGTCTCTCGTCTCTCGTCGCCGCGACGAGGCATTAGTGCTTGTGTAGCGCTTTCTTCGTCTTCTTCTTCTCCGAAGAAGAAGAAGATAAAGTTCCGAACAAGTCCACGTGACCGGTTTGGCGGATGACTCTAGGCTTCACCGGGTCGGAGGCGTATTTGTTCAGCGGTTCTCCCCACTCGTCGAGGTTTTCTTCTTCCTCTTCCTCGTTCTCGTCCGAGCCGAGTTGACCTTCCTCTTCTTTCGTTTCTTCTTCTTCGCGCGCGACGACGCCGTCGAGGACGTTTTGATCTCCTCCTCCGACTTCCTCGGAGGTGGCATCAAAACCCTCGGATTCTTGCGAAGTTGCGCCGTATAAATCTTCGGAGTTGTAATCCGCGTACGTCAACTCGTCGTCTTTTTCTTCAGATTTTTTACCGCCGGTACTTCCGAAGAACGAGCCGAACTTGTTGAACAAAGATTTCCCCCCTCGAGCGACTTCAGTCGCTTCCATCACCATATCCTCCGCCTCGGAATCCGCGGTGGAATGGACTTGCGGAACGAACTCGACGTCGTTATCTTTCTTCGACTTTGATGACGCTTTCTTACTGCTATGACTACTACTGGTGGTGCCGCGTTTAGACGAAGAAGAGTGCTTATTTGAGAACTTTCTCCCGTCCTCTTCGTCCGTACCCATCGCCGCGGCGATCATTTCTGAGACCGATTTTGCTTTGCACGAACTCGGTGGCCCACTATCGGCGTTCGCGCACGTAAATTTCGCCGCGTACGCATCGTTGTGGAAAAAGATATTGTTCATGTTGGCGTCGTTTCTGGTGTTCCACGTAGAGACGTCTTGCGCGAAACCGCTTTCGAAAACGCCGGAAAACATCCGCGCGAAATCTTTGCAGGAGGAAACGTCCCAATCCTTCAGCGGTTGGTTGAAGCTCAAAGCGTTTTGGAACATGGTGGCCATAGTTTTGACGTTTCCGACGTTCCACCCGGAAATTCTCGCGACAAAACTTTCCGCATGTTCAAACATACCGTGCATGTTCGTCGCCGACGAGACGTCCCAGTTGTACAAGTTCGTGCCTTTAAACGCGTTAGCGTTTTTAAACATCTTCTCGAACGAAGTGACGGAACTCACGTCCCAATCGCCGAGCATACCGTCGAACGATTTCATCTTATCGCCGCCAACGCGTGGCGGGTCGTAGAATAATTGGTCCATGTTCGTCACGCGAGAGACATCCCAATCGGACATGACGCCATATTGACTCTGCGGACATTCACCGGCGAGCGGTTCGTAACCCAGGCATTCAGTCACGGCTTCGTGGATGTTCGCGTTGGTGATTGGCGTGTATTGCGAAGCGATAGAGGTCGTCGTCGCCGCCGCCGCCGACGCATCTCCGGTTTCATCCGTATTCGTTAACGTTTCGTCTTCAATATCGGTAGCGGTTGACACCGTCGATTGCTCAGCCGCGTTGCCTTTTCGCGTGTTTCCAGTCGTCGTCGCCGTGTTCGTGTTCGTTTGCGAACCTGCCGTGGCGTCTTTACACCCCGCCGGATGCGTATCCGACGGCACCGCGCACGTGTTCTGATCGCGCGAGTTGAAGCACGCACCAAAGATGTACACCCTACCCGCGTTTGACACATCGTTTATTCTCGGGTAATACTCCACGTTTGCGTTGCCGTTGTTCGTCACGTGCAAATGCTTCGTATTGCAATCAGCCATGTAGTTGATCAAACTCGACGGGTACAGTCGACCTAAACCAAGCTGCGGCGTTGATTGCGTCGTGTGCGCTGGAGTGTACGAAAACATCCCGTTCTTGATCGACGGAAACGATTGCAACGCTCTTCGAACGGATCGACTTCCAGCCGCGGATTTGTCCCAGTGGAAAGCTCTCGCCGCGACGTTAGAAGTTGGCACGATGACGTCTTCTGCGATGTCTTCAACAATCGTTTCGACGATGTCTTCTGACGGTTGCTCGTATTCATCGACGACAACTTTTGTTTTTGAGTGACTGCGTGACTTCTTTGTGGCCTTTGTCGACGAAGAAGGCGCGGATTTTAAAATGACACGCTCCCCGACTTGCTCGATGCCGTGCTTTTTCAAAGTCTTCAAAGTCGACGAAGAAGCGGAAGGAACAGTCTCTGAAGAACTCTTCTTCTTCTTCTTCAACTCTCTCACCTCTTTTGGCGCCCACTCCCTCTTTTCTCTTCTCGCTGGCATCGATTTCGGGTTCTTGTACCTCTTCACGGTGCCTAACCTTCCCAATTTCGCCTCGCTCATGAAATCTTTCGGGTGCGTGCAACCGGTGATGCCTTCTTGACACGGCTTAGTGTAATCCGTGCACTGCCACTTCGAGCAGTGCTGTAACGTGCACGTGTTTGCGCTCGGATCGCATTCGATTTGGTTTTCAGCGTGTTCGACCCCGTGAACGATGTATTTCAACCACGCGCCCCAATCGTAATATTCGGTTTGCCCGTATCCCGCCGGCATCTGCGGCGCCATCTTGATGTTCTCCGGATCGGCTTCTGTCACCAAGTGTCCGTTTTTGTCAACGTGTCCGCTTTCCACGGCCGCTCTGTACGCGGCCAAATCGGAATACTGCACGTCTTCCTCCGCATCAGTAATCTCGCCTTGCTCTAAAGTCCCGCTCGAATCTAAATGGTTCTCCAAACTCGCCTGATTTTGGTTCGCCCACGCGTGCGCGGCGATCTCCGATTGCTTAATCGGCCCGTTTTCAACTTGCGCGCCAATATCGGACATATATTTCGTCGTCGAATTTCCAACTTGGTACAAGAAAAACCCAAACGTCGCGTTCGGTGCCATGGCGTATTCCGCGCTGTACACGCCGCACGCGACTTCCGTCATATCTAAAGCTTTTTCGTAGAGAAACTCGCTGGACATTCCCGAGGTGATTAATTTCGCCCCGACTTTCCCGGTCCACGTGCTTGGGTCGAAATCTAAGCTGTAGATTAAATCTCTCGGGGAGCATCCGGTGACGAGCGTGATCGTTTCCTTCGCCGATTGCGACTGTGACGAACCGAGCAAAGACACACCAGACGAACCTTTGTTTCCCCGAAGGGAAGAAACGGCGAACGCGCACGCCGATAAAAAGGCGACGAAAGCGAACGCGGTGGTAAAAGTGGTGGTCTTCATCTTCGCGTCGTCATTCTTTGCCTCTTCCTCGTCGCTTTTAATGTTGTTGTTGTTGTTCGCGTCGTGGATTAAGGGCACTCGCTCCCCCGAGTGCGAGAACGTGGACACAGGTGAAACCATTTGTACCGCCCGCGGCTTAAATAATCTCTCCAATCAGGTAAGAGATGACGGGAAAAAATCGCGCCACTAAAGAGGGAAGCGACTTTGAGATGACTTTACCGAGACGAAGGAGTCGATGAATAACAGCGTCGCGAGACGTTCTTTTGTTTTCTTCGAGGTGTATCGATCGGATCGCGGTTTTTGACGAAAGGACAGTCGCACCTTTAATGAGAGGCTTTAAGATGGTACCACTACCCTAAATCAAATGGATGTTCGAAAGGTCAACGAATCCAAGGCGAGTATATATGATAATATATTCGTAAGTACAGATTCTCTTTAAAATGCTAATGTATGTGTTATGTGTGTGTGTAATAGTAACTCTCTTCTCTCTTTAATAATGGTGATGAAAAAAACTCTCTTTTTCTTTCGCTCGTTTCGCCGCGTGTTTTTGATGATGAGATCTCTTTCGCGAAAAGCAGCTCCGCTCGTCGCGTTGTTAACCAAAGATTTTGGAAAACACGTTGTTGTTCGATTTGTCCTTCGTCTTTTCGCTCTTATCTTTGCACGAGACGATTGGACCATCGTGCTTGGACGCGCATTCGAACTTGTCGTTGAACGCGCTCGCGCCTTTGAAGATGTCCTCTTGCTCGGCGACTTTGGCCACCGACCACTTTCGTAAATCTTGGTCGAAGCTTTCGGCGTTGCGAAACATCGAGCGCATTTTCAAAGCTTTGCCGACTTGCCATTTGCCAATGTCTTGGTTGAACAGTTGCGCGTCTTCAAACATGTGGTGCATGTCTTCGCATCGAGAGGTGTCCCAGGAGCTAATGTCGCCGTCGAAAGAGTTCGCGCCGGAAAACATTTGCGACATGTCTTGCACGTGAGAGGTGTCCCACTTGCTCAAGTCGCCGCCTTGAAACGCCTTGGCGTTGCTAAACATTCTTCGCATGTTGGTGACGTGCGAAGTGTCCCACTTGGATAAGTCGCCGTTGAATGAAGAGGATTCATCACCCTCGACTAACATCGGAGGGTTCTGGAACGTTTCGTACATGTTCGTGACTTTCGACGTGTCCCAAGAAATCATCGGCCCGAACTCGTTGTCCATGCAATCGCCCTTTTTCGGCTCTTCTGCTAAACACAAAGCGACTTGCCGTCTGAAGTTCTCATCGGTTAAATCCTTCTCCGTGAAGGTTTTGGAGGAAAACGACGACGAGGAAGAAGAGGAGGAGGAGGAGGAGGAGGAGGAGGAGCTCGTCGTTCGGTCGTCGTCATCGGAAGATGCTAAGGAACTCGCGTCATCTTTGGCGAGTTCTTCTGGTGCTGTTGGTGTCGGTCGCTCGTTGCTACTTTCGTAATCGCCATCATTGGAAACAGTTGTAGTTGCTGCTGCCGTTGGTAACTCGTGTTCTTCTTTTGGTGCGGCTGAGGAAGAACTACCGCCCCCAAAAAGCTTCTGCAACAAACCACCGGACTCTTCCTTTTCGTTCGCTTCCTCGACTTGCTCGTTGAAAGCTTGCTCTCTTTCCGCGGCGTACTTTTCCGCGTTTTCGTCATCAAAAGCCGTCGCCGAAGAAAGCGGTTCAGAATCTTCTTGCACCGCGTTCTCTTCTTCCGGGTTGTATTCCGGGTTCGAGACGAAGTGCGAGCGTTGCAATCTGTCTTCGACTTCTTTTTGCTTTTTCAACGTTTCGGACGATTGGCACGAGCTGAAATCGATAATCCCAGTCGCTTTGAAGCCACACTCCCACTTGGCGTTGTACTTGTCGGCGCCGTCAAAGATTCCAGTGGCGGAACCTAAGTGTTCAAAGTTCCACTTTCGAATATCACCGTTGAACGCTTTGTTGTTCGCAAACATTTGGTTCATGTTACGAACTTGAGAAGTGTCCCAGCTCCCGAGGTAGCCGTTGAAATCGGTATCCGCGAAGGCTTTTTGCATGTTGTGGACTTGCGTCACGTCCCATCTCGGCAAGATCCCGAACTTGGACTCTTTGCCGTACTGAACGCACTTACCATCGATCGGCGCTTCTTCCAAGCACGCGTTGACTGCTTCTTGAAAGTTTTTGTCGTTCAAATGGACAATCACGCATTGCTTCGGGTTCACATCGACCGGGATGTTACACGTCTCGTGGTCGCGGTCGTTGTAGCATCCACCAAAGATGTAAACGTGGTTGGCGTTCGCCGGACCGTGAACTCTCGGGTAAAACTCCATGTTCTCAGCGACGTGTTGCGTCGTGCAGCTGGACATTCTGGAGGCGATGTGCGCCGGGTGACGCGTGTCGAACTCGTTCGCACCAGTATCCGCAATATCGTCTCCTTTGTGCTTCTTGGAGGAGGAGGAGGAGGAAGATTTCTTGGAAGACTTCTTAGATGAAGACTTCTTGCTCTTCGACGAAACCTTTTCTTCTTCTTCTTCAACTTCTTCTTTCGCCTCCTCGATTTCTTCGTCGAGTTCTTCAACTTCTTCGGTTTCTGCCGCCTTAGCCGCGTCGGAACCGAAACCAGCAAAGTGTTTGTTCTTGTGCACCTTCGCGTGCGTCGGTTCGACTTCCTCGACGTCAGCCACCTTAGCGTGGTGAGAGAGCAAGTGTCTGTGATGAGACTTCGTCGACGACGACGACGACGTCTTAATCTCAAACTCGGAAACTTCCGAACTTGCTTCGGTGGCTTTGTTCAATGCCTTTGACGCTTGTTTCTTGGTGATGCCAGACTTGCCCATCGACGCCGTTTGCTCCTTCACGAAGTCGCCGAGATCATCGCACACTTCCGTCGTCTCGCATTCCTTCTTATATTCCGTGCACTTCGTCTTCTCGCACACTTGCATTGTGCACGTGGTGTTCTCACACGTGATATCGGTGGTTTGGTATTGCGATCCTTGCGACAACGCAGACATCCACCATCCCCAGTCAAAGTACTCGCCGACGACTTCGATGCCGGAAGACTCGAGTTCCTCCTTAGCGACCGCGACGGGATCAGATTTCTTCGAACCTTTCACCGTCTTATCAGCAGCAGCAGAAGAAGAAGAAGAGTGCTTCTTCGAGCTCTTCTTTTCAACCGCACCGTCCTCGGATACCTCTTCCTCGATTTCTTCTTCGACGTGCTTTTTCACCGATTTCTTCGAGGACGCGTGCTTCTTCTTCCCGACGCTCGCCGACAACAACGCGGAGATTTCCTTCGCTCTTTCGTTCGCGTTTTGCTCCGCCGCCACGGCTTGCGCGGCGTAATCGGTGGTAGTAGAGGACGACGATTCCGTGTTGGTCGTCGCGGACGGTTTTAAAACCGAAGAAGACGGACTCATCTTCTTCATCTTCTTCTTCGAAGAAGACGCGGCGGTTTCGCCAATCGCCGCTTCCTCCTCTTCTTCCTCCTCGAGCAATACCAACTTCCCGCCAATATCGCTCACGTAGTTCTCCGGGTTCGCTTTCTCGTACAGGTAAAAACCAAACTTCGCGCCGCTACCTAACTTGTACGGCGTTTGAAACTTCCCGCATCCGATTTCTTTCATCTCGATCGCGTCTTCGTACGAAAACGTTTTCGATTTGCTCTCCGTGATGAGTTTCGCCCCGACTTTGGAATCCCATCCTTCCGGGTCGAACGGCAAACGTTTCAAGACGTCTCGGTGCGAACACCCCACGGTTAAGGTGACTTTATCGTTCGATGCGATCGCAGGAGTTGCAGTCGTCGCATCTTCGCCTAAATTCGCCACCGCTCGTTTAAACAGGTCCACACCTCCTTCTCTTTGAAGATCGCCCAATCGCGACGACGAAGATCCCCGCGTCCCCGAAACGGAGTACGACGCGGTGGCAAAAAGGGACGTCGAAACGGCGACGATCGCCGTCGCCGCTTTTAACGGTGACGTGAAAGAAGAAGACTTTGTTCTCTTCTGTTCGTCTCCGTTGTTCGTCTTCAAAAGCGCTTGCGTTTCCGATGACAGAGGAGACATGATGATGATAGTAATATAAACGCGCGCGTATATAAATCCACACACCTTCTGCCGCGTCTGTTTGAGAGAAAAAGAATTCGATGTAGTATATTTTAGGGTTTCACAATACACCCTAAATGAAAAAAAAATGTACTCGGACGACTTTGAAAGAGGAATTCGACGATTTGGCGGCTTTAGTAGTAAGTAGCATTAGAGCGAGAGAGAGAAAGAAGAAGACGAAGAGACGAAGAGGAGATATACTAAAGCTCTCTCTCTCTCTCTCTCTCTGTGGTTATTATT
>Ga0209095_1001603_pt1 | contig 11958 bp, 10 predicted proteins | sample COGITO_mtgs_1104_3_FD_184795 | JGI IMG/M metagenome (GOLD analysis project Ga0209095, IMG submission 184795) | Pelagic marine microbial communities from North Sea - COGITO_mtgs_110404 (SPAdes) (version 2) | ecosystem: Environmental > Aquatic > Marine > Epipelagic ... | reverse complement strand
TTGACCTTGTTGGGCTTGTTGTTCACGGTGTTGTTACCCACACCAGTGTTGACCTTGTTGTTCTTGTTGTTCACGGTGTTGTTACCCACACCAGTGTTGACCTTGTTGTTCTTGTTGTTCACAGGCTTATTCGGCTTGTTGTTGACCTTGTTGGGTTTCTTGTTGTTGGGACCCACGGGGGCTACAGGAGTCACCGTTTTATTGAAATTAGCTGGTTTGGGAAGGGGTCCTTGCCCACCCGGGAAAGGAACGGCAGAGGGAGAAAAAGGACCATCATTTTTGTAGTATCCGGTACCTTTATTACCAGTCTTGAATACATAACCATTCTTTTTACCATTGAATGTATTCGCTTTGAGGTAGTTGGTATTGGTGTTTTTCGAACCACCGAATAATCCGCCGAACATAGACGTCTTACCCTTATTCCCATTAGCAAAATCGGGTCTATTCATGGTGGCGAAAAGACTCTTTTTGGGAAAGGATACTTGAGAATTTGGAACGTTGTTCTTCTTGCTATTGTTAAACGTCGAATTTACATTTCTGTTTCTTTCCGTGTTATTAAACGCCGAGTTGGTGTTGAAATTTCTCCCACCAACGTTGTTAAAATTTGAGTTTCCATTACCTCCACCAACGTTGTTAAAATTTGAGTTTCTGTTTCCTCCACCAACGTTGTTCAACCCAAGGTTGTTCACTGCTGCGTTGTTCGCTGCTGTGTTGTTCAACCCAAGATTGTTCGCTGCTGCGTTGTTCGCTGCTGCGTTGTTAGACTTACTTATCATCATACGCTTCTTGGAAATCTTAATAGGTTCATGAACATTCATGTACCTCAAGCGCTTACCGATAGCATCAAAAATTTGATTTTTGGTCATTTGTTCCGTCTGCTTTAAACCCACCTTTCGTGCAATTCTTTTAAGATCGGTACGTTTTGAAGTTGAACCAAATAATACATCGAAATCACCTGGGGTCAATGGTGATTTCCTATCAATTAAATAACCCATCCTTGAGTTGAATATGAGAGGGGGTAGGGGTAATTTACCTCCCTGGATATCGTCATACACTTGACATATCTGTTCTCTTGTCAGTTTAATAGAGTGCCCAGTATTCATCTTAATGAGTTTTCTGAGATCGGCTATTTCCGCATCTGGATCACACGTGTCCATCTTATATATTAAACTGACAAAAAAGTTTGTCCAATGTTTGTTAAAATTATTCCTTTGATAAAAGTTGATTTATAAACTTCTTCTTGTCATTCGACGGTATGAGTTGTCTGACTATACTATTTTTAATATTAGTTTTCAATTCGTCTATATCAACTCGTTTTGTTTTGAGTCTTTTATTGAAAGTATTTTTAATTTCCTTTTTCATAGGAAGTTTTGGAATTAAAATAGCTATACGTTTTTTAGTTTTTGCAAATTGTTTATCTTTAGCACTAGAAATAGTTGTAATTTGCTGAATAGTTTTTTTACCATTTATATAATTTTCAAGATATTCGTCGATTCGTTTTTGGGGTACATTAACAAGACTGTATAGATGTTTTTCTAGTCGAGGTTTAGATTTCATACGTTCCTTCTTATTTTGGTCAGCTTTAAAAGCCTTTGCAGACTTGACCATTTTAATTTGTTGTTCACGTTTCCTGGCATTCATGGTCATGTTGTTTTTACGGGCTTTCGCCTCTCGCATTTCAGTCTCAATTATGTTTGTCTTTTTGGCTTCGACTATGTACTTGGCCTTCTTTTTCAACGCTGTGATATTTTTGGTATTATTACCGACATTACCTTCGAGTCTGTCTTTTTGTTCTTTCGTCAAGTTGAGAGTGTTAAGATAGACACGCAATTCAGTCTTGAGTCGCCCGCGTGTGGATTTTTTATTCTTCAATGCGCGTTCTGCAACCTGTATTTTTCGTTTAAGTGCATCAATATTTGTTGTAGGTGTGACACTGTCTATGAACGTTCTCTTCATACCAGCGGTGATTTGTATATCATTCGCAAAGTTTCTGATATTGGAACGTTTTTTCTCGAGTGCTTCTGCGTTTATTTCGGTTTTTATCTTTTCAGCCTGTTTTCTCAATGTCTGTGCCTTATTAAGAGTAAGACTGTTATTAATTTTTTGTAAAATGGGTGTATTTTTGTTACCAAGTTGTAAAGAAACTATATATTCCCTAGTCTCTTTCTGGAGTTTTTCTTGACTTCTCGCCTTGGTATCAATTTGTTTTGCTCTTGTTATGAGAGTATTAACACGGTTAGGGTTATTCCTGAACGCTTTAAGAATATTAGTTTTGACGGCGTTTGTTAATATGAGTGACTTCATAGTTTCCACCAATTTTTCACGGTTTCTTTGCTTTTTGAGATCTGTCGCGTTCAATCTGGATATAGTTAAGGTCTTATTCTTTGTTCCATCGAATGTGTTTAAAATCTTTTTGGTATTTGTTTCGGAAAGTTGTAACGTATTCATATGTTTTACCAATTGACTGCGTTCGTTCGCTCTTTTTTCATCATTTCTCTTCTTCTTGATATTTCTAGCCTTTGTTTCAAATAGTATTACACTACCAGGTGTGGTATTGAAATTTTTCAGTATAGCAGTTTTATCAGTGTTACTCAGATTAAGTGGTTGAAGTATCTTTTGAATCTTATTCCTATCAGTTGCAATTTTATCTCTTATTCGTTTGTCTTTTAATTGTGTAGCCTTAGTCTTCATGACACTCAGAGTTTTGACTTCATCAAAGTCCTTTAGAATAGATTTTCTATCTTCGACGTTCATATTAAGTTCTTTATCCAGAAATATATACAGACTCGCCCTCTCAGCCTTATATTTTTCATCTGCTCGTTTATTTTTCAGTTCAGTAACACGTTTTAACATCTTATTGATGGGTATATTTTGACTAGTAAACTTTTGTAAAATCATATTTTGATTTTCAGCAGTCATGGGTTTTATAGCTTCTTGTAATTTCATCATATCCACACTTTTCTTTCGGGTAATGGCGTTGACGAGTCTATTCCTAACCCGTTCGGCTTGATTCACAGTTGTAATTTTTCCGAGGTTAAGATTGAACTCCAACTGACTCTTGAGAGTTATGTTTGAAATTTCCTTCCTTATAATATCGACATATCCACGTGTAATATTCTTATCCATCCGTTTAACGTCATCTACATTTTTGATGTTTTTGATTCGTTTATTTCGTACTTCATCTACAGGTAAGGCTTTGGCCCGGTTGAGTAATCTCACTCTTTCATCATTGAGTGATTTTATAGATTCCGCTTTAGATTGATACTGTTGAACATCGTTTGGAAATTTATTGTAGTTATCAATAAGTTTTTTTACTCGTTCATTACTCGCATTGAGACCAAGATTTACTATGTATCGCCTAAACTGAATTTTTTGGTTCTTTTTTAGTTTATTGTTAGCCCGTTTCATTTGTTCTTCGGCGTTCTCGAGTCGTTGTATGTTTAACTTGTTGGTTTCATTTTTCTGGTCCAAGGCGACTTTATTAGAAGCTTCCTTGTTGAGTTTAGCTTTTATCTTAATATTCTTCTTTGCGTTCCTCATATTACGAATATTCGCAATAACACTTTTCATAACATTTAAATTACCCATACCTGCGTTGAAATTTTTCATTACCTTTAATTTGTTAACCCTACTTAGACCCTGTGTATTGATGTAATTTTCCAATTCTTTTCTTTGAATAGCTCTCGGATTGTTAATTGTCTTTATATGGGAATTTGTAGCGGATTTTATGAGAGGTTCAAAATTTACAAAATAGGCATCGAGTGCGAGTGCTATTCTGTCACGGTTTTCCTGTTTTAAGGTTAGTCTACTCACATAACCAGCAAAATTTTCGTCGTTCCGAATTCCCTTTTCAGCTTTACGTATATTTGCAATACCCTTCGCCTCGGTTAATAATATTGGAGATTCTATGTATGTTTTTATATACTTATTGATGATGTAATCTATATTAGATTGATTTAATTCTAATTTTTTCAAATTAGTCACTAATTGGGGTAAATTTTTATTTCTGTATTCTCGGTACAATTTCATATAATATTTGTTCGCGTCTTTCTTGATAACATTCACAGGTTTATTATACGTCGTGTATTGGTTAATAAAATACTGATGATCCTTGGGTTCAATTCCTAATTCGGTAATATACTCCATTATTTCATTTATATCTAATTGATGACCAATCATCTTCTGCTCCTCAATCATGAGAGTCTTCTCCTTTTGATATCTAGCTTCTTGGTTTTTAGCGATCTGTTCCTGTTCCCTTATGATATTCTCCCGACGACGTCTATTTTCTTTTTCTTTTTCCTTTTTCTCAGAGACTTTCATATTCTTAATTTGTGTGTTAATCACAGTTTTCATTCTTTTTGTTAAATTTTTAACATCTTCAGGTGTATTTATAGTGTTTATTTTTGCGAGTAATACTTGATCTGTACCAGTAGATTCCGCTATCTTACGAAGTTTATCTTTTGTACGTTTCTTTACTACTACTTTGGCGTTATTCAATTTATTAAGAGTATTGATACTCGATAAATCGTCGAGTATATCAATATTGGCCTGCAAGGCAAAATTAGATAGTATCTTTTTATTATTTTGGAGTTTCTTTTTGTACGCATCGGAAAGTTTTTCGTTTGTGACGTTAATATTATTTTTGTTTTTTACTCCCGTAATATCTAATTCGTACGAGATTCTCTTAGCTCTATTAATGAGTTCATTCTTCTTTATTTGGGTATTAGCTTGATTTTTTACGATACCATTTATCTCATTTTTTATATTTTTAAGAGGTACATTGGTTGTTTTGAATTTACTTATGAACCCAGGTTTATCGATGTTCAAATTTTTAATATACGCCAATAATTCATTCAATTCTTTATTTCGTTTTGTATCTTTTACATTTTTCTCCGCTATGGCCACATCTTCACGGAGTTTGGGTATGTTAACATTATCTAAACGCATACGATTGATAAACACACGTCGTTTACTATTTGGGAGAGTACTCTTTCTTACAAAATTGATGAAATTTTCTTTATTTCTCGCCAATATATCAGCAGTTTCGCGTTTTTTAGACTGCGTTTTCTGAACCCCCACTTCCTCGATTCGTTTCTTTAGAGGGATTAAACGGTTTGAAAATCTGAGATTACTTATAGCTCTAGAAAAGTCACCAGATACATTTTTCTCATTAGAGAGTTTGGATAAAGCGATTTTACTTGCTTGTACGATGTCAAGTTTAACCACATTCAAAGACTGGACAGTGGTCGCACCAGAAATCATCCCTGCGAATGAATCGTAAATTCCCATTTCCCTCGCCAATTTTACAAGTTTATCCTTCTCATTCGAAAGTTCTGCGAGTCGTTTTTTCTCACCAGCTTTTTCTATCACATCCTTGAGTGCGTCAGCCTTATCGTTCGTATTCACAGCCTTGATGCGTTTTGCGAAGGTTTGAATCACCCCCAGCTTTGTAGCGAGTTCCGTTAGTTCTGCACGTTTTCCAGCTATACCCTTTAAGACCTTGACCGTCTTCATTTTTTTCGCCTCGTCGATAAGGTTCTTAACCCCAAATTTACCAGTCTTAAATTTCTGCAGTATTTTCAATTGATTTGACTGGCTAATACCAAGATCTTTGATGGATTCCCGAAGTATCTTTCTCTGTTTAGAAACACGTTCAGACGCTTTCTTCTTCTCGAGCTTTTTAGCATTCTCGATGAGAGTTCTGATCGTGTTTTTCCCCTCGTTAAACTTTTTAAGAATTTCAGTCTTATTAGACTGATTTATCTGTATCTTCCCCAAATTATTCGAGAGTTTGGTCCTTCTCTTACCCAAATCCTTCTTTTTACGAAGTTCAACTATTTTTTTAGCCCTATTGTGTAAATCATCCAGATTTGATTTATCGTCTACTATGTTCAATAGATTATACAGATCATTCGTGTTTAACGGTAAATTCGCTATCCGTCGTTCTAGTTCTCGACGCTTTTTATAGATTTCTTGGTTACGTCTATTTTTATGTACAGCTAACGCTTCCCTATAAAGGGTCTGAGGATCAACTCTACCCTGTGTTACCCTCTGTTGGTAAGACTGAATTTCTGACTTACTAAGAAACGGTAGTCCTGCCAGCCTTACTTTGAATGTATTCACATCCATTTATATTAAGCTGACAAAAAAGTAAAACCTCTATTAAATAATCTAATTTTTTCTTCATAACTCATACTAAAATCAAACACATTTGTATCACCGACATTGATTTCGACAAGTTCTATAGGTGTATTGTACTGAACACGATTCGATAACGCTGATCGAACGAGTGTTTCTACAAATTCCTTTGGTGTTTGTATATCTTCTTGATATACACGGTTCATCTTAATTTTTATACACGTAATTTCGTGTGCTTTTTTATCAAAAAATGGTGTTAATGGATATTCTTCCTTCATACCACCATCTACATAAGTTTCGTTATTATATTTACCACATGCAAATATGAAAGGTACTGCCATACTCATACATACTGCATCTATAACCTTCATATCCGGATGTGTATCCTTGGAAAAGTATACAGTCTCAGATGTATTCATACAAAACGCCGCTATATAGATTTTCATATCTAATTCTTCAAATGTTGGGTCTGAACCACAAATTTCTACAATTTTTTTACGTATAGGTGTCATATCAACAAAACCAAATTTGTTAAAAAATGACCCTATACGTATTTTAACAAAGTTGGGGATATTTATCGAAAGAGAAGTTTCAAGAATTTCATCAACTGACATCCCCAACGCTAAGAATAACCCCAATATTGCACCAGCAGATGACCCTGAAATTTCCTGGACATTCGCAAGTTCGGTTTCTCTAGCTTTTAGAGCACCTATTAGAGAATATATACCCATAGAAGCTGGTCCTAACACTAGGTACTTCATCTTCCTACTTAATAGAACTGAGGAAATTGGCGTCTTAAAAGCGCAAACACTACCGCGAATACGATCGAATGAATGAGAGCCGCGTTGAGACTGGTCTGGCCAGATCGAAGAATCCCACCGGAACCGGGAGGAAGGGTAAGAAGAAGACCGGGGCTGAGCGCGAGGAAGAGCGCGGTGCTCACGATGAGATCGTTCCTGGTGAGAACGAGGCCCATAGCTTTGGCGATGAGACTGTATACCAGAAAGAAAACCAGAGCGTGGAAGAAAATGGCCATCTGACTTGTTTTTCGGTTCATGAGAGAAACCTTGGAGCCGTCGGTGGTCAGAAGAACGCCGGGACTCAGCGCTAAAAAAAGAGCCGCAGGAATAGCGACTTTTTGGGCGGTAAGGTTGTGAGGGAGCATTTAATATATACACATATAATTTTTGGTAAAATCAACAAAATCGTTGAATGTTGCACCACGCATCACTTGTTCATAAGTGCCGTTTTCATTAATTGAGCGCCTGAGATTTTTCCAGATATGAGCGAGTCGTTCCTCATACCACATCGTCTGTTCCTGATATTCCCACGTGACTCGTGGTAATGCAGAGTCATGTTCTTTGTAACAAAATTCGACAAAATCACAAAATTCGCCTGTGTGTTCGATTTTGGCATCATACATGAGAGTTCTGATAACGTTCCACATGTGCCATAATTCATCTGAGTATTCGATTTCCCAGTCTTCAATACTCAGAGGAGTGTCTTCAATATTTTCATCGTCGTCGCTTACGTCGGGATCAAACCCGGTAGCAGCTTCGTATACGTATTGGCTCCAAACCATGTTTATTACTTATTTTCATTAGCGAGTTTCTCTTTTATACCAGTTAATGAAAGAGATGTTGTTTCTCGGGTCTTTAAGTTATCTGTGATAGAATTGAATGCTCCCTCAACCTTGGCTTCGTCTCCCCCAAAAAACTTGAGAAGGCCCTCCTTAATTGCATCCTTATTGATACCAGCCTTTCGTACAGATTTACGAATACTAATTTTACCTTTCCTGAGGTTAATGGTATCAATACCCTGGGTAACCATGTGCTTCTTAACCGTCTCCTTGAGACGTTTTTCCTCCTGGTTTAAGACTTTGATATCAGATTTCGCTTCAGAAAGTTGTTTTGTGAGGTCTACGAGCTTAGAAACGCTCGCAGAAAGTTCGTTAGAAACGTCACTCATTGTTATTTATTCATGTATCTAATCTTTAAGCGCACAAACCACGCTGCATAAGGTCAGGAACGATGGTGGAGTTGTTCCACACATAGGGATCCTTGGGGTTGGGGGGATCCGAGCGAATCTGCTGATTAGCGTTGCGGAGGGCACCACCGACAGTCTCGGGGAAGCCTACCTGCTGACGAGGCTCGAGGAAGTTCTGACCCTTGAGGATGTCCTCTGGGGCAAACTGACCAAAATCCTCATCCGAGGCAACCTCACGGGGGAGAAGAGAGGACGCGAGACCGGTACCCTTGTCCATACCACAACCATTGGCTGGGGCTGGGGCTACGGAGGGGCCGGCGGCGGGGGCAGCACCGAACGCGGAGTACTCACGCTCAACGATGGCATAACCAGACTTGGAATTCATTTGGAATAGAATAAAAATGAGAGCAGCTACGGCGAGGAGCATAATCATATTTTGGTTACGACCCTTTTTTAAACCGAACATCTTTTATAGTATATTAACAAATTATTTTTACTGGTCATCATCATCGACAAATGCGTACCCCTCTGGGTATACATCCAAAATTGGGTCCGCATGGATTTTGACCTGGACAATGTTCCAAGAAGAGCCGAAAGCCTTCTTGGCGAACCAAAGACCAGCAAATTCGAGGATGACATTACAACTCTTACCAGGTTGCATCATCTCAAAATCGACCATCTCCTGCTGTGCATTAAATACCTTAGTGGCCTCAATACGATCCCCTGTAAATTGACCGTTGGCTACACTGGGGGTGTACGCACCCTTGATGACATTCTCAGAAAGTTTCTTTCCAAACCACGTCTCACAGTTCTCATTCGCTGCCATAAGATTGGCCGCATCGGTATCCTCAATCTTTTTGAGATTGACGTCCGAGTCGAGTTCAAATACAACCTCCCCTGATACATCGGATACCTTGACATTATTGAGCTGAATAAGACACTTTCGCTTATTGTCGTTAAGCGCCTTTACGAAATAGAGACCATCTTCACCCTTGGCTGGGGCGTTGTAAATCATTTATGTATTTGTTGCGTCTCATTTCTTTAACCCAACAAACGGGATGGCGGCGGACTTATTAAGTACGTTCTTTTCAACCCACATGTTTCTCCTGGGCTTATAGCCATATAACGTATTTGAAACGTTGAAATTCTTTGGTAAGTTCTTGGAGTTCTTAGGTCTGAAGTTATACTCATTCTTTACGTATGAGTTATTAGTAACATTTTTCCATTTCAAAGTATTAACATTGAATTGTTTATTACCACTCGATTTTTCATATCCATTTACCTTTGTATTCTTAACAGCGGATTTGAAACCAAAAACCATCTGTTTTGATAATCTTTCATCTGATGGTTTAGTGGTGTAGTTTTTGTATTTATTAGGATCGACACGTTTGGCCTGATTCATGGATACACGTGCATTCTTTTTAGTAGCTGCGGGTCCTTTACGGACAATCTTAGAACGCACCTTTTTAAAAACCTCTTCCATCGAATCGGTTCCCTTTATTCTTTTATCAAATAATCGAGCTAGTTTAACGAGTCTTTGACGGTCCTTTTCCTTTTTTTCCGGTCTAAGTTTCAATTTCTGCATGAGGTAAATATCTTCGATTAAAAATTCTTTACTCGCGATGTATACTTTGTTATTCGTCTTTAATTTACCACTATCGAGGTTACGATACGTTATACCCTTACGCCTCGACAGAACAACTTCGTAACCAAATTCTTTTGGACGCATGAATGGAATATCGAGAATACCACCTATATTGAAATCCTCTATTTTACCAGAGTCGGGTGAAAAGTAACGAATATTCATGTCGAGAGCGAATAATTCTACATCTATGAACACGTCACCCTTGGTGGGTTTATTCGCAGAACCCATCTTTTTCTTCTTAATGAGAGTGTAACGACGTGTGACAACAGGTGAGGCCTGTTTGAAGCTGATACCCAAAAACTTAAATATTTTAGGGTGTTTCTTTCGCATGGAAATCAACCTTTTCTTGATCCGAGGACCGAGGCGTTTGGCTATCTCTCCTAGTTTGTCCCATAATATAAGCTTCGTAGCTTGAAGTTTACCAAAATATTGAGGATTGACCGACATACGAGGAACAAATTTTGCGTCTATATCGCTCGTAACTATACGTTCGTTATAATCAACGTATAAATTGAACGCTTCACCCCCACTAACAATGACGTCACCCATATTCTTCATGTGTTCGGAAACCTCTCCCACAGTTTCTATGATTATATCCCGTACACAATCCGTGACCAGAACATACATGATTTTTTCGAAATCTTTCTTACGGTGTGTAGTATGTGCACGACTTCTAAATTTACCGAGATCTCTCTGGAGATTTCGGTCATAATACTTTTTCATTTTGGCATCTTTAAAAAGTAGATTTTCATTTAAGAATTTATCGATAGTCGATTTCGGGTAAATATGTTCGTCCATTATTATATCGTGATATAATAATATGGTCTGTAGAATCATCGATGAATGTAGATGCTTTGCATACGAAGGTGAAACCAAGCAGTTTTGTGGTAAGCGTCGAGGACCACACATAATTCCGTGTCAGGAGGACTGTTGTTTTGGTGGATGTCCTGATGATGGTACTAGGATGCCATTTCGAATCATAAAACACCCAGAGGGAAGGGGTGTGGTTGAAAAACTAGATCGCGTTGATGTATCCATTTTTATACTTGCATCAATCGTGGTTCTTCTTGGTCTCCTTTACATAGACTTAAAGGTTAGACGAGTAAGATAGATATAATGTCTCTTGAAACCATTCAAACCGAACTTGCCGCTCTCCGCAACGATGTCAAGAATTTGACTAAGCTCATTCGTAAGATTAAGAATACCCAAGAGGATCCCGATGGTGAGAAGGCTAAGAAGCGTGCCGAGAACAACGGATTCAACCGAAAGCAGGAAATTACACCTAAGTTGCGCGAGTTTCTCGCCCTCCCCGAAGGAGATCTCATCTCCCGCTCGGAGGTTACCAAGTTTGTCAACAAGTACATCACTGAGAAGGGTCTTAAGCACCCCGAGAACGGCCGCCAGATTATTCTCGACGATAAGCTTCGGGACCTTCTTGCTCCTCCCGCCGACGTTGTTGTTACTTACCTTAACCTCCAAAAGTACCTTTCTCCTCACTACATCAAGAAGGAAAAGGCTTAAAAAATAAAAACATAACATAATAAAACATGGTTGTCTTTGTTGATAAGACACGAATTGAAGAACTTGTTGGTACAAAGATCAAAAATCTTGATTTGTACCAAAGAGCTTTTACACATAAATCCGCTCTAAAAGAGTATGAACAGTTTACAGAATCATTTGAAACACTTGAATTTATTGGTGACTCCGTACTAGGGTTTGTTATCACTAAGTTTTTGTTTGATCGATACGAAAGTAAGCAAGAAGGGTTCCTCACCAAAGCTCGTACAAAGCTTGTACGTGGTGAAACCCTAGCTAAGATTGCTAATACACTCAATTTAAATGAACTTGTGATTATGGATGAAAAAGGTATGCGCAATCAATGGAATAACAATCCAAAAATTCTTGAGGATGTTTTTGAAGCCCTCATTGGTGCTATTTACATGGATATTGGTCTCATCCATGCTAAGGAGTTCATTCTTAGGATTTATCAAGACCCTGAGATTGTTGATATGAATTCTATCATGGTTGATGATAACTATAAGGACCATCTCATGCGTCATTGTCAGGTAAATAACTGGCAACTACCAGAATACCGTGTATGTGCTCATCACGAAGGTCTATTCTATATTGACATCTACATCGACAATATGTTTCGTGCGAGAGGTGCTGCAAAAAGTAAAAAACAAGCT
>Ga0209095_1001601_pt1 | contig 11960 bp, 8 predicted proteins | sample COGITO_mtgs_1104_3_FD_184795 | JGI IMG/M metagenome (GOLD analysis project Ga0209095, IMG submission 184795) | Pelagic marine microbial communities from North Sea - COGITO_mtgs_110404 (SPAdes) (version 2) | ecosystem: Environmental > Aquatic > Marine > Epipelagic ... | reverse complement strand
AACAACCTTCTTTCTTTTTCGTTTATCTACGCCTTCCTGTAAGTTACTCCTGTCACGCTTTGTATTCGAAATCTAATACGCCTGATCGTCCCTGGAATTTGGGAGGTTTACCAGGTGGTGGTTTTGGTTTGGGCTCAACGTAGTTTGCACCATCAAACCTCTCCTTATTTTTAAAGTTGGCCCATGCTCGCATCTCCTCGGGAGTCATCCCCCTCCGGTTCACGCCATTTATGCTGGCGTGATACTCCTCCCCGATATGCTCATTGTTGTGATTTGCTTTGTCTCCCGAGCTCTTCAACGGGCTAGTTTGGCTTGAGAACAAATAGTTATTGTCCCTGCAAGCATCCTTCACAATTTGTTTTTGGTAGATCACCTGAGTCGGCCCGCTCTCATAACTACTTGCCCGCCCATGTCGGGAACAGTACATCAGAAGATCTTGAGGCGTATCATCCTCTATGTTCGGGTAATGTTCGTCGCACCCTTTCACTGTCCTCAGATATTCCAAGCAAGTGTAGTTATTGTTCCTGCTTGCCTTGTGAACAGGAGTCTCGTCTATATTGTCCTTGCAGTTGGCGATTTCACATTTGCAGCGGTCCAAAAAGACGAGCGACTCCAGCGACCCAAACTGGGCGGCGATGTGCGCCGGCGTAATTCCCGTCTTAGAGCGAATTTCAAGGCAATCAGGGGTGTAAGGTAACTGCTGACAGAGATACAGGGTTTTTAGGACTTCGATCTGATTGCACTGTGCGGCAAGGTGTGCGGGTGTAAAACCGCTCTTGTCTTGTAATAATGCGTTAGCACCGAGATCGTACAGTTGCTTCACAACAGCGGCATGGCCACTGTTTGCAGCATAGTGTATGGGGCTCCAGCCCTTATTACTTGTCATGTCAAGATCCGCCCCCTCGTGATAAAGCTCATTTATGGCATCCTTGCTGCCATGGTGCGCTGCGCAACAGAGTGCCGTTTCACGCCTGTCATTCAGTCGATTCACGTCCCAACGCCGGTTCTCAATGAAGTATTTAATGCCATCAACATTGTTCTGAGCTGCGCACTTGTGCAAAGTCTGAAACTGAGAGGCAAATATCCGCTCTTCACCCCGAATGAATTGACACTTGTAAACAGCATCGACCCTATCCTCAGTAATGAACCGAAACCTACTCTTATCTTTGACCTCCTCATACATAAAGTCATTGAGGGCTTTGTTGAGGTGTTGGAGTTCCTTGGGCTCCATTTTTTAGCCTACGGGGATAAAATGCTCAAGATTCGTTGGAATAGCGATGTTATCGAGATGGATGTGCTTGAGCAGTATATAAAACAAGCCTGAGAGAATAACATCAACTTCTTTTTGATGGGGACTGGGCTGCATGTTAATAATTTTCTTCCAACTTCATAATTCATATTTTAAGGTCTAAATTATACTTGGCGACATTCTCCTGATTTCTACCTGCCCCTGTTGATTATATATATATAAAACCGTTGACTGGGTAGGAAACCCCAACCCCTCTTCTGCAAGTGAAGAGAAACTGTCTTCTGTCTCCTTCCGTCTTCTCAGCAAATTGGCTAATTGGTGACAGAATGGCTGTCGAGGACAACCTGAAGGATGAGTTGAACAGAATAAACGAGGAAAACAGCGTTTTAAAGACGCTTGTGAGCGAATTCAAGGAGCAACTGTGCAATTCCCTGGAAGCAAATGAAAACAAAAATGAAAACAACAACAATACCAGCCCCAACTCCCACCAAAAGCAATCGACACCTTGGTCTGCTTCGTCGTTCTCTAATAAGCGCACAAACGGCGGTAGCTTGACTGTGTCTTCGATATCCCACCCAGCAATTTTGTGGAAGGAGCTGGAGCTGGAGCGGAAACGTTCCATCATGTACAGGAAGCAAAGTGAGAGTTTACAGAAGCAGATAGACAAATTGAGAGAAGGCGACATTATGGAAAAAATGGAGCGCACGCACACAATGCTGTTAGAGAAGGTACAATCTCTGACCGAGGAGAACCGTGCACTGACTAACATTCAAAGATTTCAGGAGAAGAGACTCTTATCTGAGGAGTTGTTGGAGCAAGAGTGGCCTGTGAAAATTGCCGTATTGCAGCAAGATCTGAACGCCGCAGAGGATAGCGAATACCGTTCCCGGCAGCTTGCGAACCAATTGCGGAAGAAGGGAATCGAATTGGGGGAGAAAATCAGCAATCTCAAGAACAAAAACAAAACTCTTGTCGAGGACGCTAAGTCCTCCTTTAAGGAGAAGCAGCTTTTGTCAGAGACAGTGAGCAGGAAATTGTACGCCAAGCTAGAAAGCGAAAATGTTCGGTTAGAAGACGACAAAACAAAACTCAGAAACAGCATAAGGGCCAAGAAGAAGGCTGCTGACCGTGACATTGACTTGCTTAAAAACGAGCTCAAGAAGAAAGATGAAGAGATAACTGATCTAAAGAGAAGGCTGGATGACAACCAGAAGGACGCGAGGCAAACTATTCTGAATATGAAAGAGCTGAAGAAGAGTCTTGCTGGTATTGCTGTTGGCAATTGCAAGGTGAAGGAGGTGAAGCAAATGCTTCCTGTTGACGTGAAACTCGATGTAATGGATTTAAGAGCTCTTGAATCCATCTTGCCGGAGGAAATTGACACAGAGCGGACGAATTTTTTGTCGCCTCAACCCCCGCCAAGCGAACTGAAGAAGACTTTTAAGTTCAATGCCACCAGAGAGAAGATGAAGTTGACTTACTGATGCGCTATGCATTTACTGAAAATACTGAAATGTATAAACTAAAACGAAAAAAAGTTGCTATAGCTATAGCTATTTTACAAATATGCGTACAGCAGACTCTAACCGCTGGGTGCAATTTTGCTCCCTTTTGCGCCGCCAATTCGTGGTAGAACCTTTTTGCTTCCTTTGCCGACATCCAGACTCATTTCCAGCCAATTCTCATTAACAGGTGATTGCAAGACAGGAAGGCCAAAATTGTGCTCTGCGCCAACCGTGGCCATGCTCTTGACAGGTGTGATTTGGCTTGCAGCGATGGGAACTAAAGCCGTCTTTTTCGACTTTCCCATCGGCGTCATACTGTCGCCATTGTCACTGCCCACCCTTGCGTTGTTACTGCTGTCGAAAGCGGTTAGGGATGACATAGGCGTGCCATTCTCCTCTCCTCCGCCCTCTTCCTCGCCAAAATCATATCCATTATTGGCCTTGTCTATCTTCTTTTGCTCCTTCTTTACTTCTTTGGCTTCATTCCTATCTTTACTCTCCCTATCTTGTTTCCTTAAATTTACCATGAACTGAACAAATTCGCTCGGATCTATCTCCCCGCTCTCGTCCTCATCAACATCTTTCATCATTTGCGCTAGCTCTTCGTCTGTAGGCGTCTTACCAATGGACTCTAGACCGATCCTGAGCTCCTCTTCCTCAATTGTCCCCCCCCCGTCAAGGTCAAGCATGCTAAAGACCTTACGGAAGGTGTAGATCTCAGCCTCTGACAAGAGTTCGATTTCCTGAATATTTTTGATGTTTTCCTCGATCTCCTGCTCTTCTCGTTGTTGCTCCTGAGCTTCGTCCATGCTAGTTGTTACGACACCGATAAAAAGCGTGAGCAGAACCAGCGCCCCCAGAATAGTAAAGATGACAAAGTAAAAACCGCTGACCCAACCTAAAGGTTTAGGGTTTGTACAGAGAGTCTTCATATCGTCCCACCCGCTGTAACCGTACTGGTCGCAACCGAAGAAATTTATATACATGACGTCTGTCCAGTCCTCCAAAGTGGAGCATCGGAACAACGTGAGCATTGCGGACTGAAGAGTCCCGAAGTGCCAAGGATCATTGTCCTTGAACAAAATCATGCCCAGAATGGCAAACATGTAGAAGACTAAGACCAGAATGATCCCAATAAAACCAATACTAGTGATGCCCATCAGCAACGCATTCACTATGACCTGCAGTTGGGGGAACGCTTTCACAAGCTTCAAGACTCGGAGGAGGCGGAGGAGCCGTAGCATAGCCAGCATCCCCCCCGCGCTACTGTTTGCCAGAGCATAGCTGCCAATAACAATGAGTGTATCAAATACATTCCAACCCGAGCGGAACATTCGAAGAGGGTAAATGTCTTCAGCGATCCACTTGACCAAAATCTCCACCGTGAAGATGTAAAGGATCGCGGAGTCTAACAAGTCCAGAATCTCCTTGTTCCGCGCGTCAAACTCCTTGTCAGTCTGGAGCCCAACCAGCACTCCACAAACAAGAATCACAAATGTGATAAAATTCTGAAACCATTTCTTGTCCCGAAGTTCTGCCATGTAAAAGCTCATTTTGAAGTACATGACGCGAACCGGATGGCCAGTAACCATCTTGCGGTCTAAGCTGATGACGTCTTCCAAGTGTATCCCCTCCCAGATGGAACTCAATAAGCGGCTCATCTGCTCCTGTTCTTCATAAGCGCTGCCCTGTTCTTCCCCAAACCCGAGTGATCCTAAAATTGTTGTGCTAAACGAATTGCTCCTTTTGGCAACTTTTGGTGTCGCCCCATCACTGCTGGAAGAGTTTGCAGATTCTTGTTCGTCAATTTTTTTCTGCATTTCCTGACCAGCCGCCAGCTTTTTCATTTGTTTCTCCTTCATGCGCTGTCTCGTTGCCGCCTCTTGCTCCTCCTTCATTTGATCCATACTCTCCGTCATGCTCATCGTCACAGCTCCGATAAAGAGTGACAACATGACAAGCGCTGAGACTATTATAAAAGAAACCCAGTAAAACGGTGCCAACGCATAGTTAGAGGAGGGGTTCTTACACCAGTAGTCGACATTCAAGTCAGTGAAGGACGGCGAGGTGACATAAGTGGAAGCATAGAGGTCGCAGCCAAATATGCTAATGTACATGATATCTGTCCAATCCTCAAGGGTGGATGCTCGAAAGAGTGTAAGGAGGCTGATCTCAAGAGAACCAAAGTGCCAAGGATCGTTATCACGGAAGACAAACATCCCCAGAATTGCGTAGAGGTAGAAGACGAGGAAGAGCAGTAGGAGGATGTAGCCGATAGACTTGAGCCCACCAGCGAGTCCCATAACGATCATTTGTAGCTGCGGAACTTTTTTGACAATCTTAACCAGTCGTGCTAGGCGCATGAGACGCAGAACAGCAACATTTCCCCCAGTTAGATGTTCCAAGAAAGGCATACACAGCATCACAACAATGAAATCAAAGTTGTTCCATTTCCATTCATCACCTAGCCAGAAACTCCAAATAGCCTGACGAGGGAAAACGACCAATACAAAAGACCCAGAGTGAGGAAAAGGGGGTTGGTTAGATATCGACTACGTATAGGGGCGAGAGGAGGAGGACACACAACACTTACCAAACCCTCACTAAAAATTTTCATTATGCACTCAACCGTAAACGCCCCCAAAATAACCAAATCAGTCATCTTCACGATATTGTTGTCTTCCATTCCCTCGTATGTCTGGATTCCGACGAGCACACCTGCAATGATGATACAAACCAAAATGAAGCCACCAAAATTGTCGCCGTAAGCAACAGATTTAATCACTGCACTTGTTTCCATCCATTTCTTCGATAGAGCATTCCCCGCACAGTCGGGGTCTCGCCATTTATCCTTGACCTTATTTTTTTCCCTCTCCTCTTCCTCCTTTCTGAACTTGGCAAGGTCCTCGGCAGTGATCTCATCTGAATCATTCGATTTGCGCTTCGTGCCCCCAGCGGCAGCCTTAGCTTCCATGGTTTTCTTGGCCGCGTTTCCTCTGGCAGCCATCATGGTTGTCGACGGATTCTAGCACGAACGTAAACGTTCGGCGAAGGGAGTAGGGAAGGTGGGACTAGTTACCCGGGGCAATTTTTTTTTTGTGGAAGGAGTTGTGTGTGTTTAGGGTCCAGGGTTGCTCTGGTTGTTCCGCCAGTCCGGAGGACACACTAGATAGTACCTGGCTGTTGTCGCCAGGGGCGAAAAAATATATATTCTGTCTAAGTTCTCTTCAGGAGTGTTGCCAAAAAGTACCTGCAGCCGCTCGGCCAAAAGCCGGACGAGTTGGGAAAATAAAGACCAATTAAATTGTAACAACAAAACCACCCAAAGGGAAAAGCATCAGACACTTTCTCAAAACCCGAATCCCTCGGCCCTAGGCCCCCCTTTCTGAAAATAAGTAAATTTTTGCCAAGAGCCTTGGGTTCTTGTGGTTTGGTTGAAACCTGCTCTTCACAGTTCGTTCAATGAATCTGATCCTTGGGCATAAGAATTGAAATCGGCAGATGCATCTGCTTGATTGTATCTTCTAATTGCGCGCCCGTCGACGACACCACCGAGAAAGTTTAAAATGCCGACTCGATCATCCTAACAACGACAAAATGAGTAGATTTTAACCTAAGATTGTGCAATTGCCCCTTTCTACAATCACGTAATATTTCCTCTACTTAGCCCATTACGTCGACAACTACTCGAAACAATCACAGAGAGCACCGAGCGTTATCAGCTCAGTCAATGTCTCATGAAAGATATTTTTTGTTTTGAGATGGTGATTAGACAATCTCTCACCGACGAGATTAAGCAGTGTGGCCGCTGCAATGATTTGAATCTTCATGTCATTCCCTCCCACCAGATCCAGCATTAGGATCGTGACATTAAGGGCATGCATGATTTCTCTGCTCTTGACTTCTCTTGACATGTTCTGGAGCGTTGATGCAGCACCATTTACCAAATTCGGTCTACACGAGCGCAAAAAGGGAATAAGAACCGGTATTACTTTCGCATCCCGGATTATTGCAATGTTACTACCATCAGCTGATAAGTTGTGCAACAACGAGAGCGCTCGCTCTTTTACCTTGTCGATGTAATGGCACTGAGCCGCCACATTTTCTTTGTTGTCATCACAAAACAACAGAATATCATTTATCCGAGTCATAACCTCCCCCCTTTCGCTCACTACATGGCACATAAACTCCATCCGCCCATCTTTTTCTGTGCACACACTCTGGCAAGCCCCCAAGACGGCAAACAAGACCTCAGCATCCTGGATGCTGATCTTTGTGAATAGCTTGACAAGCTGAAAGATCACTCCTCTCTCAACAATTACTGGTACACTGCCAGAGCTGTGGCAAAGATTCAACAAGACATTACAAACTTCTTTCGCGATTTCTCGGCTGCCTAGAGGGTCCGAAAGGAAAAAAACGATTCTGTCGAAGGCAACAGAACTGTGTGGAGAGAGTAAGATTTGCCTATTTTTTTCGTTCCGGAGTAATATTTTCATACATAGTAATACTTTGTGGAACAGAATTCTGCTTTCTGCCCCCTTTTTTGGTGGGTGATGGGAGAGAAAGGTTACAAGAGGATTAACTGACTGTTCGCCTTGCCCTCCTTTGATCTCTTTATCAACGAAAGAGGCCAGGGCGGATTCTAACTTCTTCAGGTTGAGCTTTGGTTTCTGTATTATTGCCTTGATGACGTCCATCTAAATGTTGAGCGAACCGGTGTTGTAACAAGTATTCTAAAATCCCGCACGGAAACAAACTGACCAAATTTGCCTCGACAAAAATAAAGGTGTCAAGTCATCAATCCAGTTCTTTTTGTATGGTACCATGATACAGCAGTTCTGTCTCACAATCGTTATTGTTGTGTTTCTTCTCTGCTCACCTTGTCAATCCCTGTCCATAATTTCCCCCTCTTCTATCCAAGAAATATACTCAAGCCATCTCCACCTCGTTGTCTCCCTCCCGACATCTGACTTTGTCTGCACCTCGACCGAAACTGAAGAAGCAAACGAACGAATTGCCTGCTACGAGCTCACTGGGTACACTCTTCCTCTGAAAAAGTGCTGGAGGGGGGCAGGGATTTATGGCTCCTATGGTGATGAATACCAGGAAGTTCACCACTCTATAATTCCTCTCCCCCAGAACTCATCACAATCGCTTGATTCAACCTCACCGCCTGCGACAACGATCGCCGTTAATTTTGAGGTCGGTTGTGGGGTTTGGGTCTCTGATGGCATGGTAAAAAATTACCATCAGTCAACTTCCTCGGCCGTCAACAATGTTAGGGTTGTTGGCAACAATAACGCCGAAGAGTGCAACACTTTGAGTCCAGGTATTTCTTCTAAAGTGACTATAATCGAAGCCCTCCCCTTCTTCAATGAGCTCCCCCTCCTGCTTCTCCGTCTTTTGGAAACATCAGATGTGACTGACTACTACTTGATAATTGAGTCTCCCTTGACCCACACTGGCAACCCGAAGGACCTCCATTGGTTAAATCGCACCGTTGAGACAGTAGATCTTTTCAAACCCTACCTTCAAAAGATTATTCCGGTCGCAGTACCCCTACACCTGGTTAACCATCCGAACCTCACCGTCACACAGCGGGAAGAGATTCAGAGAGATTACGTTTTGGACGGCCTCTTAAACTTACAAGTCACAAAAGGCATTGAGCTTACACCAACGAACCACCTTGTGGTCGTATCCGACGCGGATGAGATCGTTAGTCAACGAGGGATGCTCCAGCTTGCAGAGAATAAAGACAAGATTTCGCTGCCGGCTACGTTCCACCTTTCGTGGCACTTTTACTCGATGGAGTGGTTGGTCGGACGTACGAAATGGGGTTTAATTGCGAAGGAAGGCTGCGTCGCAACGACGCTACAGCAAATTGAAGAGAAGGGCGCCAGTCGTCTCCGCAGGAACCTCCGTTATCTTACCTCGGAGAGACTCACCGGTAGCATTATCGATGATGGTTCTGGGTGGCACTTGCAGTCATTCGGTGGGCCTGAGGCTGTGGCAAGAAAGATGAGAGAAACTTGTTGCGAGGCTGAGACTTATGTAGACGGATTCAAGAACGACGAGGAGAGGCTGGGTAGACTGATTCGTGCTGGGGTTCCTTATTACTTGCTTGGGAAGGTAAATGGGGTTGACCACGACCACAGCCTCGGGTTGAATGGTTATGACGTTGACGGAGAAAACTCGGATCTTCCACTGGGGGTGGAGAAAATGGGGCGCCAGTTTTGGGAGGGTTTTTTGTTTGCGTCTCTTAGTGACGACGGCACCAACAATTACCAAATCGACAGATACATGATCGAGCAAGACATCTTCAGAACAATGGAAAAAAACAGCAATTCATTCGCAATGGATTGGTGGGATGTTGACGCTCCATCTTCGTCGTCTCTGAGGGGAATGAAAAAATATGAGGTGAAAGGGATCTGCGGGAAGGTGGACGATAAGTCTGTGAAAGACGGAGTAGAGAGCATAATAGGGGAGATTGAACAGCAAACAGTTGACGTCATGCGGGGAAAATTCGAGGTCTTGTGCGAGGGAATGGTTGACGGCACGGAAGTCAAAGTGGAAATCGTTCATGACGAGACTAGGTTTATCGAAGTAAATTTCAATGGCAAGATGTATATCATCAAGATAGACCCAGGTGATGATTGTGAAGCATTGGGGAAGTACCACTGCGATAATATTGGCTTGAACGAAGAGCAATGTAAGGAAGTTGTAGAAATGATGGAGAGCAAGAAACCGTCGTCGTTAAGGTAGATGTGTCTTTTTTGCGCGCAAAGTTCTTCAAATATTGCTATCATCAGTATTATCACAGAGTTTTCTACTTTCTTGTACTTCGAGTTGTTACAGTTTCACTATCGCCACCAGCATAACCTAAATCAGTCGCCATGTGTGTGCTGGAGGGGGCAGGGGCGTCAACCGTAGTATTTATTCTTTCTCCGAGCTTGGAAAAGTCTTTTTTCCCCGGTGGTGTCCAAGACCTCCTTTTCGCTGGTCCATCCCTAGCCCCACCTACAGCAGTCCTTCCCCGAACGGGCGTGTGAATTTTCCCCCCATCTTTACCTCTCCTTCGAACTACCTCTTGGTAGATTTCTTCGTCGCTATCATCGCTGTCGACCTGTTGCGAGTAGGTCGGTTTGAGAGCTAACACTTCTCTCTTCCGATCATTTTCGACCTTGCGTCGCCGACGAATAATTTTGTCGGCATGTGTTTCTTTTTTGGACGGAGGAGGAGGAGCAACAACTGGGGCAACAACTGGGGCAACAACTGGGGCAACGACTGGAGGAGCATTTGGAGCAACGATGGAACTCAGGTCCACGCTACTAATTGCCGACGTTTCTCTGTCTTTATCACTCTTTTTCTTCGCCTTTTTATATTGCGCGTGAAGTTGATCACTGAGCTGCTCCTGTTGCATCCGCAACATATTTTCTTGATGATGCAGGAGTGTTTTGGTAGTCTCTTTCATCTGCGCTTTGACTTCTCTAGAGATCATTTGGCTAGTATCTGCCGCGGACATGACTGCATCGCTAAAAATTCCTGTTTCGTCAATGTTGTTGTTGTTGTTGTTGTTGTTGTTGTTGTTGTTGTTGTTGTTGTTGTTGTTGTTGTTGTTGTTGTTGTTGTTGTTGTTGTTAGGGTCTCTTACAGTGTTACTTTCTTGCCCTTGGAAACTATTCTCAAGAACAAGACCCCGTTCTTTGTTTCTTTCAATGTCAACTTGCATTTCTTTTAACGCGGAGTTAAGCTTGGCTTCCAATTCGCCCACACACTTCAAAACGTTCTCTCCAATATTTTCGCTCAAATTGAGCCATCTCTCTCCCATATCTTTAACAGCAGAATCGATCACACCTAGCTCCTTCGTAATAAGTTCGATATTTTCTTCCACTATGCCTCCCGCACGATCATGTTTGTGGAGTAATGCAGCGTGATCTTTCAGTAGCTTGCGCTGCTCGCGCTGGTGCGAAAGCACCTCTTCCATATCGTCCATTATATCTGCTATGCTATTATTGATCTGATTCGTTTGGTAATTGTTGTTTATATTGAAATGAGGTGCTCGGCGCTCCCGGTCGCTGTCGTCACGGTCATTCCACCAGTTATTTTTTCTGTCGTCAATTTCGCTTTTGTTGCTGGTGTGGCTGTTATTGCTGATGTTGACATTTTCATTGTTTCCAACGCTCCCCCCACTAGCAATTATCGTTTCCTGGTACAAACCTTGAATCCCGCTTATTTGTTCCTGAGAAACTTTCGCCTGCTTGGCCAGCGCACTGAGCATCCTGTTCTCCATCAGACTATTCTCATGCTTCAAGCGGGAAATCTCAGCATCCAGCCGCGATACGTTCTCCGCGTGGTTTCTCTCCATTTTTTCAAATTTAGATCCGAACTCTTGTTTCATTGTATCTGAGCTCTGCACAAATCTCTCCTCGGCTTCTTTCAACTTCTCGTCAAACATCTTCTCCATCTCTGTCATCTTCTGGCTCATTTTCTGGGCATTCTTACCCTCAGATAGGATATTTTTCTCCGTCTCGGAGATTCTGCTCTCTAATTTCGCCTCAAACTGGTCTCTATTTTTATTCACGTGGTTCATATGCTCACTAACTCCGTTGATGAGCTTCATAGTTTCCTCCTTGCCATTCTCCTTATTTATGGCATCATGAAAGCCACCTACCATGCCCTCTACGGTACATAACCGCTCAGTAAGGCGACTAACAGAAGCTTTTGTATCTTCTCCCCACCTTTCGCTAAAGGACTGGGACAGCCGAGCGATCTTACTCATATTGCTGATCCGCTCGTCACACTTGCTCACTCTCTCGTCCACTTCATTCATTCGCCCTTCTAGTGTCGAGTGTGACATCAAAGAAGTAGTAACCCTGTCGAGCTGAGCTTCAAGATAATTGAGATACTGCCCGCGATCAGTGAGAATAGCCTTTGTTGAGGAAGAGATAAAATTGGGGTCAGAGGGCATGTTGCGAGCTCTATTGAAAGTGTCTGCATATGACTTTCCAACCCCTGCATCATCTTCGGGGTGTAGCATCGGCACTCGATAAGTAGTATAATGCCCAAAGAGACTTTTTTTGTCCGAAATGTTAATAAAGAGCGCGAGAAAATACTTCTTTGGCTTTATAAGTTCGTTTGTTTTTTCGTTTTTTTTTTTCTTCAAAGAAACGCCCTTAAACTGTCAAAAAGCAAATCACCTCAAATCC
>Ga0209095_1001597_pt1 | contig 11968 bp, 4 predicted proteins | sample COGITO_mtgs_1104_3_FD_184795 | JGI IMG/M metagenome (GOLD analysis project Ga0209095, IMG submission 184795) | Pelagic marine microbial communities from North Sea - COGITO_mtgs_110404 (SPAdes) (version 2) | ecosystem: Environmental > Aquatic > Marine > Epipelagic ... | reverse complement strand
TTTTTTCCTCTCTTAACTCTTTTTGTCTTTTTGCTCCTGCTTCAAATTTTGCACACACACGTCAAAACATCAAAACGTGAACAAAAACGGGTTGGAAAGAAGAAGAAGAAGAAGAAGAAGAAGAATGGTGATGGCCGATGACACTGTAAACACAGACTTTGTTGCTCCATCGACATCAGCGAAGCGTCCCGCGTCCCCTACTACGGATAATCTTCAACAACAACAAACCGGTGACGCGAGTAGAAATAAAAAACAACACACCAAAAACGAAGAAGAAGAAGAAGATTTCAAAAATCAGACGATAATCCGCCGGCTCGTTGAGAACTCAATCGGTAACATTCTCGTACAAAATGGAGAGGGAAAAGAACAAAAAACGAATATTATCGCGCCGCACGTGAAGGAAGGCTCCAGAATTGAAATTCGTTGGGTGATTCAGAATACGCTTTCAGACGAGGAAAATGTAGTAAAAACGAACAGCGAGACGAAAAGAATAAAAGAAGAGATTGTCTGGTGGGGCGCCACGGTCACAAAGCGAAGAGAAGAAGACAATACCGCCACCAACAGTAAGAAAGACGTGTGTGATATCCTTTACGACGCTCGAACGGAAGAATTTCCAGCGGAAGCGGGTAAAATTGTGTTAATGTCCGAACACGAGTGCTCGGACGGCGACGACCCGAGTATGAAATTTTATTGGAGAAAGGAAGGCGATTTCGCTTTTTACGTAGAGGATGAAGGAGAGGATGATGTGGATGAAGAAATGACGATGCAAGACGTGCTCGAGTATCAGACGAAAATTGACGGAGATACCGGAGATGGAGATACATTAGCGAACGCGAGCGAAAAGGCGTTTGGGACGTTGCCGATGGACCAACAACTCAGATTAGCTACTGGGTTCGCGCAGATGAAAGGGAAGTTAATGGAGAAATTACGTGAGATTTCGGAAAGGAACGGTGCTGGATACACGGTGACAAAGGATGACATGGAGCGCATAATGTTGGAGTTGAGAAACGAATCGTAATTTGAGACGTTGCACGACGTGGGGTAAAAATATTAGGTACATCATACTCTTTGTCTTGCGCTTTAAAATCTACGTCTGTTCCCATTCTTTGAAGCGCCGCCTTGGGCTCTTCGTTTGTTTTTAACAATAAGACCACCTTGGCCGCCGGATTTGAAGTCACTTTCTTGCTTTTCGAGGAATGATAACACTTCTTTGTGTTTTGCGTCTCTTTCCTCGGCTTCTGCAGCTTTTTCTTGCTCGCGCGCGTGATGCATAAACTGGTTATCTTTGCGAAGCTCACGCACGGTTCCTCTCGCTTCTTTTCGCAACTCTTTCTTGAGCTTTCTGTTTTCCGCACGTTCTCTATTCGGATCGTAATCGCGTCCTTTCTGAAAGCCATCTTCTTCGTACATTGGATTGAACTGTTTAATAGCTTCAACCGACTTCGTGTGCCAAGCGAGCGAGAGGCGAACGCTACTTTTCTTCGTCTCGCAAATTTCGTTATGCATCGTTTCGCACATTTTCAAAATGCCGTCGTACACCGCACCGTCTTTTTTCCCGAACGTTTTTAACGAACGCATTAATCTGTTCAGCGCGACTTGCACTTTCTGCAACATTTCAGGCGCGCATGCTACTTTTTGGACGGGTTTGATGAGATTTCCGAGCGTCGAAATCGCATATCGAAGCATTGCCACGCGTTCCTGGGCAGCTGATTCTGCCGCTGCTTTTGTTTTCTTTCGATGTCGTGACGACAACAACTTCGCCAGAGACAGCACTTCAATCGTCTCTGAGGATGACTTTTTCCCGTTCCCTGTGTGTGCAAAGGGCCGCAACCATGATCCACCACACTGCTCTTGAAGATGCATAGGTAATCCTTCGTTCCATGTTTGTTTGCACTTCTCATTCTCAGCTGAGGCGTGGACCATAGCAGTGAGTAAATTGAGAGCCTCTGGAAAAATGCGCATGGCAGGAACGACGTACGCGCTCGCGAGAGCACATAAAACCACCGCACAATTTGCGTCGTTGGTTGATCGAACGGCGCAATGTGAGAGCACGTTTCCTATGTACAACGACGCCGGCGTAGTGACGGCGTGCTGCTTATCCGTAGAACTGAAGATATCCGCAAATAATCCAAGAAGTAATATTGTCCTCGCCGGCGGTAAACCAGTTTCGCCCAATCGCAAAGCTTTTTGCAACCTCTTGCCCATCTTTTCAATGCGCGCTTTCGCTGCAGTGGCGGCATAAAACGGAACTTGCGTTGCGATTTCAGAAATGTGCTTTGTGATAACATTCAAATCTGCGACTGGCAAATTATCTTTGCCGCATAACGTTTCAAAACGTTGAAGTAAAAGTCCGAGAAGCATTTGAATTTTTCGTCTATTTTCAGTCGCTAAAGTTGGTGCGTTGCACACGCGCATGCGAGTAAGCACAATCGAAACTTCATCAGAAGTGTACTTAGTTAAGAGAGTTTCGAATGCTTCAAACGTTTCGGGAACATCAAACGTATACGGGATTTCTGACGAGCCTGCTTCCATTGCTTCTTCAGCGCGAAGAAGATCATCTCGAGCTTTGGCATCCTTCTTCTTTTTTATTTCTTTGGATTTTTTCAGGGCATTGTCGTCGTCATCGTCATCATCGCTGACTTCTTTTGAATCATCATCGAAAAGAATTTCTCTATTCATGATATCATCATCATCGTCATCGTCATCGTCATCGTCGTCGTCTCCGTCGTCGCTTCCTGTGCCCTCATGAATCTTTGCACTCTTCTCTACTTTCTTCTTGACTTCTACTCCATCGTTGAGAATCCCGAGTTCCCTTAACCGATTTTTACCTTTTTCTAGTTTCTCATCCATCTTGTTCGCTTCTTTGCGGAACTTTCCAGTCTCATCTAAATCATCGACGTCGTCGTCGTCACTTTCGTCTGAATCTTCCTCGTCCTCTTCATCTTCGTCTTCTTCTTCCTCAAAAATTTCATCGTCGTCTTCGCCGAGCTCAAAATCGTCATCGAGATCTTCACCGCCTACTCTCGCTGTCGAAAGTTGACCACAACTTTCTCCATTCTCTTTTTCTAATTTGCGCGCTTTGTGTCTTCTCAAGGCGTACCCTCCTAAGGGTGCATCCTCGTCCTCGCCGTTCCTTCTCTCGTCGTCCTCGTCGTCCTCCGAGAGATCTCCTCGCATACGCTTCAATCTTGCGCGTTCAGCTTCCTCGAGCTGTCGCTTTTGTCTCGCTTCGATTTGCTCTGATGTCTTTTCCCTTTCCGCGGCATGAGCTCTCGCATCTAAAGCTAATGATTTCGCAATCTTATCGTAATCACTTTTCGTATCGTCTTCTTTCGGTAATCCCGATTGCAAAATGTTCAAGGAAGTATTTTTGTTTGTTGGTTTCAAATGACCGACTGCTTTTCGCAGCGCGCCTTGTAACAAACCGCCTTGACTGATGACTCTAAAATCCGCGTCGAGTTTATCCAAAAGTTCTTCATCGTCGTCGCGTTGTTTTGCTTTCTCGGCTTTATACATTTTACTCTTCGCGATGAGTTCGTCCATGACTTCCTTTTTCGTTTTTCTTCTCTCCATACCTGTATCTTCGTCGCCGTTTTTATCGCCGTCGTCGTCATCGTCATCGCCATCCTCGGCTGTGCTCTTTCTTTCTTTCCGTCGAAATCCACCGGTATTATCATCATCATCACGTCCATTTTTGTTGTCATCAAAATCGCCTCCACCAAAATGCATTCTTCGCGTCATTTCTTCGTTCATCAATCGTCTCGTGCCGTCCTCGTCGTCAGAATCCGAATCGAACTTTGCGTTTGCTATTCTCCTTTCATTCAGAGGTTTACCGAGATGCGTCAACGACATCAAATTTCCCTTATTGATACTGTCGCCATTGTCCTCGTCTTCATCGTCGTCGTTCTCGTTTCCTTCGAGCGAATACGTATTCTTTCGCTTCTTTCTCAGTTGTCCCAATCGCGCTCGCGCCAAGCGTCCGATTGACTTTTCCTCCTGCGTCAAGTTGTTGTCCAACTCTCCGAACCGTAAATCTACGAAAGCATTCGCTTTTCCGCTCAATTTGTGTTCCACTAACAAAGTTCTCTCCCGTCGTTCGAATCCTTCCCTTCTCGCTTTCAAAACGTTCCCGCTTTTTCCTTTGATTTTCCGTCCTAAAATCTCGAATTTTTGCTTTGAACTTTTTCTATCGAAAACGGAAGCGTTGTCTTCGGCTTTTTTGTTGTTTTCCCAATCGCTCGCTCCTGCTCCTCCTCCGCCGGTTTCGAAATGCTTGTACTTCTTCACGCGAGGGTTGGACGGTTTCGACGGTTTCTTCTTCTTTTTCGCCATGGTATTTATTCCGACGAATCAAGCGTCGAAGTAGAAGAAAAGGGTTGTCGTGTGTTTCTCGAGTCTGCCGAATGGAAGGAGTTTCCGAATACACAACCAGGTCGTCCAAATGTGGAAGCGCCGCTCGCTCTTTTGTTGTTGTTGTTGTTGTTTGTGGTAGTACTTCTTACGACGGTGCGGTTTTCTTCTATAATATACACCACGAGGTGGAGGAGGAGGAGGAGAAGAAATAGAAGTAGAAGAAGAAGGAGGAAGTTAAGTGCGCGTGATATTGGCAGAAAGAGAAGCAGCTCTCGCTTTTTTTATGGCGGCTGTATGACTTCACTGCTCCATTTTTTTCCTCGCTCTCCAGAAGAAGAAGAAGAAGAAGAAGAACCAAGCATACAATCACTCGACATTGAGAAACATCGCACGCATTCGTTAACGCAAGCAATGAAGAAGCGCGGAAGAAGTGCAGACGGGCGCGAGAAGAACAAAAACGACGAAGATGAAGAGGCGTTTCCTCGCGGGAATTTCGTCGACGATGAAAGAGACGAAGAACACGAAGAAGAAAACGAGCGATCTCGTCGCGCTTCACGAACGAAGACAACCACCACTGCGACGGAGCGATTCGCGGCTATATCCAAAGATTCGTCTTTGAGTTTGAAAGGTAGAAAAGCTGGAGGTAAAGGAAGTAGCGGTAAATACATCGAAGCTTTGAAGTGGAAGACGTTACGCAGAGGCGTCAAGTTGCTCGGAATTGTTTCTCACGTATCGAATAAAGGATTAATCGTCTCATTACAGAACGGATTGAAAGGAACGGTGTCGAAATCAGAAGCCTCGGATGCTTTTTATATTACTAACAAGGATAGAGTCAAGAGAAAAAGTAAGAAGAAGCCGTCTTCGTATTCCTCGTCTGAAGAGGAATTCAGTAGTAGCAGCAGCAGCAGCGAGGAAAGTAGCGGAGAGGAAGAGGAAGAGGAAGATGGAGGCAAAAAAGCAAAGATTGGTTTGGAGTCTCTATTTCACGTCGGGCAAATCGTGCGATGCGCGGTTGTAAACCTCGACGAGGGGAAAACCGGTGGGAAACGGATTGAGTTGACTCTGCGTCTCTCGCAAGTGTGCGCGGGATTGGATAAAGAGTGCTTAACTGAAGGCGCGGCGATACCAGCAGTAGTCACTTCCGTGGAAGATCACGGATACATCGTCGAATTCGGTATTGATGGTTCTACCGGTTTTTTGTCGCGCGATAGCGCAGGGGATGAGCACGATTCGCTTCTCACCGGTCAGCTCATAGAAGTTGTCATCGCGTTGACGCCAAAAGCGAAAAAGGATATCAATAACAACAAGAAGAAGAACGGAAGAGGGAGTAAACTTGGCGAGAGTAACGTGTATAAAGTCAGCGCAGACACGAAACGGTGCTCAAGCGCAATTGCGCTCGAAAATAAATCGACGTTGATATCTACAATTCTTCCCGGGATGTTGGTAAAAGCGCGCGTGAAGTCTGTTCTCGAAGATGGCATTTCTGTCTCGTTTATGACGTATTTTTCGGGAACAATTGACTGCTTTCACATCGCAGCCGAAGATACGACATCGTTTAAAGAAGGACAGAAGTTACGTTCGCGCGTGATTTTTGTAGATGCTCAAAATAAACGCGTCGGTTTATCTCTTCAACCGCACTTGCTTGAGGCACGCTCGCCGGCAAGCATTCTTCCATCGACCGGGTCAATCTTCGAAAACGCCATGATAAACCGAGTAGATCCAAATGTCGGAGTATCGCTTCAAATCAGCCAAGGTGGAAAGACTAGAAGCGTCGCTGGATACGCGCACGTTTCGCATCTTTCCGACGATCACGTAGAAAAAATAGAAAAGAAGTACAAAGTAGGAAAACAAGTCAAAGTTCGAGTGATTGGACATCGATTGTTAGACGCCGTCGCCAACGTTAGTTTAAAGAGATCTGTTTTGGAGCAACCCTTCTTCAGTCTGGAAGAGCTAGTTCCTGGGATGATTGTCAAGGGTGAAGTTTTAGCGACAGAACATTTTGGAGCCATCGTAAAACTTGCCGAAGGTGTCAAAGCTCTTTGTCCACCGATTCATGTGTCCGATATCGTCGGACGAACGACGTCATCTAAAGTTACTCCTGGCGCAATCTTGAAGTTTCGAGTCATCAGCGTGGACCGATCCAGACACAGAGCTATCGTTACTCATAAGCGTGCGTTGATAAAGTCGGAATTACCGGTGTTGAAAACGATCGAGGATGCGATTCCTGGACGAACGACGCACGGCATAATTTCAGGCGTTGTCGATTACGGCGTTTTCGTCACACTATATGGAAACTTGAAGGGATTAGCAGGATCGCAAGATCTCGGGTTGGCTGAAGGTCAGAGTATTGCAGACGCCTATGCGGTTGGTCAAGTTATTCGAACGACAATCGTTTCTGCGGATCGAGGAGAAAACAAACTGAGACTTTCGCTAGGCGGCGGCGGCGGCAACGAAGACGACAATGCTGCCGAAGGAGCGGAAGCAACGGTTGGTGCTGCTGCTGCTGCTGCTGCTGCTGCTATCTCTTTGTCGACGGACGCAGTACCAATCGGTAAAGTTTTTGCATCTGCGACTATCACTAAAATAGTCCAAGGCTCGAGCATTATTGAGGTGACTTCGAGTACAGAAGAGGGATCGTTTCAAGGACTCGTCGCGTTTCAGCACCTATCCGATAACCCCGTCACGGCTCTGAGCATGGCATCAACTTTAAAAGTCGGGGAAGTTTTACCTGGAGCTTTCGTGGTTATCGAAAGAAAGCCAAAAAGAGTTGTCATGAGTCGGAAACTTTCGATTATAGAGGCGGTAACAAGTTCAAGTCTACCCGATAGAGCAGATAAGGTAAAGGCTGGAAAGATATATCCAGGGTACGTCGCCTCAACATCATCGACGGGCGTATTCGTGCGATTTTTAGGTTCTCTCACCGGGTTAGCGCCTCCCTCGCAAATACCTGACGGATGTAACGCCACAGATTCGTTCTTTGTCGGTCAAACTGTACAAGCTATGGTCCTTTCGGTGGATGTTGAATGCGTTCCGCCGCGGCTTTCGCTTTCACTTCGGTTGCAAACAACCGCGCAACCTTTATCAGATGCGCCTTTGATTCGCTCATTCTTTGCGGACCTCGAGTTCTTAGATTTCAAAGTTGCTCAAGATCCCAAGGAGGCAGAGACTTTGTTATCTGAAAAAACAGTACGCATGTTTGAACCTGGATGTGATATCGAAGGCTCGATCAACGAAACGAAGGATTACGGCGTTTTGATCGATATCGATGAAGATGAGAATGCAGTTGGGTTGGTTTCTCCGCATCAAGTGCCGGAAAGCGTAGAAATAGAAGAATTTACCCCCGAGACTCGTTTATCTGGAAGAGTGTTAGACGTTTCTAGACGCGAAGGTGTTATTGATATCGGTAAAGTGAGCGTGGTGACCGAGAAGAATTTATCGAAGAAAAAGAAGAAGAAAGTAAAATCCGCCTCCGCAGCGCTGAAGAAATTGAAAGTAGGTGAGGCAACAGAAGCTATCGTAGAGCTTATTAAAGCTCAGTATGTCATTTTATCTCTTCCAAAGTATTCTGACGCTATTGGATATGCTCCCGTTCACTACTGTAACGTGCGTTTAAACGACGCTTCAGAACGGTTTGAGGTCAATCAGAGAGTGAATGTGGTAATTGCGCAGGTTCCTTCCGCATCTTCTCCTGACGATGTTAAAGGTGACGAGTTCTACAGCAACCGACTTTTACTCACCGTCCCGTACGTGGACACTAATAAATCGAATAGCGGTCCAAAGGTTGGGACTAAATTCCAAGGTGTCGTTTCGGAACTTCAGCCACTCCAAGCGCTTGTTTCGCTTCCAAACAGTAAAAAAGGACGCATTCACATCACCGAGACTGGCGCTTTCGCGAAATCGAAGTTTCCGCTGGAAGAATTATCGCTCGGTTTGACTGTGAACGTTGCTGTTCTTGGCATGGCAGGTGATCGAGGTGGGCTACTAGATCTCACTCTCAGGAGCAGCGCAGACGAAGACAAAGACGACGAAAATGTGAACAAGAATGCAAAGAATGGTAATGACGACTTTGATGCAACAGCATCATTGAAAAGACCAACTCTACAAACGCTCGAAGTGGGTCAATCAATCCATGCGTACGTCATTTCGGTATTGCCAGACGGTGTTAAAGTGTGCATTCGACCGGAAATAACGGCTTTTGTTCCTCTGATTGAGACTGCGAGCTCGATCAAAGAGCTTAAAAAACCACTCGAGAAGAGATTTTCAAAGGGAGAAAAGATTAAAGCAACAATCGTCAACGTCAACGTTTCTAAGAAGCACGTCGACGTTTCTTTCCGGGATCAAAACTCTGTCAGCGTCGGCGCAAAAGTCTTTGGTATCATTTCGCGATTTAATAAAGGTACTTCTATGATGGTGAGGCTTGGCGCACACGTCACGGGACGGGTTTTCTTAACCGACGTATCCGACGAGTTTCAAGAAAAGCCATTTTCCGAAATGAAGGTTGGCAATGTCGTAGAAGTTCGCGTGGTTTCGATGAAATCGAGCGGAGAAGTCGATCTTTCAATGCGACCGTCTTTGTTGAGTAAATCTGGAGAAAAGAAAAAGAAGGTGGCGAATCCCGAGATTAACGACGCCAAGAACCTTGAAGTAGGGAAGGAAGTTTCTGGATACGTCAAATCTGTCGGCAAATCTGGATGCTTCGTTGCGCTTTCGCGTAATGTGGACGCGCTGATAAAGCTCACCAACCTCGCGGATGGCTTCGTCGTAAAACCATCGGTTGAATTCCCAACTGGACGATTGATTCGCGGACGCATCTTGTCCGCCGATGCGAAAACAAATCGAGTCGAGATGTCGCTGCGCGCTTCACAATCCGATTCTAAAACGCCAAACAAAGAAGCAGTCGCATCGTTGAAAGTTGGTGATGTGGTCATGGGAACTGTACGTAGCGTGCAATCTTACGGCGTATTTGTCACTTTAGACGAGTCTGGTATCTCTGGTTTATGTCACATTTCAATGTTTGCGGATATGCATGTGAAGGATGATTTGGCCAACCATGTCCGAGCCGGAGAAAGAGTTCGCGCCAAAATTATGAAAGTAGATTACGAGACGAGTAAAGTTTCTCTTGGCATCAAAGCTTCTGTTTTTGGAGACGACGATGACGACATTGATAACGGTGCACAACGCGAGGGTGATTCAGAAGACGAAGATGAAATGCACGATGATCTTTTACTTTCTGACGACGATGACGAAGACACTACTAATAATAAAGCTGCTAAAATGGACTTGGACGAGCCAGAAGAGGAGGTTGAGAATTTATCCGAGAAAGAGGAAGGCAGGGCAGAAGAATCTGAAAGCGACGAGGAGAACAATGAGGATGATGACGACGACGAAGACGAAGACGATGACGATGACGATGATGGCGAAGACAACGAAGACGAAAATGACGACAACAACACCGCGACTGAGAAGGAAGAAGATGTTGATTTCGCCTGGGACGAGGAGGAGAAGGAACAAAAACAAAAACTCAACGCGATGAAACGAAGTCGAGAGGAATCCACTCATCTCGAGGAGGGAGAAAATGCCAATAAACTTTCGAAACGCGCGAAGCGTCGCAAAGCTCGTGAGGTTGAGATGGAAATCTTGAGACAAGAGCAACAGTTGCGCGACGAAGGTCGTCTTCCTGAAAGTGCGTCCGAGTACGAAAAGTTGATCTTAGCGTCACCGCTTTCCTCCTTTCTTTGGATTCAATACGTCGCGTTCCAAGTGAGCGTCGGTGCGTACGAGGACGCGCGAGCAGTCGCTGAACGCGCATTAGAGGCAATTCCGGCGCAAGAAGAAGACGAGCGAATGAACATTTGGATCGCTTATTTGAATTTAGAGAACTCGCACGGGTTGCCGAATCCAAAAGAGGCTGTCTCGAGACTATTCAAGCGCGCCGTGAATTTAGCCGATCCAAAGAAACTGTACCTCGTCTTGGTAGACATGTACACGCGCGCGGAACAAATAGAAATTCTTGAAGAAACGCTTAAATTGATCGTGAAGAAGTTTCGCTCGAGTTGTAAAGTATGGCTGACGTACATTCGTCACGTTACGCTCAAAGGCGATGCGGAAGGTTCTAGAAAACTGCTCGACCGCGCGACGACTTCTTTACCAAAACGCAAACACATCAAACTTTTAGTCAAAGTTGCTTTGTTGGAGATGAAAGAAGGAGACCCCGAGCGCGGACGCACAATGTTCGAAGGTATTCTGCGCAATTATCCGAAGAGAACGGACATTTGGTCCGTATATATCGATCAAGAGATTAAGCAAAACATCCCGGAAAGGATTCGAGCTTTGTTTGAACGCGCCACGCACTTGGAGCTGAACGCGCGAAGCATGAAATTTTTGTTCAAGAGGTACTTAGAGTACGAGAGGTCTCATGGGAACACGGAACGAATGACGTACGTGAAGGCGAGAGCGATGGAGTACGTCGAGAGGACGCTGAATAATAATAACGATGAATAAGAAGAAAAGAATGCTCTCACTACCTCCATACCACGGTACCAGCAAACCTTACGCTCGTTTTTTTGTGCTTGGAAATTTGCTTCATTTCCTGCTCTCTCTCTCTCTTCCGTCTCCCTCTCCTTTTCTAATTTGCATGTTCTGCGTCGAAGCGTCGCTCATTGCGACGACAACGACAACGAATCGGTACAAAATGCCTTCATCGCTCCTTCGTTCGCTACGTCGCGGATATCGCGTCGGTGGTTGTTTCAGTGGAAGAGGAGAAAACGTTCATAGTGTTGTACCTAAAAATTCTGCAACGTCGGCGCTTTTGCTTCTTCTCGACTCAAATTGTCGAGGACAACAAAAAAGGTGTATGAACCGAAGAACGACGATAGCTGCGGCGTCATCGACGCTCGACGCCGACCGTGAAGGCAAAGAAGGAGACGAAGTTCAACGCGGTAAGCAGCCGTCTGTTGGCCGTCCTCGGGAGAATAAAAATAATAGCACTAACAACAACAACAACAACAACAACAACACCGAGAGCGTGTTTGGGACCGTCGTGACTGCGCAAGCCAACTACTTCCGAGTCGTCGTGAACCGACGACAGATTCCTTCGAAAGAGTTGAACCGCGTGCGCGAACAGTTCGACGCCGCGCGAAAAAGAGCCGAGGAGGCGAAAGCGATGCACGACGTGGAACTTTTGGGCGAGAAACTCCGGAAAATTATCGATATCAACGAAGAAGAAGGAGGAGGAGGAGAAGAAGAAGAAGAAGGAAAAGAAGACAACGTCGAGTTGTTGTGTAACTGTCGAGCGCTTTTGAAAAAGATGAAGCAAAAAGTTTTAGTCGGCGATATCGTCACTTTAGACGCTGAAAAATCTGGGATCGATTGGGTGCAAGGTTCTGGAACGATTTACGACATCGAGAAGAGGAAGAACGAAGGCGGAAACAACTTAGCGATCGCGAACGTCGACGTGACGCTGTTGACGTTTTCGTTGTCGCAGCCGCCGTTGGAAGAGAAGCAGTTGACGCGTTTTTTAGTCGCGTTTGAATACGCGCGCGTGCCGTTTCATTTGGTATTCAACAAGAAAGATTTGATAGAGGAAGAGAGAGTAGAAGAATGGCGAGAGAAGATG
>Ga0209095_1001554_pt1 | contig 12149 bp, 12 predicted proteins | sample COGITO_mtgs_1104_3_FD_184795 | JGI IMG/M metagenome (GOLD analysis project Ga0209095, IMG submission 184795) | Pelagic marine microbial communities from North Sea - COGITO_mtgs_110404 (SPAdes) (version 2) | ecosystem: Environmental > Aquatic > Marine > Epipelagic ... | reverse complement strand
CATCAGACATTCAAGGTATCTTTAAAAAAGATCCATACGAAGAAGTAGAAATACTACACGCAGTTTATCCAAGATCAGACTTTAATCCTAAGAAAAAAGATAAAGCTAATATGCCATTTGAATCTGTTTATTTAGAATATAAAAATGCTAGTGAATTATCTGTTGGCGGATTTAAAGAGTTCCCTTTCGTAGTACCTAGATATTTAAAAGCATCAAATGAAATTTATGGAAGAAGTCCAGCAATGACAGCATTGCCAGATGTTAAGATGTTAAATGAAATGTCTAAGACTACAATCAAAGCTGCACAGAAACAAGTTGATCCACCACTATTAGTTCCGGATGATGGCTTCTTACTTCCTGTAAGAACTGTACCGGGTGGACTAAACTTTTATAGATCAGGTACAAGAGATAGAATTGAACCATTAAACATTGGTGCAAACAATCCACTAGGTTTAAATATGGAACAACAAAGAAGAGACAGTATTAGAGCTGTGTTTTATGTTAATCAACTTATGATGCAAGATGGTCCGCAAATGACAGCAACAGAAGTTATACAACGTAACGAAGAGAAGATGAGATTACTTGGTCCAGTATTAGGTAGACTACAATCAGAATTATTAAAACCATTAATTGATAGAGTGTTTGCAATACTACTTAGAAATAATATGTTACCACAAGCTCCTGAGTTTTTATCTGGAAGAGATATAGAAATAGAATATGTTTCTCCACTTGCTAAAGCACAAAAATCTTCTGAATTACAATCTATTATGAGAGCAATAGAAATATTAGGATCACTTGCTAATGTAGCTCCAGTATTTGATTATGTTAATTTTGATAATTTAGTTAAACACTTAGCAGACATTGTAGGTGTACCACAAAAAATATTAAGATCACAAAATGAAGTAAACGCAGAAAGAGAACAAGCAGCAGCACAGGCTGCAGAACAACAACAAATGGCACAGATGCAACAAGTTGCACAAGCCGGAGGAGATATAGCACCACTAGCAAAAGCATTGCCAGAAGAAGCAAAGGCTTTAGTTAATTCACAAGTGGAATAGTATGACACAAGATAAACAACTAGAAAAATTTATAGCCGCATTAAAAAAAAATTACGTATACATATTCAATACAGAAGAAGGCAAAGAAGTCTTAACTGACCTTGAAAAAAGATGTCATTATCATTCTACCACTAATGTAAAAGGTGATAGCCATGAAAGTGCATACATGGAAGGACAACGTAGTGTCATTCTATTTATTAAATCAATGCTACGAAAAGATAAGGAAAAATAAAAATGTCAAATGAACAGATAACACAGGAAACTGTGCCTGTAGAAACAACGACTACAGAAACAACACAACCAACAACCCCCGCTGCACAACCAACATCATCTTGGAAAGATTCTATTAGCGAAGATTTTAGAAATGATCCTAGTATAGAAAAGTTTACAGAAATAGATGCGTTAGCAAAAAGTTATATCAACGCAACTAAAATGATTGGTCAAGATAAAATAGTTATACCAACAAAAAATTCTGGACAAGAAACATGGGATGAAGCCTACGCAAAATTAGGTAGACCAGAATCTCCAGAGAAATATACTTTTGATGTTAAGTCAGATGTAGTTAATATGGATGAAGGTGCTATTAAATCTTTTGCAGAACAATCTCATAAGTTAGGATTAAATAATAAACAAGCAGAAGGTATATTAGATTTTTATAAAAATAATATGGAAGGTACTGCACAACAAGCAAAAATAGACACTGAAACTGCTCAATCTAAAGCTGAACAAGAGTTGAGACAAGAATGGGGTAGAGACTTTGATGGTAAAGTTAAACAAGCTGGTGCATTAGCTAAAGCTAATATTAATCCAGAAGTATTAGATATGACTTTATCAAATGGTACAAGGCTTGGAGACCATCCAGAAATAATAAAAGGCTTTGCAAAAATAGCAGGAATGATGTCAGAAGATAAAATTGTTTCAACTGAAAGTGAAAATGTAAATACAGTTACTGACATTGAAACTGAAATATCAGCTATTACTAATGATACTGATGGACCTTATTGGAATAAGCAACATCCAGATCACGATAAAGCAGTACAACAAGTTTATACATTAAGAGAAATGCTAAATGCAGATCAATAATCTTAATGATAGAGAAATTCGATTAGAAGTATTGCGGTTGGTTAAGGAGACAGGATCTGAGGTTCAGAAAAATGATCCCTTGCCAATCGCTGAAAAATATTATAATTGGATAGTAGGTAAGAAAATTCGTAAGAACCTTACTGGCAAGAAGGAATAGACTTCTACTCTAAAAGAGTTTAAATCCAAGAATAGCCTACTCATGTGAGTAGATAACCTTTCTGATTTTTATAATAACAATAATAATAATGGAGAGACAATTATGTCATCACAAATAACTACAGCATTTGTACAGCAGTATTCTGCTAACATACAAATGTTATCTCAACAAATGGGATCATTATTAAGAGACAAAGTCAGACAGGAAAGTGTTGTTGGAAAAAATGCTTTCTTTGACCAAGTGGGTTCGGTAACTGCTCAGTTAAAAACTAGCAGACACTCAGACACTCCGCAAATAGATACACCTCACTCAAGAAGAAGAGTATCTTTAGCTGATTATGAGTATGCTGATCTTATTGATCAACAAGACAAAGTAAGGCTCTTAATTGACCCTACATCATCTTACGCACAAGCCGCTGCTTTCGCAATGGGAAGAGCAATGGATGATGTTATTATCGCTGCTGCAACTGGTACAGCCTCAACAGGTGAAACTGGTTCTGGTAGTGAAACTGCTCAAACAGCCATCGCTGCTAGTGTTGGTACAGGAACAGGTTTAAATATTACTAAATTAAGAACTGCTAAACAGCTTCTTGATTCAGCTAGTGTTGATCCCTCAATCCCTAGACACATAATATGTGGTCCTGAGCAAATTACTAATCTTCTAGGAACAACTGAAGTAACGAGTTCTGATTTCAACACAGTGAAAGCACTGGTTAATGGTGAAGTTGATACGTTTCTTGGGTTTAAATTCACAACGTCTACTAGACTTGCAAAAACTGGAAATGACAGAACTGTCATAGCCTTTGCACAAGATGGTATTACTTTGGGAATTGGTAAAGATGTAAATGCAAGAATAGACGAAAGAGCAGACAAATCGTATGCTACTCAAGTTTACTACTGCATGAGCATTGGAGCTACTAGAATGGAAAAAGAAAAAGTTGTGCCAATAACTTGCACAGAAGCATAATAGGAGGATATTAATATGGCTGTAACAACACAAAATAGTACAGAGTATGCTGCTACAATAGCTACTCCTTTAGTCAAAGCCTCTACAAGAAGTAATACTGGTAAATTAAGAACACTTGCTTTCTCTTTTAATCAAGATGGTGTCGGTGATGCTGGTTCTATAATTGTATTAGGAAAACTTCCAGCAGGAAGAGTAAAAATCATAGGTGGTTTATCTAGATTTTACTGTAACATTACTGCTAGTTCAGCAACGATTGACATTGGAAATCAAGCATATGTTAATACATCAGGCGAAACAGTTGCCGAAGATGTAGATAGCATGGTTGATGGATTAGATGTAGATACTGCTGGTTACTTTACAATGGAAGGTAATACTGCTGCTCAAAAATTGCTTGGTGGAAACCACAAATTTGACAGTAAGGATGGAGTTGTCATTCAAATCAAAAGCATTCAGGCTTTAGCCAATGATGATGATGTGGATGGAGTAATTACTTACGTTCTAGACTAATAAATAAAATTTTAGGGGGTGGAAGCGAGAGTGAAAACCCCCTAGAGTGCATGAAAAAGATACAAGATTTAAAACCTGTATTACATTTTAAAAAAGATAATTATGTGTATAGGTATGTATTAGTAGATAGGTTTCAAAACGATTCTAAAAATCATTATGGCTTTGACACTAAAGAAGAAAGAACAACAGAAGAAATATTTGCGTTAGAAAAAGATAGACAAATAAGACGCAAGTATATTATAAAGAGGTAGTATGGCATCAATAGTAGGAATTTGTAATGGAGCATTAAATCAACTAGGAGCTACAACTATACTTTCACTTACAGAAGATTCAAAAAATGCTAGACTTTGTAACTCAAGATTTACCCAAGTAAGAGATGCTTTATTTAGAACTCATCCTTGGAACTGTTTACAAAAAAGAATACAAATTGCAGCAGACAGTACAGCTCCAGCATGGGGTTTTAAGTTTGCATATACATTACCAGCAGATTGTTTAAGACTACTTAAGATATTAGACTATGATTCTAATTATAAAGTAGAAGGTAGAAAAGTTTTAAGTAACACAGAAACTATGAAAATATTATATGTTGCTAGAGTTATTGATCCAAATGAATATGATGAATTATTAAGAGAAACATTATCTGCATCTTTAAGTGCTGATATTGCTTTTGCAGTTACATCTAATAATACTACATCTCAAAATATGTATCAACTATATCAAGAAAAATTAAAAGATGCTAGATTTGTAGATTCAACTGAAGGTCAAAATGTTGATCAAGATTTAGGTATGGCAGATGTTATAGACGCAGGTACATTTATTAATTCAAGGTTTTAGACCATGGCTAGAGTTGCAGTTGAATTAACAAACTTCACAGGTGGTGAGCTATCTCCAAGATTAGATGGTAGAACTGATTTAGCTAAATATACGTCTGGTTGTTCAACGTTAGAAAATTTAGTAGTATACCCACATGGTTCAGCAGCTCGTAGACCCGGTTCTACATTTTTAGCAGAAGTTGCTAATAGTGCAAATAAAACAAGATTAATCCCTTTTGAATTTTCTACAACACAAACTTATATGTTGGAGTTTTCTAATTTAAAAATGAGAGTATACAAAGATAGTGGTGCTGTATTAGAAGGAGACAAAACTATAACTGCAATTACTAAAGCTAATCCTGCTGTAGTAACCGCTAACTCTCATGGTTATTCTAATGGTGATGAAGTAGTAATTACTGCTGTTGGCGGTATGACAGAAGTTAATGGTAAAAGATTTTTAGTTGCAGACAAAACAACAAACACATTTGAACTACAAGATAAAGATGGAGTTGATATAAACAGTTCATCATTTACTACTTATACTTCTGGTGGTGTATCTAATAAAGTTTTTGAACTAGCAACACCTTATACTACTGCACAACTATTTGATATTAAGTTCGCACAATCGGCAGACGTCATGTACATAACGCATCCAGAGCATGAGGTAGAAAAATTATCTCGTACTGGTCATACTGCTTGGACATTAACAGATGTAGATTTTACGAATGGTCCATTCATGGATGCTAACATTACTACAACAACTTTAAATCCAGCATCACATACTGTAGGTACAGGAGTTGCAGTAGTTGCTAGTGCAGTTACAGGAATAAATAGTGGTAGTGGATTTTTAGCAACTGATATTGGAAGATTAATTTATTTTAGAGATGGTTATATGAAAGTTACTGCAAGAGCAGATACAACAAATATTACAGTAGAAATTATAAAAGATTTAGGATCAGCTACCGCATCAGAAGATTGGAGACTAGGAGCTTTCTCTGACACCACAGGTCATCCTTCTTGCGTAACCTTTTTTGAACAACGATTAGTATTTGCAGGAACAACTGATCAACCACAAACAATATTCTTTTCAAAGTCTGGTGATTATGAAAACATGGATGCAAACATTGGCGGAACAATAGCTGATGATGATGCAATCATTTATACAATCGCATCTAACCAAGTTAATGCTATCAGATTTATGACAGCAACTAGAACTTTAATTATTGGTACAGCAGGTGGTGAATTTACAGTAAGTGGAGGTGGTACAGATAGTGCAGTTACACCTACAAACATATTAATTAAAAAACAATCTAATCATGGTGCAGCTAATGTAGATGCTATAGCTGTAGGTAATGCAACATTATTTTTACAAAGAGCAAAAAGAAAAATTAGAGAACTAGCTTATAACTTTGATGTAGATGGTTATACTGCTCCCGATATGACTATTCTTGCAGAACACATTAGTGAAGGTGGTTTAACACAGATTGCATATCAACAAGAACCTAATCAAATTATTTATGGAGTTAGAGGTGATGGTGAATTAGTAGGATTAACTTATCAAAGAGAACAACAAGTAACTGCTTGGCATAGACATATTTTTGGTGGTAGATTTGGTATAGCAACAATTACAGTTTCTGATTACGCAAATATTACAACTGGAACTAAATTAACTTTAACAAAATCTGATGGTACAACTATAAATTTTAGATCAACCACAGGTACTGCTGGAACAAATGAATTTAAAACTCAAACTAATAATGATACTACAGCAACTAATTTAAAAAATACAATTAATGCTCATGCCAATTTTACTGCTACAGTTAATAGTGCAGTAGTAACAATTACAGAAACTTCACATGAAGCAACAGGATATTTAATAATTAAAAGTTTTGATAGCACAAGACTTACTGCAACAAGTGAAAGTAAAGCAGTTGTTGAAAGTGTTGCTGTTATTCCAACAGATGATACTGAATACCAAGTTTATATAATTGTTAAAAGAACTGTAAATGGTGTTACTAGAAGATTTGTAGAAATATTAAATGTATTTGATTTTGATGAAAAAGATAACACATCATTTAATTTTTTAGATAGTGCATTAAGTTATAGCGGTAGTTCTGTTACAACTATATCTGGATTAGATCATCTTGAAGGACAAGTTGTTTCTATATTAACAGATGGCGCAACACACCCTAATAAAACTGTAAGCTCGGGTAGTGTAATTTTAGATCGTTCTGCAAAAAGTGTTAAAATAGGATTAGCTTATACATCATTATTAAAAACTATGAGATTAAATGCTGGATCACAAAATGGTACATCACAAGGTAAGACAAAAAGAATATACGATATTACAGTTAGAATGTTTGAAACAATAGGTGTAGAAGTTGGACCAGACTTAACTAATCTTGAAAGAATGCCATTTAGAAATTCTGCTGATTTAATGGATGAAGGTATACCACCATTTACAGGAGACAAAGAAGTAGAGTTTAGAGGTAATTATGAAACTGATGGTTTTATCTTTGTTAGACAAACTCAACCTTTACCTTTTACAATTTTATCGTTATACCCAAGATTAACTACAAATGATGGATAATATGTTATATATAGTACCTTATAAAAAAGAACATGGACAGATCATATTATCATATCAAATGAACCATAAGATATTAGAAGCAGATAGACATTACATTAATGTTGAAGGTGATGCTAAAAATTTAGAACAAGATCATTTAGCTTTTACAGGAATGGTAAATAATAAACCTATCTTTGCTGCAGGTATGAAAATGATTTGGGGTCAAGTAGCAGAAGGTTGGGTTATAGCATCAAATGATATGTGGAAACATCCTTTAGGTGTAGCTAAAGCAATTAAAAAAGATTTTGCTAGAGTTGCAAAAGAACATAATATAAAAAGAGTTCAAACTGCAATTAGAAAAGATTTTGCTCAAGGTAAAAGATTTGCAGAGTGGTTAGGTTTGGAGAACGAAGGTTTAATGAGAAAATTTGGTTTTGATGGCACAGATCAATATATGTATGCGAGGATTTTTTAATGGCTCCATTAGCAGCAGCAGCACCTTATATAGTTGGCGGAACAGCACTTGCTGGAATAAGTCAAGCTGGAGCTATAGGTAAATTTAATCAAAGTGTATCAAATAGAAATGCTTTAGTTAAAGAAAATGAAGCAAAAATTTTAGATGACAAATTAACACTTGATCTAGCAAGATTTAATAAAGCATTTGAAAAACTTGAAGGAACTACAACTGTAGCTCTTGCTAAATCTGGTGTTCAGACAAATAGCGGCACAGCCGCAAATATTAAACTTTCAAATTTATACGAGAAAGAATTAGAAATACAAATGATGAAATATAATACTGAAATAGGTAAAGCAGCAAAATTAGAAGAAGCAAACTTTGCTAGAATAAATGGAGAAATGGCTAGAATGAACGCAAGGATGCAACAAATACAAATTACAAGTTCTGCTGGTTCAAGTTTATTAACAATGACAGGATAATATGAGAGATTATAAATCAGAATATGCAAATTATCACTCTACAACAAAACAAAAAAAGAATAGAGCTGGTAGAAATGGTGCAAGAAGAATTATGAAAAAAAAATTTGGTAATAGTATATTGGGTAGAGATGTGGACCACAAGGATAGAAACCCAAGAAATAATAGTAAAGGTAATTTAAGATTACAATCTAAATCTTCTAATAGATCAAGGAATAAATAATGATATATAAATTTATAATAATTTTTTTTTTTGGAGTTTTTCAGTAATGCCTAAAATACCTACATTTACATCCGAAGCTAGACCTACAGCACAAGCTGCTAGTGTTGTATCTAATATACAAATACCTTTAAATGAAACTGTAGCAGGAGCATTAAGACCATTAGGTAAAGCTGCTGAAGATTACTATATAAAAGAAAAAGAAATTGAAACTAAAGTACAAGCTGGTGAATTAAATGCAGATGCAACTGTTGAAGTTTTTAATGCAGCTTCAGAAGCAGAATTAAAAAATACACCACAAGAAGGAATAGATTATTTTAATCAAAAATTTCAATCAATACAAAATAAATATAAAGCAAAAGCACCCAATAAAAATGCAGGAAACCTTTTTAATATTACATTTTCTCAAAATAAAAGTGTTTATGTTAATAATATTTTAAAAAAAACAAGAGACAATTTAGTTACTACTAGAGTTACTCAAGTAGATCAAAAAGTAAAATCAAAAATAGCGGCAGCTATTTCTTCTGGAAGTAAATTTGAATTTGATATTTTGGCTAAATCTGTAGAAGAAGATTATCAAGGTTTAGTTGATGATGGAATTATTGGTACAAAAGACCTTAAACTTTATAGGGAAAAATTACCATCTCTTATTGAAACACAAATGGTTAAAAAAATTGCTATTGATAATGCTTTTGGAGCATTAACTTTATTAGATGACAATAAAAATTATCCAAATATTAAAGGAGATGCAAGAGAAGATTTAAGAAAAGAATTAAGACAAATAGCAACTTTTCAAGGCAAAGCTGTAGAGTTTGCAACTAATAAAAGATTATTAGAATCTAAAAAGAAAGTTGCGGCTGCTTTAAAAGGTGCTGAAGCTGATAAATTTTTTGGAATAAATCCAGATGAAATTAATCAATATTACACAGGAAATGAAGAATATGATAATCAAATCAATAATTTAAACAATAAAATTATTAATAACGAAATAAGTTTAGATAATAATTATTTAACAAATGATAAAATTATTAATAAAATTTTAAATAATGAAATAAAAAATTCATATCAAAAATTTAAATTAGCGGGAGAAACAGAAGCCAAAAGTATTACAGAAAGAATAGGTGATGGTTCTGTTAATTTAGATGACGATAATTTTTTTAATAATATTTTTGAATCACAACAAAACCCGGAATTAAACAAAACTAATAAAGAATTTTTTGGTTTTATAAATAAAGTAGTTCCTTTAATAGAAGGAACACCAAGTTCTAAATATTTTGATAATAATTATAATAATAGATTAAGTTCTTTTAGACAAGATATGTATGGTAGATTTGTTGAAGGATTAAAACAAAATATACCAGTAGCAAAATTATTAGATTCATTATCTGATAATTATATTGCTAAAGATATATTAGATTATGCTCCAACTAAATCAAATGTAAGAGATGCTCTTTTAAGTTTTGCTCAAGAACAAGAACCAGTATTAACTGAAGGTAAAACTAAAAGACTTGATGGAGAAACACCAAGTGAATATTTAGAAAGAATACAAAATAAACAAGAAATTAATATAGATGATGCTAGTTCTAGTTTAGATGTAAATAAAAATGTACAACAAGTAGGATTTGTAGGAGATTTGTTTTTAGGTAAAGATAGATTTTTAATTGGTAATTGGAATAAACATTATCAAACTGATAATACTAAAAAAAATTCTTTAAAAGCAAGAGAAAGATTAAGTAGAGATTACACAGTTCCAGATGAAGCAATGTCTGCAATAGAAAATGCTGCAACAAATTTTGCAGGTGATGGTGGTTTTTCAAAAGAATATTTAATAGATGCTTTAACTAAAATTGGTCAAATAGAAACACAGTATGAAACAAAAATACAAAGAGGAAATAATCCAGAAATAGAAAACTTTTATGCAAGATCTTATTGGCAAATAGAAGTAGATACTGCAAAAGATTTATTAGAAAATTCTGCTCCTATATTTGGAAAAAATTTTGAATCTACTTTTTCTAAATATGCAAAAGATGGTAAAACAGCAAGAGAAGGTTTATTGAATTTAAGTGATGAAGATTTAGTTAATTTATTAGAAAAAGATGACACATTAGCAGCAAACATTGCAGCATCATTAATAGTAACTAGATTTGACACAGAGATAGCATGAACCTAAATGAACAATCAACATTATTACAAGAAGGTGGATTTAGCCAAGCAGAAATTACAGAATGGAAACAAGGTAAAATAAAAACACTTCAAGAAGCTGGTTTTACTGATCAAGAAATTTCTGATGATTTTAAGTTTGAACCAGATACTAAAGTTATTAAAGATTATGTTAATAAAATAACTAAAGATTATTTAGCACAGGATATAGTTATTCCAGAAGATGAGATGCTATATCAATCAAATTTAAATAGGGGTAAGCCAGTTAAACAAGCTGTAAAAGATATTAAAGAAGCTGTAGTAGGAAAAGAATTTGATGGAGATTATGTAGCTGAACAAATATTAGGAAACAATCTTTGGAATTTAAGTAAGAGAGCTGCAAAAGGCGAAGGTACTCCAAAAGCATTAAAAATGCCAAAGCCAGATGATTATACTTGGACAGAGGAGTTTCTTTCAACATTAGGTACACTTGCTATTGATTCTCCTATTTATGCTGGAAGTGCTGTTGTTGGTCTACCAGCAGGTAAATTAGGTGCTGGATTTACAGGAGCAATGATACCCACGACAACTAGAGCAACTTTATTAAAAGTTTTAGAAAATCAAGATGAAGGAAAACCATCTGATGTTATGAAAATATTATTAGAAGAAACTTTAATGGAAGGTGTTAAAGAAGGTGCAAAATTTTCTGCATCCCTTGCTTTACCAATGTTAAAAATTCCGGGTGGAAAAACTTTAGCTTCTAATTACATATCAAGAACTGCAGCTCAAATAACTGGTTATCAAGGTACAGGTTTAATATTAGATGAAGAGATACCAAACAAAGGAGAGTTTGCATCTACTGCTTTATTGTTTTCTATATTTAATATTAGATTACCAAGAGCTAAAGCACAAAAAAAATCAAAACAAATTTTTATTGATTATGGAAAGAAGCCTACAGATGTAGCTTTAGATTTAGCAAAAAATAGAACAGTAAGAGAAGATGTATTATCAAACAATGTAACAGTTAGAGCTTATGAAATAAAAGATTCTAAAAAAATAGAAATACCAAAAGAAGAAATAGAAATAACTCCATCATATATACCTTTTAAAACAAGATTTTCAGATCCTATTGCAAATAAGGCAGCAGAAAATATTTCTTTTGAAGGAAAACAAATACCAATTACAAAAGAACAAATAGCACAATCTGTAAAAGAAGCAGCCAAAACCACAAAAAGAAAATTTATTATTAAAGCTATAGATAAAAAATATCCTGTACTAGAAGCTCTTAAAGAAGCTAATGTTAAAACTAAAACAGGTATTGAAAAATTAAACGAATACGAATTATTAAGATTACAAGAGGGTATGCAAGGAAGATCAGCACACTTTATTGAGTTTGGAACTCTTGATTTTAAAACATTAGCTGAAAATGGACCATCTCTTATGTCTATTGTAAGACCATTTGTAAAAGATAGTAAAACTGAAACAACTTTATTTGGCACATATTTAGTAAATAGACACGCAGTAACTCTTGCTAAAAGAGGTAAAGATACACCCATTGATATTCCTAATGCAGAAATACTTTTAAAAAAATATACAAATAAAAAAGTTAAAGATCCAGATACAGGTAAAATGATTACTTATGAACAAGCTGCTAAAAAAGTAGACTTATATCAAGAAGCTGTTTTAAAATATGCTGCAGATGGTG
>Ga0209095_1001541_pt1 | contig 12204 bp, 6 predicted proteins | sample COGITO_mtgs_1104_3_FD_184795 | JGI IMG/M metagenome (GOLD analysis project Ga0209095, IMG submission 184795) | Pelagic marine microbial communities from North Sea - COGITO_mtgs_110404 (SPAdes) (version 2) | ecosystem: Environmental > Aquatic > Marine > Epipelagic ... | reverse complement strand
CTCATAGGTGATGGTTGAGTCACAACCAAGAGTCGTAAACAAATTAAACGGATAGGTTCCTGTTGTATTCATTGTAAGTCCTTCAAAGCTTATCGATTCTCCATCACAAATCGCAGTGTCTATAGTGAATGAATAAGAAGGATTGACTGTTAAGTCAAGCTGTACAATAGAGTCACAGCCCGCCGCAGACTGAAGGTTTTGTATGTACACTCCAGCAGTGCTAAGTTCATCTGGGCCAAATTGATAAAACTCATTTGAACAAATCGTATCAATAATACTAATGTCATATGTCTCATTTACGATTATAGAAGCAATAGTGGTTTCACTATTACACCCATCTACTTCTATATAAATAGAATAGTCACCTGAATTGGAATTATTCAAATTCGAAATAAAGGTACTTGAAGCCGTAGAAGTAAAACCACTTGGTCCTTCCCAAAAATAAAAGGCATTAGTAACTTCAGTTGTTGAGAGAAAGAGGGTATCTGTACTGCAAATAGGATCATTGGTATTTATATCTGGTGTTGGCACAGGTGATGGCTCCAAGATTTCAATAGGTATAATTTCTTCACATGCTCCGTCTTTCACATAAACATCATAATTTCCTGGACCCAATTCGTCAAAACTTGGAGTTGCAGAATAGGCAATCCCATCCAAAGAATACTCTAGATTGTTACCTATTGCTGAAATTTCAATTTCTCCATCGTCAAAACCAAAGCACGTCACATCTGTTTTTGTTACTGAAACAAGCTGAAAAGGGATAAATAAAGGGGCTGCAGCATCAAAAGTCGGAGATCCTTGAGGATTGCCATCAAATCCAGAAAAACCTTGATCATTGTCATAATTATTATCCAATTTGTAATAGGCTCGTAAATCAGGCTCATTGGTAGGATCTAATAATAAATTCATATTGAGTTTAATTTCCAACTCAGTTCTTGCTGATTGCCATATACGAACCTCGTCTATTCTGCCTCTAAACTGTTCTGGACCTGTTGGCCAATTCGACTTGTTACCTATCGCAGCATCCCAATTATTTACAATGATGTCACCGGAAGCTGGAATTTCATTTACCAAACATCCGTCAACATAATATTTAATAGATGAACCATCATAAGTCGCAGCAAGGTGGTACCAAGTATTGGTGTTGAGAGTAAAAGTATTTAGACAGATATAGAAATCATCTGTTGTTGATAATTGAAAGCTGTTGGGCCTCAATAAATAATTACAATCATCTGTCCCTTCATGCTTAGAAACAATATTCATATTGTTTTGCCTTCGCATCTTTGCCTCTATGGTAATTTGATTTCCGCTTACATCTACATCACCAATATTTACCCATTTCTGACCAGAACCTTCAAGATTTAATGAGTTTTGAGCCCAAGATGAAGATAACGATCCTGTAAGGCAGATCAACAATATAAAAATGTACTGCTGAAAAAAGAATTTAGAAATAAGGTTTTTCAAATCAGTAATTTTAGTCCTATCTAATAGACAGAGATATAGCATTAAAAGTTGCACTAAATTAAACAATTAAAAGAAAATAGCGGATCTACCTATTTGAGAAGATGAATGAATCCCGTTTTAGATCCTTGAGAATGAGTTAGTTTATAAAAATATACTCCCTCAGGTAGTTTTTCACCAAGTATAGAGTTTCCGTTAAATGAAGGCTCTCCCCTCTCTTGAACATATACTTGATTGCCCCATCGGTCTCTTACTGTTAATGAAAAATCACTACAATTTCCGACATATTTTTCAACTTCAATTTCGTCATTGACACTGTCGTCGTTTGCCGTGATAACATTAGGAAATTCAAATTGCTTATATTCAAAAATATTTTCAACATTTAGCTCAATCTGAGCTACTTCGGATTCACAACCATTAAGAACATAATAAACACTATATAAGCCAGAATTTGAGTCATCTAGTTCAAATGCATTTACCAAATCTTGCGATTCATATTCCATCGGTCCTGCCCAATAAAATTCTGCACCTGAAACGTCTTCAACTGACAAATCAATAATATCGCTAGGACATTCAACTGTCCCTTGGGAAAGAATTTCAGGCATTTCCAAAGCTTGAACAGTAAGTGTAAGTGAAGCTACTGAATCACATCCAGTAACAACACTAGTCAACGCAACTGAATAATCACCCTCTTGCTCTAGAGCCATACCATTCCATTGAAATGGCAACTCATTTTCACAAGTGGTAAAAGAAGAAGTAGTATTTAAAACTGGGAAAATTGTAATTTCAAAGAAAGATTCATCGACAGTAGAATTATATCCATTCACCGTATAAATAAATGAGTATGTTCCTGGTGTTAGATTATCAGTATTCAAAATCCCTGTTACTGGGTCAAATGCACCAGAAGCAGAAGTTTCAGTAAATGATCCTAAGTCTGAACCTGAAGAAATCAAAGTGTTTAGATCAATAAAAGATTCCGAGTCATTACAAGTACTTGACACATCGTTGTCACCTGCATCAGGCATAAGAGGTAAAATACAAATAGAAACATTTGAAGAATCAATAAACCAATCTCCAGATAATTCATCAAATGGGTCAGGGTTGTTTGGATTATCGCAGCAAAGGTTTTGTTCCGAAATCTCAGCAAATATCGAGCCCGTAACACCCTCCGCGGAAGCATTGTTTTCCATGTCAATTTCACAAGTCGAAATGGTTCCTCCACATTCAATCAGTCCACCGTGATTCCGAACTCTATCAGAACAAGTAATTGAACCTGAATTACAAATGTATCCATCGTTATGCAAAAATTCGATTGAAGAAAATCCTGAATTAAACATCTCTCCATTCACCTCAAGTTCACCAGTCAAACCAAAACTACCATCGACGATGAAAGTTGAACCGATTTGAGTCTCCATATCGTTATTTGTAGAAAAGTCTCCAGAAACATTAACAATCAAAACACCAATCACATTCATTGATGAGGAGGCATTGACAACATGGTTAATTATCACCGTATCACCTACTTGAATCGTATTATTGGGACATCCATTATCCCATATCGAGCAATCATTGTATGAACCATCTGCTATGGACGTATATGTAATTGAAAAACCTGTATTTGATAAGAATAAAGAAAACAACAAAAATGTTGCTAACTGGAAAAATGAGGTTTGTAATAGGTTTGTTTTCACAATAAAATTAGTTCTATGTTTGATAAGACGCAACCTTTGTTACATAGGTTGCACCAAATTACAAAAAAAACAAGGATTAACAAAATGAACTATCTTATCACGTGTAAGTAACCAGATTTTTCATCAAGTTTGTAAACCGGATTAAAAAGACCAAAATCATTAACACCAATATTTTCAAGGGTGTTCGTGTTTGGTGCTCGTAACACATTCAAAGTGTAATAATACACCCCATCATCAAGAAGCTTATCGTTAATTGTTTTTCCGGAGAAATTAGAATTTGATAAAAATGTTGGAAAAGACATATACATCATTACATCCTTAAACTGAGAATAGACCAAATTGCCCCATCGGTTGTATATTTTAAATTCAAAACCCTGACATGAAGGAATCAAACTTTCAATATCTAATTCATCGTTAATACCATCTTCATTAGGTGTAATTACATTTGGAAATGTAAAGTCCTCAAATCCATACTCAACACCAATTTCAATAATAGAGGTGTCAGAAGGACAATCATTTAAGGTGTAAAAAGCAGAATAATTGTCACTAAGTTCATTGGCAAAATAAGCTTCCTCAAGATTTATCTCACTAGTAGATAAGTTTGAACTATATCCATATTCGTTAAACCAATAATATTGTGCCCCTAAAACTTCTTGCATTGTTAAAAATACGGGTTCAAAAAAGCAACTAACTGGACTGTTTGATGTTAATATTGGAGCTTCAGGTGTTGGTGTTATTGTCAAGTTTATCGTAACCAAGGAATCGCAACCAAACTCGCTTTGAAGACCAAAATTGTAAGAGCCTCCAGTTGAAAATGATTGACCCTCGAAAAGAAACTCTTCACCCTCACAAATCTCAAAATTTTCAGATGTATTGAATGTTGGATGTACTGTCAAATTTAATTCTACAATTGAATCACACCCCTCGACAGTTTGAATTAAGGTATTATATATTCCGGATTCGGTTAATCCCTCCCCATTAAATTCGTATGATTCTCCTTCACATATTGAAAAATCATATTGGTGTTCTTGTATAGGGTTCACAGTTAGGTTTAGTGTTATTGTCGAATCACATCCTTGCGCATTTATAACAACGTTTTCATAAACCCCAGTTTCATCATACTGATTGCCACCAAATTCGTAGCTAGACCCTGAACATATTGATTCGTTGGTGGTGGATTCCAATTCTGGCAATACCGAAAGGTTTAGCGTGATTGTAGAATCACAGCCTTCAGTGTTTTGGGTAGTATAAAAATAAGTCCCCGATTGATCGTATTCTGTCCCTCCTAAATCAAATGAAGTCCCCTGGCAAATAATCTGATTAAGCTCTGCGGTGAGTTCCTCGCTCACAATCAGGTCTAATGTTACTGTCGAATCACAGCCATTTATATCAGAAAACACCTCTTGGTATGTTCCAGTTATTGAATAATCATTTGAACCTAAGGTATATAAATCTCCATGACAAATGACTTCATTTAGGTTGGTTTGCTGAAGTGAATTTACAGTCACCTGAACCGTATCATGAACAGGACAAGAATTGGGATTTGAGGCTAAAATTGTTTCGACAATATATTCATTTACTATGGCTGCTCCTGTATTATTCGTAATGGTAACGAAAGGGTCTGATGCTGTGCTGTCATTTAAATTGGCTGCAGTATTCCAAGAATATAAAAATTCAGGATTGTTTGGGCTTCCAATTTGTAAAGTCTCTCCACTACATATCGAGATATCTGGCCCTGCGTCGGCATTAGCAATTTCGGCATAAATAGTGACATCTCTCACACTATGAACATCCGTAGAACCACCTGTACTGGCAGTAAACCCCATGAATCCGGCAAAATTTACAGTGTAGTTTGCTGTTAAATATAAGGTTCCGTTTATGGTAACGTTTATTTCGCCATAATTATAGCTTATTTCGGCAGTTGAATAATCCGTGGATCTTAAAAAACTTAAGGCTCCTCCAATATTATCGAGGCTTGTAATTCCAGGAATACATTCATTATAACCCGGTCCACTATAAATCTGGATACCCGGATTAGGACCCCCACAATTATTATACGTGTCCAAAATCACCTTTATGCCATTTGCAGTTGAAGGTATTCCAACTCCTCCTCCAGTTACGAAACCAGTTGGTGGAACGTCTAAAAAACAAAATGCAATTCCATCCGCTGCCGAACCTTCAAACATTCGAAAATCAAATTTCACATTCCACTGATTACAGGTACCTAAATCGATCGGCTCAGAATAAAAAATGGCACCGCTGGTACTATTTACGGCATCTGTCAAGACCAGCTCATTATTGAAATTGTCAGCATCACCACCAGTATCACCAGTATAAGCAGCACCTGTAATATTCCAGCCTGTCGTGATCATATCAGGATTGCCTTGTAATTCCGCAAAAATTACTTGTGTAAATAAATTATTGGAGCAAAGAGCGACAATCAAAAAAACAAATAGTCTGACTTTCATGGGTTTAGTTAAACACAAAAATCCGAATTATTTTTTGAAATAATAAATGCTTTGGGTCATACATACTCTGCAAGCTCCATCCAACGCTCCGTTTTTTGTTCAATGAGTTCAACGACTTCCCCTAGCCTTTTTCCCATATCATACAAATCGGCATTACTTCTAGACTCGTCAGAAAGCCCCTCTGTTACAGTGGACTTTTCATTTTCAAGCTTTTCAAGGTCAATTTCTAGCTGCTTAAACTCCTCATTTTCCTTAAAGCTCAATTTAGTTTTGACTTGTGAAGTAAAACTGTTTTTACTGTGGGGTTCTTTATTCTGATTTGATACTTTTTTCCCTTTTTGAATCTGTTTCTCCTGTTTTCGGAAGTCAGTATAGTTCCCAAGAATATCCTTAACCTCTCCATTTCCTTGAAATACTATGAGGTGATCGACCATTTTGTCCATGAAGTACCTGTCATGAGAAACAACAATTAAGCATCCTTTAAAATTTCTTAAATACTCCTCTAAAACAGCCATAGCAAAAATATCCAGGTCATTTGTGGGCTCATCCAAAATCAAAAAGTTAGGATTCCCCATCAAAACCCGAAGCAATTTTAATCTGCGTTTCTCTCCGCCACTTAACTTCCTTACAAAATTGTAATGCATGCTGCGTGGAAATAAAAAACGTTCCAAAAGCTGCGCTGCAGATAATTGTTTGCCTTTTTCAAGAGGTATAAACTCTGCCACCTCTTTCACGACATCAATTACTTTGAAGTCATCATTTACTTTGATTAATTCCTGACTAAAATGTCCAAAAACCACAGTTTCACCCACCACTATCTTACCTTTGTCTAGTGGCTCTGTTCCCAATAACATTTTGAGAAATGTAGTCTTGCCTGTTCCATTTTTTCCAACGATACCCATTCGCTCTTTCCGTTGGACGTTGTATGAAAAGCTATTAAGTATCGGGAGATCTCCAAATGCTTTTCCAATTTTATGAAATTCAACTATTTTGGATCCGAGACGCTCCATTTTTACTGGAAGTTCTAGCTCATCTTCATCAAGTCTTTGAGATGCTGTTTTTTTTATGTCTTGAAAAGCATCAACTCTGGCTTTTTGCTTTGTGCCTCTTGCTTTCGGTTGACGTCGTATCCAATCCAGCTCTTTTCTAAAAGAATTTCTTGCCTTTTCAATCGTAGACTGCAATTGCTCTTGACGTTCTGCCTTTTTTTCCAAGTAATAGGAGAAATTTCCTTTGTATTTATATAAACTTTCATCTGACAATTCAAAAATAGTATCGCACACTACTTCCAGAAAGTAACGATCATGAGTGACCATTAAAATGGTTGATTTTGAGGTCGATAAATAAGTTTCTAACCACTCAATCATATCAAGGTCCAAATGATTGGTGGGTTCGTCTAAAAATAAAAAATCAGCTTCAGAAAGCAGTACCTTAATTAAAGCCACACGCTTTTTTTGACCTCCTGAAAGATTCTTAATCAGCTGAGAATCATCTTCAAGTTTAAAAACGGACAACAATTGATTTACTTTGGCCTCTAAATCCCATGCATCCAAGTCTGTCAACTCTTGAAAGAGATTGCTCAATTTATCTTCATCTCCAGTTTCAATTGCCTTATTGTAATCTTTGATTAATCTCAACTTTGGAGATTCATGATCATAAATCACTTCGTCTATGGTTTTGTTTAATGGAAGATTTTCCGACTGCTCCATAAAAGCAACTTGAATATCCTTTCTAAAAACTATTGTACCGCTATCGTATTGCTCCCTATCCATCAGACAATTTAGAAGCGTGGTTTTACCTGAACCATTTTTTGCTACAATCGCAACTTTCTGACCTTGATCAATACCAAAAGTGACTGCCGAGAACAGAATTCGTTCTCCAAATGATTTCGTTAAATTTTCTACTGACAAGAAATTCATATTCGCACTGAATTTTCTGCGAAGTTAGAAGAATACTTCTTTCTACTCATATCATATCCACGTGAATAAATAAATTTATAAAATTTCCGTACTTTAGACATGTTGATTTATTTTAAACAAGCATTCAATCATATGAAGAAAATTATTTCACTCACATTCTTAATGGCAACCCTATTGTCTCATGCACAAGCTCCTGAAGGAATTAATTATCAAGCTGTGGTAAGAGATAACTTGGGGACCCCAATTGAGAACTCATTAGTAAGTCTTAAAATTGCGATTTATCAAAGTAGTACTTCAGGTTTACTCGTTTTTGAAGAGTCATTTTCACCAAATACCAATAGTTATGGACTGGTAAATTTTATTATTGGGCAGGGAAACCTAATTAGTGGAGATTTTTCGATTATAGATTGGGCTACAGGGCCTTATTTTATAGAAATATCAGCAGATATTGATGGAGGCTCAGACTTTGAAGTTGTTGGAACACAAGAGCTTATGAGCGTTCCGTATGCCCTATACGCTAAAACAGCCGGGAATGGTCCTGCAGGACCGCAAGGAGATCAGGGACCCCAGGGTATTCAAGGGGATCAGGGACCCCAAGGTATTCAAGGGGATGAGGGACCCCAAGGTATTCAAGGAGATCAGGGACCTCAAGGTATTCAAGGAGATCAAGGACCCCAAGGTATTCAAGGAGATCAGGGACCCCAAGGTATTCAAGGGGATCAGGGACCCCAAGGTATTCAAGGAGATCAGGGACCCCAAGGTATTCAAGGAGATCAGGGACCCCAAGGTATTCAAGGAGATCAAGGACCCCAAGGTATTCAAGGAGATCAGGGGCCTCAAGGTATTCAAGGAGATCAAGGACCCCAAGGTATTCAAGGAGATCAGGGGATTCAGGGTGTACAAGGTATTCAAGGCGTTTCGGGAAATGATGGACTTTTACCGAATGGAACTGCGATTGGTAATACCACTTTTTGGGACGGTACATCATGGGTTATTGACGACAATAATATATTTAATTCAGGAGGGAACGTTGGAATTGGAACGACATCTCCTAGCACAAAACTTGAGGTCTCTAATGGTGATATTGCCATAAACTCTCCCTTTAAATATAAAGTTAAAGATGCGATTGATGGCGATAATTTTCTCATGTATGAACCAACAGTAGATGGATTAAGGCTTAACGGGTATGATGCCGTATTTATTACTACCAATGATCCAGATAACACGACTGCAGGACAAGATTTGGTAGTAAGAAATGGACGAGTGGGTATCAATACAACGACACCATCTAATGGCTTGCTTCACGTGAACGGATGGTATGATGGAGATAATGGTGCTTTTGGATTTTATAACTCGTCAGGGAATCCTGGTACAGCAGCTGGTGTTGTGGATATTAGTATTTATGCCACAAATCGCATACATGCATCAGAATTCAATGCATTTTCAGATGAGCGGATTAAAAACATCATTGGACAATCGAATTCTGAATCGGATGCTCAAATTATTGATAAAATCATAGTAACTGATTACACAATGAAAGACCCAAGAAAAGGAATCAAAGTTTATAAGAAATTAATTGCTCAACAAGTAGAAGAGGTATTCCCAAATGCAGTTTCTATAACGACAGACGTTATTCCAGACATTTTTAAAATGGCAACTTCTAAAGCAGGATTTATTGACCTTAAGACCAAATTGACTGTTGGTGAAAAAGTAAAATTAATTTTTGAACATAGTGAGTTCATTTCAACCGTAACTGAGGTGTCATCAAAAGGTTTTAAAGTTGATAAATTTAAAGACGGTGAAGTTTTTGTTTACGGGAGACAGGTTGATGATTTTCGAACAATCGATTACGAGGCTATTTCCATGCTAAATGTTTCTGCGACTCAAGAGCTATTAAAAAGAATTTCAGACTTAGAAAAAGAAAACATAAGTCTTAAAGCCAAGAGTTCAGAGCTTATGGGACTGAAAAGTAAAATTGAAATCCTTGAAAGAAGTGTATCTCTTCTCTTGGAGGAAAAAAACACAGTTAAAATTAAACCCTAATTAAAAAAAATCAAACATCGTTCTAGAACTTAGTGTATACTTTACATAAAAGAATATCTTTGCCCCTTTCAAAAACACCCCTAGGCAAAGATGAACAAGTATTTCAACCTTTTCGATTTAAAGCAAAAAGTTAATTATAAAACAGAAGTTTTATCAGGATTGACCGTGGCAATGGCATTGGTTCCGGAAGCTGTTGCATTTGCACTCATTGCTGGACTGTCTCCTTTAACAGGTTTATATGCAGCTTTTATAATGGGTATTGTTACTGCCATTTTTGGTGGTAGACCAGGTATGATTTCTGGAGCCACCGGAGCAATTGCAGTCGTGTTTTTTGGCTTAGTAACCAGTCTAAAACAAATCAATCCGTCGATAACTGTTGACGAAATCACCCAATATGTTTTTGCCACTGTAATACTTGCAGGAGTGTTGCAGATTATTGCAGGATTCTTAAGGCTCGGAAAATTGATGCGATTGGTTCCTCAACCCGTAATATTTGGATTTGTGAACGGCCTAGCGATCATTATATTTACCTCTCAGCTTAGCCAATTCACAACGGATTCAACAGATCCCAATGCACCATGGATGCATGGTCAACAGCTTTATTCATTTTTAGGGCTGGTTGTTTTTGCGATGTTGATCATTTGGCTTTTACCCAAATTTACCAAAATGGTTCCTGCCGCTCTAACTGCAATATTGGCTGTTTTTGGATTGGTGTATTTTTTGGATATTCCAACGACCACAGTTGGTGATATTGCATCAATCGAAGGTGGATTCCCTCCTTTAAATATTCCCAATATTCCTATGGACTGGGAAACATTGAAGCTCATTTTTCCATACGCTTCAATAGTTGCAGGTGTGGGACTCATAGAAAGCTTACTCACTCTTAATATTATTGATGAGATCACTCAAACTAGAGGCAGAGGAAATAAAGAAGCTGTCGCGCAAGGAGCTGCTAACATTCTTTCCGGATTGCTCTCAGGAATGGGGGGTTGTGCAATGATTGGACAGAGTCTAATCAATATATCTTCTGGTGCTAGAGCAAGATTGTCTGGAATAGTTGCTGCAATTATGCTTCTTGTATTTATTATGTTCGGATCTAGCTTAATAGAAAGACTTCCGATGGCGGCATTAACTGGGCTTATGATTATGGTAGCCATTGGGACTTTTGAATGGGCCAGTTTTAGAACGTTCAATCGCATGCCTAAATCAGATGTTTTTGTGATGATCGCCGTCACCTTAATCACTGTGTTTTTGCACAACCTGGCATTGGCTGTTTTACTCGGAGTAATTATTGCTGCCCTGGTCTTTGCATGGGACAATGCAAAACGCATTCGAGCACGCAAACACATAGACGAAAATGGTGCTAAAAACTATGAGATATATGGCCCCCTTTTCTTTGGGTCCATAACCGTTTTTAATGAGAAGTTCGATGTAAAGAATGACCCTGATGTCGTTATCATTGATTTTGCGGAAAGCCGTGTAGTTGATATGTCTGCAATAGAAGCTCTAAACAAACTTACTGAACGCTATAAACAAGCGGGTAAGCAAGTTCAACTTAAACATCTGAGCAAAGATTGCATTCGGTTACTTAAAGGTGCTGAAAAAATCATTAGCGTAAATGTACTAGAGGACCCCACCTACAAATTGGTTTCTGACGAATTATCTTAAACGGTTAAACATCTCGTTTGGTAAGTATGTAATAGGACACATACAAGAAAACAAATACATAAAATAATCCTAATGATGCCCTTTGCATTTCAGTCATTGCATACTCAAACCCATCAGGGATTAAAGGCATCGGGATTAAGGTTGAAAAAGTACTTAAAGGAAAAAATTGCGAATAATCTTTTGCAAATAAGCCAGTCATACCTTCAAGAAAGGTTGACAGTAAATAAAACACGATTGATAAAGCTGGATTTTTCAAAAGGTTGGCCAGAAAAAAAGCGAAAATAAAATACCCAAAAGTGGCAATTTGATAAAACCCAATGTATCTAATTCCATTAAAGACATCCGTTGAACCATTGGAGAAACCAAATAGAACTGCAATCAAAAAGGTATATAGAGTTATAACAATCGATAATAAGGCTACCACATAAAATTTGGAAAGAACCAATTCTTTTTTGCTAAGACCATCAATTAGGTTTTGCCGCTGCGTTTTGTATTTAATTTCATTACAGGTAAAAACAACGATAATAACACCAATAAGCAAATTGAAAAAGCTAGATATATAAGTCACATAATGGTAAACATCCGGAAATTGATAGATCTGATGATTATAAACCTGATCATAGATAGGCATTAGGGACAAACAATAAAAAATTAAGGGCAATAATATGGCATAGACCATTAGTATGACCTTAAGCGTGCTAAGGTGTTTTAATTTGAGCCATTCAATGGTAAGTAATCGATTCATGATTCTCTAATTATGTCCAAAAATTGATTTTCTAAGGATTCATTATAGACATCCAGTTGGTTTAATACGATTCCTTTATCAAAAAAATACCGATTAATTTGATCGGATTTTGTGTTTTTAGAAACACTAATAATCATTAAATCGTTTACAGCAGATTGTTTGTATATAGTCATTTCAGGGTTTGAGTTGACTATTTCCGCAAGTAGCAT
>Ga0209095_1001540_pt1 | contig 12209 bp, 13 predicted proteins | sample COGITO_mtgs_1104_3_FD_184795 | JGI IMG/M metagenome (GOLD analysis project Ga0209095, IMG submission 184795) | Pelagic marine microbial communities from North Sea - COGITO_mtgs_110404 (SPAdes) (version 2) | ecosystem: Environmental > Aquatic > Marine > Epipelagic ... | reverse complement strand
TAAACTTAAACTTAAACTTAAACTTAAACTTAAACTTAAACTTAAACTTAAACTTAAACTTAAACTTAAACTTAAACTTAAACTTAAACTTAAACTTAAACTTAAACTTAAACTTAAACTTAAACTGCAACTCCGGTTTGTGGATATTGATTATATACAGATTGAGGTGGATAAACAACCGGTGGTACTCTTTCTCCTACCTTTGTTGCTGGAATATAATATGGCATAGTTGGATACATATAGTTTTGTCCCATTTGATTTGTATGGTATGTATGTGGTTGCATACCAATATTTGCTGCGATGCTTCCAGCAGTATTCATATAATTTTGATAATATTGCTGTTGATACATATCGGGGTTTGGCATAGTTTGTGTCCCCCCACTACCAGATGACATTGATGCCCTATCATTTACTTCGCGTGTTCCACCTACTTCACCTGGTTGTTCTGTGGGTACAACAGGAGGAGCTTCAATATCATTATATACCGGCTTAATATGATAAGATGGCCAGGTTGAACCTGTTGTAAAAAATGGCGTCAGAATTAGGTCAGGAACCTTGCGAAAACTTTGTTGGAGTTGGCTGAACATTATAATAGTTATATTATGTATGTAATATATGTTTATATAGGTTTTTTTAATACAGTAGCGGAACTATGTTAATATCATATTCAGATAGTTTATAAAATAGCTCTTTATTATCTTTGTACATTTGCGTTAGTATTACACAGTCTGTCCATAGATTATTTTTATCTATTAGCTTTTCCATATATTCTTGATATTGTTCTGCAAAATCCTTTATAATATTTTTATGCATAATATATGATACACCAGATATATAATGATAATTCCAAATATAATATACTTTATCTTCATCATATTCACCATCACTTGAAAATATAAATTTATCTTTTGGCAAGTTATGTAATTTCACAGTATTTGGGAATACACAAGATGGAGGCGAGCTATTTTTATATGTATCTATATCAGCATCAATCCAACAAAAATATTCTGAACCGAAAATGTTATATGAGGCTGCTTTATTAATCATATTAATCTTCTCATGCCATATTAAGTTAATTTCCAGTGACTTACAGTAATCATCGTCAATAATAGTTTTATTAATATATTTATATGAATTGAATTCATTTATATTATATTCTATATAATATGTTGGATAATCTCCTCTAAATTGTTTAGCATATTCAATAGATCTTTTATCACCGAAAAACACATATGGACAATTAATTTGCAATGTATTTTCAAGACATTTATCATAAGTATCTTCTATATCCCATAGACCTGTTACACATGTCATCTGAGACGTGTTCAACTCTATTAATTCTGGCATATCACCGTAGCTGTCGTCACTATCGTCACTATCGTAGCTCTCGCTATTAGTATCTGCTTTGCTATACAAATCGTCGTTTGTGCAATCTGCATCAGGACTATCGCAATCCGCCAAAGGATATGGATTGCTCATTTACACATTTTATATTATATTTCTTTATATATTACTATTTTAAAAATGAGTACATAATTTTATTTTCTTAGAGATTTTATAAACTTTTTATAATTTTAACTTTTTTATTGATTATGTACTCATTTTTAACTTTGTTACATATTTTAAAAATTGATTTATACATTACATACATTATATTATCAATATGTCAGTTGACATCGAGAACATTTGTGGTAATAACTCGCTTTCTTCAAAACATTCTAATAACCACAAAACTAGAACATATACCAATGAAGAATATAATATTGTTTCATTTGAATTAAATAAAAATATAGAAAATCTCAAAACAGCCGAAGATATTACTAAGTTTCAAAAGCATATTCAACGTAGTTATAAAATTAGTTTATCCAAAGCTAATCTTATCTATTTCTATAACAGCTTAGATATTGATAATTTGGCCTTGAAAAGGTTAATTACTAAGAAAAAATCTAAATCTAATTCTGGTGTTATTGTAGTAACTGTACTAACTTCTGGAACACCTGAATATACTGACGATGACGGCAATAAGGTAGTTGGCAAATTTAGTTGTCGTCATAATTGTGCCTACTGTCCCAATGAAAAGGCACATGAAGGTAACAACTGGATAGACCAACCAAGGTCTTATTTATATAGCGAACCAGCAGTTTTGCGTGCTAATGAAAACAAGTTTGATCCCATTCTTCAATTTAATTCTAGAATAGAGGCTCTTATAAACATGGGACATGTTGTAGATAAATTAGAAATAATTGTTCTTGGTGGTACCTGGTCTAATTATCATAAAAATTACAAAGATTTCTTTATTACAGCAACTTATTATGCCGCAAATACTTATTATGAGCAAAGAGAAATGCTATCATTAGAAGAAGAAATTGCTATTAATGAAAATGCGAAGATACATATTATTGGTTTGACTTTGGAAACTCGCCCCGATACCATTACATTAGATGAAATCCGCGAGTTTAGAAGATACAATTGCACTCGGGTTCAAATTGGAGTTCAGCATACAAATAATGATGTTTTAAAGAAAATTAAAAGAGGACATTCTATTGAAAAAGCACACGACGCTATTCGGCTATTAAAAGATAATGGATATAAGGTAGATATTCATTTGATGCCCAATCTACCAGGTAGTTCTTATGAATTAGATAAAGAAATGCTTGAAACTTCTCTTTATGATGAAAGAATACAAGTTGACCAATATAAGATATATCCAACCGCAGTTGTGCCATGGACACAAATTAAAGAGTGGCATGAAAAAGGCGAATATGTACCATATGACGATTTGCTATTATATGAATTAATTAAAGAGTTTAAAAAGAAGGTTCAAAAGTGGAAGCGTCTTAATAGAATTATTAGAGATATCCCATCAACATATATATCAGGTGGATACAAACACGAATATGTTAATATGCGCCAGCTTTTACAAAACGATATGAAGAAAAATAAATGGGGGTGTAATTGCATCCGTTGTCGCGAAATCAAAGATACTGGTGTCAAACCAGAAGATATTAACCTCGATATCGTTACATATCCCGCCAGTGGAGGCACCGAATACTTTATTTCATATGAAACTGATAAGTATCTTATTGGTTTTATTAGACTTAGATTAGCAAACAATGTAGATAAAAATGACCAATTGAATATATTGCATGACGCGGCTCTTATACGCGAGCTACATGTATATTCAAATCTCAGTGACGTCGGTAATAATTTAGAGGCATCTTATCAACATAAAGGTTATGGCAAGAGTTTAGTAGCAGAAGCTGAAAAAATAGCAAAGAATATGGGATATCCAAAGATAGCTATTATTAGCGGCACCGGTGTGAGAAATTATTATAGGAAGCTTGGATATACACTGATTGACACCTACATGGTAAAAACGTTCTAAAATGCAAAAAAATTGATACCGTTGTTTATTTTTATATATTACCATCAGTATGGAACTCAACGCCGCATCCGAAATCAGCTCTTACGATATGCTCCGCATCTTCTATAATACATGCGAATTATATATGAAACACGGAGCTCGCAGTAGCAAGAAGGTGGACTACTATCACGGGGAAATTATTGGCCAGTTAAAAACTATATTTGTAGGCGAAAGGTACAAAATCGCACAAGAATATGACGTTCCAGCAGTTAATCCTTCTGGTAAAAAAAAGTGTGATATTGTGGTATTGTGTGATAATATCCCAATTATAGTGTTGCCTGTGAAAATTATTATGACTAATTATAAGCAAAATAAAAACAACTACTTTGAAAACCAAATCGGTGAAGTAACTAGTATCAAGCTCGCTAATCCTGGTATCAAAGTTGTCCCTGTAAACATATTTATGTCCAAAACGCCTTATCTTAATTCCAGCAAGATTATTACAAAGTTTGAATCTATTACATATTCCGATATTGCTATATATGAAAAATACAAGGAACACAAACTATTTGATGAAGTTATTAACTACATCATTGATGTAGAACATGAAAACATTGTTAATGAAACATACCAAAAAATCCCTAAACTTGTAGGGTTCAATGTTGCAACTCCATACATTTCGCTTAGTAAAATTATGGAAAAGCTCAGTATTAAGTAATCTAGTCAACTACTATATCATATAGTACTCTGCTACTAATATTTATCCACCCTCCCGAACGTTTCTGTGAATTCAATGTTATATAATCTATATTTTTTATAATTATTTTTTTGATATATTCTAAATCCGTGTTATCCTTCGGTTGTATACAAAGGCAACTGTAATGCAGTATGTCTTTAAAAGTCTTAATGTTTATATTCTTTGGGTCTACAAAACATGGAATATAAAGACATTCTGTATCGCTCTTTTTAATTGACTGTGTACGGCCATAGGCATACCAGGTAGCGTAAGATTTATTCCCTTTATCCCTTTTCCCCAATTCTTCTTTATTGTTAATTAAATAATTATATGTTAATGGATTATCTTGTTTGAATTTATTTTCCTCTATTATTTTACCATTTTCATATGGGTATATAATATGTTTTTGAGTTATACCATTTGTTATAAGAACCCAACACGGTTCGTCGTATAACTTGTCGGAACATATATATATTTTATCTCTAAGAGTAGCAATGCCATTTTTAATACTACATATATCAAATAGAGTTCTTTTACCAGAATTAGCGTTATTAAATAAGGAATAGTTCTTGATAATATCATTATAGTAATAAGTTACATCATTATATGTTAAAGTGTCCTTATTTTCTTTGCTAAAAACTGTTATACAACAATAAACTGATGTCCCTTTGAATACCTTTTTATCCTTATAATCTATTATTTCCTTGACGTATCTATTGTCAAATAACAATTTGCGCAATTTCAAAGCAGATTTATTATACAAATAAGAGTTAGGTGTTATTGCAACCATTTTACCATTGTCTTCCAGAAGGTCTAGGCATTTTAATATAAATGCGTAATATATATCAACAAGACCTGTTCTTAGTGATGTAAAATTATCTTTTATAAACGCTCTGTATTCTGGTGATAAATCTTGAACTTTAATATATGGCGGATTCATAATGATATTATCATATTTTTTTGTTATAGTTGCTCTCAAAAAATCTTTATTAATTTTATTCATATTTTGTTTATCAATTATGATATCTAAATAGTCACTTTTTAATTCATATATATCTATATTAGAATATTTAGAAATATCAAGATATTTTAATAGATTCCCTGAACCCACTGATGGTTCTAATAATGTTCCAGAATCATCTATTTTTTGTGACATTAGTTGACATATATTGTCTGGTGTAAAAATATCACACTTAGTAAACTTTATTATATCATCCATAATAGTAAATAAAAATAATAAATTATACTTATATAATCATTTTTTATAGTTATTCCGATTTATACTCTGCTATTTTTTTTTCTAATTCTTTAATTTCTTTTGATAATGCTGCATGTACGTTTTTTATATCTCCAATAATTTGCTTGTACACAAGTGAAAATGATAATATATGTTGTTTAAGATATACTATTAATATACTTGCCATATCTTTAAAACTTTGTTTATTTACAATAGTTTTACCTTCATTATCGTCATTATCGTCATTATCGTCATTAGAATCTATTAATTCTTTTTGTTCACTCGCGGTTGCCATTATATTTAAAATTTCTATGTATTTTAAAACTTTATCTTTCAGTATTTTTTTCATTTTTATTAATTTTTTTTCTTCATCTTCCATTTCAGTTTGTGCTTTTAATAATTCACCTGCTTGCGCCTTTCCGCCTCCCATTCCTATTGACCCGAACAGGCCCGCGGCGCTTTCTAAGGCACTAGATGAGGTATGCGCACTGACGCTACTTACGCTGTTACTTGCGCGGTTACCTACGCTGTTACTTGCGCGGTTACCTACGCTGTTACTTGCGCGGTTACCTACGCTGTTACTTGCGCGGTTACTTACGCTGTTACTTGCGCGGTTACTTACGCTGTTACCTACGCTGTTACCTACGTAACGATTATTCACATTCGGTTGTCTTGTTGCTATCAAATCTTTAATAATTTCTCTTTTTTCATCTTTGCGTTTTTTAATAGATTTATCAAGCTCTCTAATAAAATATCTTTTAAATCCTGCGTCTTTTTGTGTTGGTTCTTGTACTTCTTCTTTTTCTTTACGAGTACCATTATCTAGCTTATCTAATATTATATTATAATCATTATCTGATAAATTTCCGTCTATCATATATCTATTAATATTATCTGATTTCATTGTTTTTATAAAAGTATTCCTAATAAATTTTCTATATATTTCATATAATTCCGGATCTAATTGCTCGTCTTCTAGTTTTTTTTCTTCTATTTTTTCTTCCAACTCAATATCATAGTATATTGTTTCTCTTAATAATTCATTAATAAATATTTCAAATGCTTTTATATATTTATTATCAGTTTCTTTAAATTCTTTTTCTACAATAGTTCGCATTTTATCCCACCAATAGAAAGTACCTTGAATCTTGATCAATATTAATTCTTGTTTTTCAAATTTAGCCTTTAAATCTATCAAAACTTTTGGTTTTACTTCTGCGAATTTTGTCGCAGGCATATCATTATATTCTCCATTATTTTCTTCTTCCTCACCATCGTCCGTTTTTCCATCTTTTAATGCTGCTAGCTTAATTGAAAAATCAATATAATATTTTTCACGTTCATTGGCATTTTTTGTGCCATATTCTCTTAATCTCTCTAATAAATTATTTATTTTTTGACTATATAATAATTCGTCTTTTCTATCATTTTCAACAAATGTCAACATATGCATAGCATCTTCAATTTCTTTTTTCGCCGATCGCGAATTATCATAATATATTGAAATTATATCTATAAAATAATTAACAAAAATTTTATCAAATATAAATTTTTTCAAATATGTAATTAACATACGAACTTGTTCAGAACTTAATTCTCCATTATCATCGTGTTTAAACATATCTATAATTACATTTATTTTATCATTATATTTTGATAAAAATTTCAATGAATTTTTTATTTTATCAAGAATTGATATATCTAAATAATCTTTATAATATTTAACTACATTTTCAAATAGCTGTATTTTTTTATATGTTAATTTTTTATCACCAATAAATTTATCAATATCTTCTTGATCGGCTTTCGGTTCTTCTACCTTAGCAGGAACAACACCAGCAGCAGCAGGAACAGCATCAGCAGCATCAGCAGGAGCAGCAGGAGCAGCACCAGGAACAGGAACAGGAGGAACAGCAGCATCAGCAGAAGCAGAAGCAGCACCAGCAGGAGCAGCAGGAACAGGAGCAGCAGGAAGAGTAGCAGCAGCAGCACCAGGAACAGGAGCAGCAGCACCAGGAACAGGAGCAGGAGCAGCAGGAGGAGGAGCAGCAGGAGGAGGAGCAGGAGCAGCAGGAAGAGTAGCAGCAGCAGCACCAGGAACAGGAGCAGCAGCACCAGGAACAGGAGCAGGAGCAGCAGGAGGAGGAGGATCAAAACCACCGACTACCCTTCTTTTAATTAAATGGTATTCATTACAATATCTATAATAATATTTACCATTTTTCAAATAAACATTTCTATTTTTATTTCTGATAAATAATTTTTTGCCCGTGGATTTCATTATATAAAAATATATAAAACTTTTACTACTATATAATAATAATAAAAAAGACACTAATTTTCACAATGCAAAAAGAAATTGTTTCGGAAACAAATGATGTTCCCAAGAAAACAGGTAAAAAAATTAGTGGCGATAAAATTATTGAAGAGTTTAATAAACTCTGTTGTTCTGATGAGGATTATTCACTTGACGAATTAAAAAAACATCTTTCTGCGGCTTACAAGCAAGCGGGAAAAAAAGTAGTTGTTAAAAGAGAACCATCGGCATACAATATTTTTATGAAGGAAGAAATTACTAAATTGCGTACTGAAAACCCAAACACAGAATATAAGGATTTAATGAAGCTAGTCGCAAAAAAATGGAATGATAATAAACAGTTAGATAAATAAATAATTATTATATAGGATATGAATTTGTATATTAGATACATATTAGTTGCACTATTAGTGATCTTTATAGATCTTATATGGATATCTTCAAATTTCAAAATGTATAACAAAACTGTTAAAGATATCCAAGGATTTGACCCCAAGATTAATATAACATATGCTATTATTGCATATTCATTTGTGTTAATATCTTTATTTTATTTGGCTATTCCATTTACTATGCAAAATATTGATAAAAATGATAAAAGCATAGATTTAGCATATAAAGCTATTAGATATGGTGGGTGTGTAGGTTTAAGTATATATGGTATATATAATTTCACATGCATGAGTTTTTTTGCGAAATATCCATTATCAACTGCTATTATAGATACTATGTGGGGTACATTTTTATATTCATTTGTAGTATTTGTGTTTTTACTACTAACTAAATAAATATATTAATAAAAATAGTATTAATATTGATAATAAAACTATACATAATGATATTAATATACTACCACTAAATATAATAGGTCCTATAAATAAGCTTAAATAAAAGTTTACAACTAATGCCATAATTATATATATATAAATTTGCTTATTTTTAAGATCTTCCAGATTGATTGTTTTTCCAATGTTTAAGTTTTTTAAATTATTTAAAAGATTTTCTAATTTATTTGAATTATTATCATCATTATTATCATCATATAAATATAAATAATCATTGTGTTCGTCTATTACTTCACTTAATTGACTGCATTTATCTATATCTTCACTTGAAACGCCTTCTAACTTCCTATGTGTAACAGTTTTATCCGTGAAATTTTTAAGATCAGAACATTTATCAAAGTGTTCTAATAACATTATTTATTCTATTATATTATAACTATTTTAAATAACAATATTATATTATATTATAATAGAGATAGTTCATAATATATTTATGGCAAATACATATGAGACAATCATAATCATATTAGCTATGGCATTAAATACAGGTATAATATTATGGTTTATAACAAATTATAATGATGCGGAATTTGGCGGAAACCCTACGTTTCTTAATATAAATTATAATAAAAATAAAGTTAAAAGTGCAACAACCGGGGGAGATAAATGCACAACAGTTTGCGATTCACTAGACCCCGTTAGCGACCCTAGATATAATATGCAACAAATAATTAAACAATCTATATTACTTGAAGAACATTTAACAAACAAAAACAAGAGATGTCGCGATTGTATCACTAAACATTTTCTTCATATTATTGGCTTATCAGAAGAAGCCCAAATGTTAGCAACGAATAAAATTCAAGACTATCCTTTGGTTAGCGAATCTGTTGATTTATACAACGAACTATTTAAAATTTGGATTAAAAACAAAAACCTCAATGGTAAAGATGAAAGTTATATTTTATTTTGCACTAATAAATTAAGAGACCATCGCAAACAACTTATAGTTTTATATTTCTTCGACGAAAAATACAAAATTAAAGAAAATGAAAATGAAAAGGACAAATAATCTTATGACTTTATATATGGTATTTTATTATTATCTATCATATGTGTTATTACAAATTCAATATCATCTATTGTTATTTTATGTGCCGCTAAATGATCAGGATGTATTTCTGACCCCATGTCAATATTAGGATATGATGTCGGGAATGTTGTCGCATATGTATTTACTGTCTGATACAGTGCCACATCGGCAACGATCTGGTATTCACAATCATTAAAATCGTATTTATTATTTTTATAAAATTTATTTACTAATTTTTGCGCACCACTTCGCGATATTATATACATCCCCGTTGATGGTAGTAAATATTGCCATTTAATAAACTTTATATTTTTATCCAAATAAAGATTTTTATAAAGATATTTGACAGTGGGACCATACAAAATAAGTAATTGTAGTATATCAAAATCATTTGGAGCATCTTTTATCATATTTTCATAATCAATAATATATGGCACTGTAATATCATCCTCCATTATTACAAAATGATCATCGTCAGACGTTTCTAACGCATATTTCATTACTTTGATATGACTGGATATACATGCAAATTCATATTCACAACTAGTACACCCCGGATGTTTACAAGTTAACGGTCGCTTATGAGCTAATTGATTATCAAAATCTTGGGGAGTTACAGCATTTATACGTTTATTATCAATGTCTAATCTACTGAATTGAGTTTCCATAAAGTTTTTCCTCAGAGTACTTTTTTCCATATTGATCCAATAATGTTTCATTACTATAATATCTAAATATCTAACAGTATTTTTATATATAATTGTGTGGTATTGTTATCATATTATTTTTGTTATTATTAATTAATGAAGTTAAATGAAGTTGGAACTTAAAAAATTCGACCCAAATAAAATAAAGAATGACTCTGTTGTTGTTTTTATCGGAAAACGTAATACTGGTAAAAGTTATTGTATGAAAGATATTTTGAGTTATAACAGAGATATTCCCGTCGGAGTTGTCGTGTCCCCAACTGAAAAAGCTAATGGTTATTTTGAAAAGTTCATTCCTAAAATGTTAATATATGATGAACTTGATGAAAAATTAGTTAGTAAATATTTAAATAGACAGATTAATATTACCAATAATAGAAAAAGAGAATTGACTAAACATGGCTCATCTACTGTTGACCCTCGTTCTTTTCTTATTTTAGACGATTGTATGTATAATAAAAGCATCATGTCCGACAAAAATATTAGATGCATATTTATGAATGGTCGTCATTATAAAATCTTTTTATTAATAACTATGCAACACGGGCTCGGATTACCACCCGATTTACGCTCCAATATTGATTACGTTTTTATATTTAGAAATAATATTGTAAAAGAACGCGAAAAAATATACAATCATTATGCTGGTATGTTCCCTACTTTTGATGTTTTTAATCAGGTTATGAATCAATGTACTGAAAATTTTGAATGTCTTGTTATTGATAATAAAGTACAATCTAATAATATCAATGATATCGTGTTTTGGTACAAGGCAAATGAAAGTTCATTTAAAATGTGTTCAAGAGATTTATGGGAAATGCAGGCATTACAAGACCAGCGAGAGCTTATGGGTATTGAAAATGAAAACGAAGACGAAGAAGACGTCGAAGACTATGACCCCGGAGTCTTTATGAAAAAGAAAAACTCTAAGCAAATTAAAGTTAGAAAAAATCAACGATATTAAATTATTAATATATTTTTAAATAATTCTAGACATTTGTTATTACATCTATATCCGCATATATCACATTTATTTGACAATATTGTATTACATTTTTTACATATAAATGTGGTTTGAGTATATATGATATTATCTGCATTATCACATATATAGCATATCGTATTCATTTAAAAAAAACTTGGTCTTTTATTCTTTTTATCTTGGGAACTATTTATATGTATTTCTTTTATACGTGACATATCGCTATTTATACTAATGTTATCATCTTCAATTATTTGTTCGGGTATTAAGGTTTTCATATCTATTATTTTATTTTTATCTAATGAAAAACTTTCCGTCAATGGAGTATCCACTCTAACTATTGGTTCTACATTAGTTTCTTCTTCTGGTTGTCTTATCACTTCTGGTTCTCTTATCACTTCTGGTTGTCTTATTACTTCTGGTTGTCTTATTACTTCTGGTTCTCTTATCACTTCTGGTTGTCTTATCACTTCTGGTTGTCTTATTACTTCTGGTTCTCTTATCACTTCTGGTTGTCTTATTACTTCTGGTTGTCTTATCACTTCTGGTTCTCTTATCACTTCTGGTTGTCTTATTACTTCTGGTTGTCTTATCACTTCTTCTTCTTGCTCGCTTTCTTTTTCTTGCTCACTCTCTTCGTCTTTGCCTTCTTCTTCTTGCTCGCTCTCTTCTTCTTCTTGCTCGCTCTTTTCTTCTTGCTCGCTCTCTTCTTCTTGCTCGCTCTCTTCTTCTTGCTCGCTCTCTTCTTCTTGCTCACTTTCTTCTTCCTGTTCGCTTTCTTCTTCCTGTTCGCTTTCTTCTTCCTGTTCGCTCTCTTCTTCGGCTTCCTGTTCGCTCTCTTCTTCGGCTTCCTGTTCGCTTTCTTCTTCTTCGCTTTCTTCTTCTATTTCAGGTTCTTTTTCTTGGATTTTGCTTGATTTTTTTGGGTCTTCTGTAAACTGATTTACAGTATCTGTTAAGCGTTCTTCTATTTGATTTAATATATCAT